>Ga0184639_10000093_pt1 | contig 29828 bp, 23 predicted proteins | sample PLM31_170_b2_FD_133155 | JGI IMG/M metagenome (GOLD analysis project Ga0184639, IMG submission 133155) | Groundwater sediment microbial communities from an aquifer in East River, Colorado, USA - PLM3-1_170_b2 | ecosystem: Environmental > Terrestrial > Soil > Riparian zone | place: USA: East...
CTCCGCTTATGGGATTACGTTGCTGTCTTGCAACTCTTCGTATACCTCATTTCGGAGGGCTTTTCCCGTCCTAAATCCATTTCAACATTTAAATTATCCGCAACGCGCTTATTTGAGGACTAGTTCTCACGTTCGCTCGCCATGCGCCGCAATAACTTCTGGAATCGCGATCGCGATGTAGCGAGTTTGGTTGTGGTCCGTCAAGAAACGGAGCCACAATGCTGGTGGTTGTTGAGAATCGTCATTACGATCCGACAATTTTCATCTCTGCGTTCGCTTGATACCGAGTTTTTCCATGCGCGAGCGCAGCGTGCTCGGATTGATGCCGAGGATCTCCGCGGCCCCCTTTTTTCCGTGGATGACCCAGCCAGTCTCATTGAGAGCGCGCAGGATATGATTGCGCTCGACGTTTTCCAGCGTTTCCACCGGGGAAACTTGCGCCCCCTCGTCACCCCGCATCATCGAATCATCAACGTTGACGACGGAACCGCTAGCCAGTACCACCGCCCGCTCGACGACGTTTTGCAGCTCCCGGATGTTTCCCGGCCATTTGTAACTCGTAAGGCTCGCCATCGCCTTCTGTGAAACACCGTGAATTTCCTTGCCGAGTTTTTTTCCGAATCGGCTCAGAAAGAAATTGACCAGCAGCGGAATATCGTCCGTGCGATCCCTGAGCGCCGGCACTTCAAGCGGGAAGACATTCAACCGGTAATATAGATCAGCTCGGAACATCCCGTTCCGGACGACTTCTTGAAGATCCCGATTAGTGGCCGCGATGACTCTCACGTCCACTTTGAGCGTCTGGCTGCTGCCGACCCGCTCGAACTCCCCTTCTTGCAGTACACGTAGGAGCTTGACTTGCGTGTCGATCGGCAGCTCCGTCACTTCGTCGAGAAAGATCGTCCCGCCGTTGGCCAGTTCGAAGCGGCCGATACGCCTCTGGGTCGCGCCGGTGAACGCGCCCTTTTCGTGGCCGAAAAGCTCGCTTTCCACTAAACCGGATGGAATCGATCCGCAGTTGACCTTTACCAGAGGGCGCTCCTTGCGCCGGCCGCGGTCGTAGACAGCCCTGGCTAAGAGCTCCTTCCCGGTTCCGGTTTCGCCGCGAATCAAAACCGTCGCCTCGGTGGGCGCCACCTGCTCGATCTTGCGCAGCATCTCGCGTACCGGCGCGCTCTGGCCGATGATCTCTTCGAAGTTATGTTCGGTTTTAATCTCCTCTTGGAGGTAAAGCGCGTCGGCCTCGAATCTTGCTTTTAACGCCTCGGTTTGCTCATGGGTGATCACGTTGTCGACGGCGATGGCGATTTGTTTCGCCACATCCATCAGAAAATCCGAATCCGATTGCGTATAACGCCGATGGGTCAGGCTGGCGACGGTGAGAGCGCCGATACTGCGCCCGCGGATGACGAGGGGCAGAGCGCACAACGAACGAAAGCCGTTTTTCAACGCGCGATATTCCGACGAGAATTGTCGCTCTGTTTCCAGATCATGGCGCAATAGCGGCCGTTGCTCCTTGAACACCCAGCCGATGTGACTGTCGTCGAGATCATGGACGTTGCCGACCGGAGAATAATCCGTTCTCAACGGGCCTTCGTAGGCGACCAAGCGCACGGAGTTTGTGGCCGCATCATATAAAGAGAGCGCGATGCGATCGTACGGCACCACCGGCGCCAAAGCGCCGCAGATAGCGCGAAAGACTTCGTCTCGAGTCAGCTTGGTGACGATTGCGTTGTTGATGTCGAGGATCGTTCGCTGGCGCGCCGCGCTGTCCGCGATGGTCTTGTTGAGAGCGGCGATCTCTTCGTAGGATTTCATGTTCTCCACGGCTATCGCTATTTGGTTGGCCACCTGCTCAAGAAACTCCCGGCGCAGGTGTCCGTAGGCGCCATTAGCGGCCGCCATAAAGAACAACGCGCCGCGGGCGCGATCGCTACTGATCAGCGGCAAGGCGCATAGGGCCTCCATGCCTTGACTGGTCATCACGTCAAACGTAACCGGAAAGCGCTCGCGAAATTCGTCTCGTGAGGCAGCGACATACCAGACACGGTTCTGCATCACCCACTCGCACGCAGTGCCGGCGGCCGGCAACACCGTCGGCTGGGTCGGCTCCCCATCCGTCGGCATTCCGGACAGGATATGCCCTTGCAGTTTGTCCCCCTCGATCGGAAATTCGATGCCGAAGCGCTCGGTCGGCACCAGTGTCTTCAGGCAGCCGGCAAGGGCTCCGAATAACTCATCACGGTCCAAATGACGTCCGATGGCCCGGTTGATATCGAGCAGGACCGCAAGCTCCGAGTTAAGAAGCTGGACATCCCTATGGGCGCGCTTGCGCTCCAACTCGGCGCCTGCCCGTGTCGCAAAGATGCGGAGAATCGCCAATTCATTCTCCCCAAACAGCCTGGGCTTGCTATCCATTGCAACCAAGTGGCCGAGCACCTCTCCGGTTGAATGAGTCACTGGTAAACCCACGTAACTTTCCACTCCCAGCGTTGCCAAATCCTTGTCGTCGGGAAACAGCGACTGCATCCGCTCCGGATAGCCGCAGCTTTCGCCCTGGATTACGCGCTCACAGGGAGTTCCTTCGAGCGGATACTCAATATTGTCGGCAAAAGACTCTCCGGCCCACAATGCCAGGGTCCGGACCTGATTCTTGGTTTCGTCCGTGCACTCGGCGACGAAGCAGTAGCGGACCTGAAGTGCATGGGCCAAATGCCGCACCAAGGAGCGAAAGAACTCGTCGCCGGTGCTGCCGGCCGTGCCTTCGGTGATATGCCGCAGTGTTTCTTCCATTCGGCTGCGTTCGGTGATGTCCCGGATGATAACGCTCGCTTTCGCCGCGCCGGATGGGTCTTGGTAGAAGGCGCTGGCAACCTCGCCAAGAAAGGTTGAGCCGTCTTTCCGAATCAGGGTGAGCTCGCCTCTGACGCGACCCGTCCGCATCCGTTCCTCCAGAAAAACCGGCAGACGCGGGTCCCGGGAATCGACCAACGCCGCTCTGCCGACCTGGCGAATTTCTTCTTCCGTTCGCCCGAACAATTTGCAAGCCGCCGGATTGGCCGCTTCGATGGTTCCATCCGGAGTGGAAAGCAAGACCGCCTCGATGCTGTTCTCGAACAGGGAGCGAAATTGCTCTTCGCTCCTTTTGAGCGCATCCAGATTTCGTTTGCGGTCCGCGATCTCGCGGGCGATGGTTTCAATGCGCTCCAGAAAGAGTTGCGCCGGAACGTAGTTGGGGTTGTCCCGGAGCGGGCCGGAGCCGAACATTAGATAAGGATGGGTTTCCAACCCGCCGTGATGAACGACGTGACCCGACAAAGAGATCATGTCGTACATGCATACGACGACGCAGGGAAACTGTCGTGCAGCATCGGTGACCTTCGCCTCAAAGGTCAGCAGCTCGTGATCTTCCGGCCAGTTTTTTTTCCCCCAGCCGATGTTCCCCAGAAGGCGAATTAACGGCGCGCCTCTATTCAGCGCTTTACTGAAGGCCGCGGCGATGGTTTCCAGGATTTTGCCAGCAGAGGGATCGCCAACCAATACCACGACTCGCTCTTGGGCTCGGAGTCCCTGAAGGTCAAAGTTTCTTTCTTCAAGCACTTTGCACACTGCCTGGTTCGCTTCATCGTGACCGAATATGACGCAGGTGTCGCCGCTCCGAAGGCCGGTCTCCAGGAAGCGAACCGCTTCGACAAATTCTTCCGGCGTCTCCCAGAAATAGGCGACGTGCGCGGACTGATGAGCGCGTTGCCCCTGGAGGCCGAATTCAACATCAGCCGCACCAGCGGGATTAGCACTAAGCAAATTGGTGTCGCTGTTCACCATAATGCAGGTTCCGGCACACGAGCAGTGCGGGCCTGAAGATAACACCCGCTCCGCAGGTTACATACATCGCGTCGCGATATTTCGCAACCGTTGTGAAATATCGCGGCGAAGGGACGCAACGCAAACCGACGGTAATGTAATAATCCTCAGAATTCCAAAGAGTTACTTATATGGCACGGCCCGTGCTCTAATGCTTTACTAAATTAATTGGAGCGCCGACACCATGCTTAGGATCACGGAGAAATTGGAAAACGGGGAAATACTCAGGGTCAGGCTGGATGGCACGATCAATACTGAATCTTATTCCGACCTAGAGAAAGTGGTTACGCGCCACAATGGCGCCGACGGCCGAACGATCATTCTCGATATGGCCGGAGTTGATTTCATTAACGATGAGGCGGCGCGCAACTTGATAAGGCTGCGCGGCGAGCGCTTGAGAATCATAAATTGCTCGCCCTTCATCATCATGCTCTTGGAAACCCTCGATAGACAGGATGGTGGGCGCTAGAAGCGGATGGCAGAGATTGTTTCAGCACCACAGATGAGGAGAGAGATATGTTAGCTTACAAAAACGAGGCCGAGCGAAGCTACTCCAGCGAAAAACTCTACGGAACGTCTATCGCGCCGATGTCCCGCCGCACTTCATCGACCGCGATCATGTCCAGGCCCCGTCCGCGGACGGGGCAGGACGAAACGTTTCTCATCGAACGGCTCAAGGCCGGCGACCAAGATGCCTTCGAGACGATCTTCAACCTCTACTCGCCCAAGCTTTACGGCGTGGCGCAGAGAATTCTCGGCGAGGTTGCGGATACCGAGGAAGTCATTCAGGATGTTTTTTGGACCGTCTATCGCAAGGCTAAAATGTTTCGCGGCCATTCGCAGTTTTCCACCTGGTTATACCGTCTTACCGTCAACGCCGCGCTCGGCAAGATTCGCCGCAGTAAAAAGAACAGAGAGGTCGAGTATGAGGAATTTCTCCCGAAGTTTCAAAACGACGGCCACCATTCGGTCCGCCCCGTCGTTGACTGGTCCGACACCCTGGACGAGCAATACGCCAAACAGGAAATACAGCAGTTGTTGGCAAATGCCTTGAATCAATTGAAACCGATCGACAAGAGTGTCGTGGTGTTGAGCGACCTCGAAGGCATGTCCGACAAGGAAATCGCCGCGACCCTGAGCCTGACGGTTTCAGCCGTGAAGACGCGGTTGCACCGCGCCCGACTCTTTCTCCGTGGCAAATTAGCCGTGCAACTGGGACACTCTGCGGTGTAAAGGAAGCTCCGAGAATGACGAAACGAGAGGCGACGGCTAAGGCATTAACGAACAAGAGCTGTCGACAAATGACGGATTTGGTGTTCGATTACCTAAACGACAAATTGACTCCATCCGTCAAGCGGGATTTCGAACAACATCTCAGCATTTGCCCGGATTGCGTCAGTTTTCTCAAGACGTATAAAAGGACCGTCACCACGACGCGCTCAATCCAGGCGGAACGGTTACCACCAAAAGTCCGTGAAAACATTCTTGCCTTTTTACGCAAACGGATTCGGCGGATCGGCGCGTACTTGACCTTCCTCGCGACCTATTTCACCGCCTGACGCGTTCGCCGCCCCGCGAGCGCGAGCCGCAACCATTTTCCCTTTCCATCCGTCTAACCCGTGTAGACGCCGCCGCTCAATCCATTTTGGGAGTCGGCGCGTACTATAGGGTATAACGCTCTTCAGAGGGGGAGACTTTTCATGAACGCTTTGGAATCGATTTTCCGGCTAAGTCGGGTTTACGACGGCTACTATGATGAGGAAAAGCTGCCTCAGTTAAAATGGGATTGGCCAAGCGGAACCTGGTTTCAAGCGCGCCGGGATCATATCCGGGAGCGGCATCAACCGTTTGCGGCCAAGGCCGGTAGAATTTTCCCGCAAAGCAATGAATTGTCAGAGACTTAAATTTATGACTCAATTCGACTTCTCTCGTCCTGTAGAGATGCGTGGACGAGTTATGCCCCCAACGTAACTTATCGTCGGCCGCCGTGAAACTTTCCTTTGCAACGACGCATCTAACCATTGACCGTCAAAGACCTTTGGGGGGGCGAGACGATGAGACACAAACAAAATGATAAGCAAGTGATGAGCCGGGAAAAGAACGGTCCGATCCGGACGACTTTCATGGAACTGATTGAGGAGCTTACTAACCTGACCAGAGATGACGCCTTAGTGCTCGCGGCGGTTAGGAACATTTTTGGGACTTACCGAGTTCGCTTTGTGCATACCATGGCACCGGTTCGCCTGGTGAGCGCGCAAGGGTCAATTACGCGAAACAGACACCAGTGGGGGCAAAGACTCCCGAGCTGGGCCTAAAAGGTGAGCATTCCACCGTCTTACACCAGGAGGGTTACAACCATTACTGCTAACGGCAAACCAAGTGAACGTCGCACTGCTCACCGGTCTCCCCGTGTCAGGAAACCTTCCCGTTCGCGGCACGAAACCAAACAAGTGAGAGGCACTGTCCCGGTTACGACATGCGCGACCGAAGTGGCACTGATCGGTGACTATCTCGCGTCCAGGCTCAGTTCGCGGATGCTCAATGCTTTTGAAAAACATCTCGAGGATTGCCCCGACTGTACATCGTTCCTGCGAACCTACAAAAAAACCATTGAAGTAACCCGCTCGTTCCTTCGGCTGGAGTCCGCGAAACGCAGGTCGTCTCACCTCGCCTATCGGCCGCTAGACAGCGCCAATTCCGGCTGTTGAGATTTTCCCGCACCCTTTTCAAATCTTCAATCATCTAATAGGCTGACTTGTATTCCACTTCAGTGAGATCCATCCGAACGACCATAGGAGAATCTCTATGCAGGCCATCGCCGTAACGCCGGGTAAAAAATCAGTCGGGATCATCGATCAAACGGAGCCGCGGATCTCGTCGCCCACCGACGTCAAGCTCCGCATGATCGAGGCCGGAGTGTGCGGCACTGACAAGGAAATCTGCGCATTCGAATACGGCACACCCCCTAACGGCTCGGACCAGCTCGTCATCGGCCACGAATCTCTCGGTGAAGTGGTCGAGGTGGGCCCGAAAGTTACGCGCGTCAAGGTTGGCGACTTGGTCGTCCCGATGGTTCGGCGCCCCTGCCCCCACGATTACTGTATCGCATGCCGCTCAAGCCGCCAGGACTTCTGTTTCACGGGTGACTTCACAGAGCGCGGCATCAAAGGAAGGCACGGCTTCATGGCCCAGTACGTGGTCGATGACGAGCAATACATGAATCCGGTCCCCACGGCGTTGCGCGACGTCGCCGTCCTCGTCGAGCCGCTCACCATCGCCGAAAAGGGACTGGCTCAGGTCTGGCAGGTGCAGCAGCGTCTACCCTGGGGCTGTCCCGGCACGCAGGGAAAGGCCGCTTCCCATTGCCACCGCGCGCTGGTCCTCGGCGCCGGACCCGTTGGTCTGCTCGGCGCCATGGCGCTTGTGAATTCCGATTTCGAAACTTATGTGTACTCCCGCGAAACCGCTCCCAACCCGAAGTCCATCCTGGTTGAATCCATCGGCGCGCATTATATTTCGTCCGCCGAACTCACTCCCGAAATGCTACCAAAACGAATCGGCAACATCGACCTGGTTTACGAGGCGACCGGGGCCTCAAATCTGTCGTTTGAGATGATGAAATACCTCGGCACCAACGGCATCTTTGTCTTCACCGGTGTCCCCGGCCGCAAGGGCCCCATCGAAGTAGACACCGATCTCATGATGCGCAACCTGGTGCTCAAGAACCAAGTCGTCATCGGTACCGTCAATGCCGGGCGCGACTCCTTTGAAAATTCGATCCGCGACGTCGGGACTTTTACCAAGCGCTGGCCGGAGGCGGTGAAATCGCTGATCACCGGCCGCTACCCGATGGAAGCCTATAGCGATCTTCTTCTTGGCCGCTCCGGTGGGATCAAGAACGTCATCACTCTGAATTGACTCGCTTCCGGCTGCTAGCCGGAAGCGAGTCATCCTGAGCGACAGCGAAGGCTTGTCCTGAACGCAGTGAAGGAACTCTTTGGGTGAGATCCTTCGGCGTGCCTCAGGACGCTTCGCGGATTGTTCGGCTTCGCCTCGGCGCGACCTCCGCGCACCTTTCGCTCGCCACGCGGCATCCAACGATTGATGACGGATGCGCTAAAACGCCATTGGCCTGAATACCTCATCGAAGCTGCCGGCCTCGGACTCTTCATGATCTCGGCGTTCGGCTTCGGCGTCCTGCTCGAACACCCCGCTTCGCCGGTTCACCAGGCGCTTCCGAACCCGCTGTTGCGCCGATTCTTCATGGGCCTTGCGATGGGAATCACGGCGATAAGCATCATTTATTCACCTTGGGGCAAGCAGTCGGGCGCACACATCAACCCTTCGACCACATTGACTTTCTATCGTCTCGGCAAGGTCGCCAAGTGGGACGCGGTCTTTTACATCGCCGCGCAATTCATCGGCGGAGTCGCCGGCGCTCTGCTGGCCGTATCCCTTCTTTCTGGGTGGGTCGCGCATCCTGCCGTCAATTACGTCGTCACTGCACCGGGCAACGCGGGAAACAGCGTCGCCTTTATAGCCGAAGTAGCGATAACGTTCATTTTGATGACCGTCATTCTTCAGGTCTCGAACCATCCGCGTCTGCACAAGCTCACCGGCCTATGCGCCGGCGCACTAGTAGCGACCTACATTACCTTGGAAGCCCCCCTCTCCGGCATGAGCATGAACCCCGCGCGGAGCTTCGCCTCAGCCGTTCTCGCACACCACTGGGTTGCAGTATGGATTTATTTCACCGCCCCACTGATCGGCATGCTGGCCGCCGCCGAAGTGTATCTCAGGATGCGGGGCGCTCACAGCGTGATGTGCGCCAAATTGCATCACGAAAATAATAAACGCTGCATCTTCTGCGGCAAGCCGGCGGAGGAACAAAATCCAGCGTTCTGAAGTCCAACTTAATGAGAACCGGCTCGCCGGCTGAAACCCCGCGAAAGCCAAGTCTCGCCCAGTGAAAACGCGAATCTCGCATTGAAGAAGGCTGCATCTTCGCGCCGTTTCGAACTATCGCGCATCCATTTCGCCTCCCCGCGCATCAAAGATTTAATGGCGCCGAAACACGGCGTTAACGGGAAAAAACTACACTAAAGGCCATGACGATGAACACCAACGCGCTGCAGACCAACTTCGACAACTCGGAGAATGAATGGGCCGTCATACTGGCCGGCGGCGATGGAGTTCGGCTAAGATCTCTCACGCGCAAGATCGCGGGCGATGAGCGCCCAAAACAATTTTGCTCCGTGCTCGGCAAAAGGACACTTTTGGAAGAGACGCAACGGCGCGCCGCGCTGGAGTTGCCTCCGGGTCGGACGCTTTATGTCGTCAATCGCATGCACGAGCCCTACTACGCGCCAATTTTGTCTGATCAACCACCAGCCAATCTCGTGATTCAACCGCGCAACCGCGGTACGGCGCCCGCGATTCTCTATAGTTTGCTGCGCATCGCGGCGGTCAACCCGGAAGCCCTCGTGGCGTTCTTTCCATCCGATCATTACATATCCAATAACGAACGGTTCATGTCTCATATCCGGGTTGCCCTCGACGCGACGCGCCGCAGGCCCGATCTGATTATTCTCCTTGGGCTTGATCCCGAAAGCCCTGAAGTCGAATACGGTTGGATCGAGCCCGCGGAAGTCATTCCCGGCCACGCGCGCGTCCGGCGCGTGCGGCGCTTTTGGGAGAAACCCGATCGACGTCTCGCCCAGGTGCTCCAGCTCCGCGGCTGCTTGTGGAATAGCTTTGTGATGGTCGCATCCGCGCGGGCGCTTCTGGAAATCATCGAAAGCGCAATCCCGGAGCTTTATCGCTCACTCGCTCGCGTCACCCCGCATCTCGGCACAGGCGGCGAATCAAAAGAGATCAATCGGATCTACGCGCCGATGGAAGAAACAAATTTTTCGCATCAGGTATTGGCGCTTCGCCCCGAGCGCCTCGCGGTCGTCAAAGTCACCGGCGTGCGCTGGAACGATCTCGGCGAACCGAAGCGCGTCATGGCCTCGTTGAATATGGCTGGCGTCCGCCCGCGCTGGGCGGAGACCGGCGTGCCTCGGTTGGCATAACCGACTTCTACCTTCCGCCTCCCGCCTACTGCTACTGCCTACTGCTTTCCACCGTCCGCCTCCTGATTTCTGACTCCTGCTGTCTCTACCTCGCTTTTGCATCTCTTTTCCCTGTCCTGACATCTAAACCGACGAATAAGCCAGGTCCGCTACTGCCAAAATAATATTCAAGGAGATTCCCATGAAACCGATCACGACCATATTGAGCCTATTGCTGGGTCTCGTTCTTTATTCCACCGCTCATGCCCAGACCGTCGATAAGAAAGCGCTGACCTTGGAAGGAGCCAAGAAAGTTATCGCCGCCGCGGTCGCCGAAGCCAAAAGCAAGAACGCCCCCGGCGGAGCCATCGCCGTGGTCGATGAGGGCGGCAACCTCGTCGCCGTCGAGCGCCTGGATAATACCTTCGCCGCCGGGGCGAATATCTCCATCGGCAAAGCCCGCACCGCGGTCCTGTTCAAGCGGCCGACGAAGTTCTTCGAAGACGTGATCAACAAGGGGCGGACGGCGATGACCACGCTCAACGATTTCACGCCGCTGCAGGGCGGGATTCCGATCATCGTCGACGGACAAGTGATCGGCGGGGTCGGCGTCAGTGGCGCCGCCAGCGCGCAGCAAGACGAAGAGCTTGCCATCGCCGGCGCCAACGCTCTGGGAAAGAAATCGGCTCAAGCCCAGTAATGCTTCCTAAGCCGGGTCAGAAAAGGAGCCAGTCATGAAAGTCATTATAGGTTGGATTGCACTCTCGATTCTCTTTATACCCGCAAGCGTTCTTCACGCGCAGCTCCTGGATAAGAAAGTTTTAACCCTCGAAGTCGCCGAGAAAGTAGCTGCGGCCGCGGAAGCCGAGGCGAAGAAAAGAAACGCCACCGTCGTCATCGTTGTAGTGGACGACGGCGGCTATCCCATCGTTCTGAAGCGGCTCAACGATACGCAGGTGGCGAGCGTCGACGTCGGCATCGGCAAGGCCCGGACTGCGGCGATATTTCGCCGGCCCAGCGGAGTCTTTGAAGAACAGATCAGATCGGGCCGTGTTGCGTCGCTCGTGCTCCCCGGCGCCACGCCGCTCCAGGGCGGACTTCCGCTTGCCTATGAGGGAAAAGTCATTGGAGCGATCGGCGTCAGCGGCAACACGCCACAAGAAGACGAAGACATCGCCCTGGCGGGCGTAAAAGCATTCGCCGCCGACATGCCAATGGCGAAGCCCGCCGCGCCAAAAGTAACTTACTTCCCGGCAGCTCAAGTGAATAAGGCTTTCGAAAAAGGGATGCCGCTACTCGAAATCGCCAATTATAAAATCCACGCCAGCCACCGCGACGGCCCCGGAGTAGCGGAAGTCCACACCCGCGACACCGACATCATCTACATGCTCGAAGGGACGGCGACATTTGTCACCGGCGGCACGGTCGTTGACGGCAAAAACGTTGAGCCCGAAGAAATCCGCGGCAAGGACGTAAAGGGCGGCGAAACCCGCACCATCGCCAAGGGCGATGTGCTCATCATCCCCAACGGCGTGCCGCACTGGTTCAAGGAAGTCAAAGGTCCGCTCAACTACTACGTCGTCAAAGTGAGATCCGTAAACTGAGGTTCATCATGTATATGCGAAAGCTCATACGGTTTCGACGCGAGTATCAGATTTATTCGCAAACCCTCCGGCACGAGTCCCCTTTCCCCTCACCTCAATCCTCTCCCCTCCGAGGGAGAGAATCCTCACTTCCCCTCTTTGCAAAAGAGGGGTTAGGGGAGATTTCCGCGATTAGAGCATCGTTCCATATCTCCAAAAAAATCCCCCTTAATCCCCCTTTGCAAAAGGGGGAAACTAGGTCGCTTGGTTGTCGATCCGAAAGAAGAATCACGTTACTATTTATCATCGCCCTCGTCGCATTTTTCGTCGTGCCCGCAACTTTCGCACGCGCTGTATCCCTCGACGATCTGCTCGCCAAGCGCAAACCCGAAGCCATGATCGACCTGGGCAAGAAAGAAGGAACTCAACTCGTCAAAGGCGAGTGGCGCTACAGCGACACGAAGATCGTCGAAGTTGATTTCAAGGCCGCCGGGCCTGACGGCCAGCCGTCGACCACTCCGAACAAGGCTTACGACATCACACCCCATGCCGGCCGCGCGGATTTCGACGATTCGAAATGGGAAGTGATCGATTCCACCACCCTCGACAAGCGCCGCACCAACGGCAGACTCGCTTTCAACTGGTACCGAATCAAGATCACGGTCCCCGAGCGCGTCGGCAACTTCGATTCCACCGGCTCGACGGTTGTATTCACGACTTCGCTCGACGATTACGCAGAGATCTGGGTCGACGGCGAGCTGCCGCGCGCCGCCGGACAGAGCGGCGGATCGGTGATCAAAGGGTGGAACGCGGAGAACCGATTGATCATCGGCCGCGGCGTGAAGCCTGGGCAGGTAATTCAATTAGCGATCTTCGGCGCCAACGGCCCGCTGTCACAACCGCCGACGAATTATATTTGGATGCGCTACGCCCGGCTTGAATTCCACAAAGTTCCCATTGGCCCAATCGCGTTAACCCCTCATGAAGTGAACGTCGATGTCCTACGGGTCGATCTGGCCATCGATGCGATCGTGCCGCTCAATCCCAAAATTTTCAGACTCGCCGAAGGTTTTCAGTTTACCGAAGGGCCGATCTGGGTAAAGCCAGGCTATCTGCTTTTCAGCGATCCAAACGCGAATATGATTTACAAGTATGAGCCGGAAGGAAAATTGTCCGTCTTCAAGAAGAACAGCGGCTACTCCGGCAAGGATGTCGCGGAATATGGCCAGCCTGGCTCCAACGGATTAACCCTCGATAGAGAAGGCCGGCTGACGATTAACGAACATGGTAATCGTCGCGTCATACGCACGGAGAAAGACGGACGAGTCACCGTGCTTGCCGACAAATATAGCGGCAAGCGGCTGAACAGCCCCAACGATCTCGTCTATCGCTCCGATGGCACGCTCTTTATCACTGATCCGCCGTTTGGTTTACCGAAGTTCTACGACGATCCGAGAAAAGAGCTTCCCCATAGCGGCGTTTACGCTCTGCGCGACGGCCAGCTCAAACTTCTCAGCTCCGATCTCAAAGGCCCCAACGGCATCGCCTTTTCGCCGGATGAAAAGTATCTCTACGTCGGCAACTGGGACCCGGAGAAAAAAGTCGTCATGCGTTACGAGATCGACGCGCAGGGAAACACGTCCAACGGCAAAGTCTTCTACGACATGACCAAGGCGCCGGGCGAAGACGCCATCGACGGCATCAAGGTGGATCAGAAAGGCAATCTTTACGTGTGCGGGCCGGGTGGCATTTGGGTGATTTCATCCGAAGGCAAACATCTCGGCACGATCAAAGTGCCCAAAACCCCGCACAACATCGCCTGGGGCGGCGCCGACGGCAAGACGCTTTACATCACGGCCCAGAGCACACTGTACCGCATGCCGTTGAACATCCCGGGGATCCGCCCCGCAGATGGAATGAATAAGCTCGCAGCGCAGCGCTAATTGCGAGGAAGGACTCGAGCGATGACGAATGCACGACCGTTGAACATTCCGGTGATACTGGGCACGACGCGCAAGGGGCGCATGAGCGCGCACGCGGCGCGCTTCATGGTCAACCAATTGGCCAAGCGCGAAGGGATTACAACGGAGCTAATCGACATAGCGAAATTGCCGCTGCCCATCGACGACGCCGGGGAGGGCATTAGAGACGCCGAGTTCTCAGCCAAGATGGCCGCTGCCGATGCGCTGGTGATCGTCACGCCGGAATACAACCATAGTTTTCCCGGGCTGCTCAAACATATTCTCGACAGTTGCTTGAAGGAATACATCCACAAGGCTGCTGGCATCGTCGGCGTGTCCGCCGGACCATTCGGCGGTGTGCGAGCGATCCAGGACTTCCTGCCGGTCATTCGCGAGCTCGGCCTGGTCAATATTTTTTGGGACGTCAACTTCGGCAACGTCGCCAGCGTTTTCGACGAAACGGGCAAGCTGCTCGACCAAGCATTCGTCAAGCGGGCCGATAAATTTCTTAACGAGCTTGTCTGGATGGCCAAAACATTACGCTACGGTCGCGACAACATTTCAATCGATTAGGAGAATGGGATGGCAAAGCAAACCCACGCAATGATCTGCCCGAAGTGCGGCGCCGAGATGAATCATCACGCCGACAAGCTGGTGGACCCAGTCACGCCCGAAGACCGCAAACATGTAAACGCCGCGCTCGGCGGCGTGATCGAAGAAACTCACTGCTGCCCCGGTTGCGGCGGCCTGGCGTCGCGCCGAGAAGCATAGGGCTGCGCAGCGCTTGTAAATCGACCCATCGGAGCGGATCATGAAAAATCTTCGGAGCAATATGACGATTTTCCCCGCGCTGATCCTCGCCTTGCTGCTCGCTAGCCGCGGCGAGGGTCAGCAAAATGGCTTCCAGCAGATCGACATCGTTCGTATCGACCCGCGTTTCGACAAGCTCGTTCCGCTCAACGTCAAGATCGAGAGCATCGCCAACCGCCACCAATGGGTCGAAGGCCCGGTGTGGACCCGCAAGGAAGGATACCTGCTCTTTTCGGACATTCCCACCAATTCAATTTTCAAATGGCAAGAAGGCAAGGGCGAAAGCGTCTTCCTAAAACCGAGCGGCTACACCGGCAAGGCGCCATTCGACGGAGCGGAGCCCGGCTCCAACGGCTTGGCTTACGATCGCGAAGGCCGCCTTGTGCTCGCAGAGCATGGCGACCGCCGAATCGGCCGCTTGGAACTGAATGGCAAGAAAACCACGCTCGTCGACCGCTATGAAGGCAAGCGCATCAACAGCCCCAACGACCTGGTGTTCAAGTCCAACGGCGATCTTTATTTCACCGACCCGCCGTTCGGCTTGCCGAAATCCTTCGACGATCCACGCAGGGAAACTCCCTTTCAGGGCGTCTACAAATATTCCAAGGACGGCAAGCTCACGCTTCTCACCAAAGATATCAAGGCCCCTAATGGCATCGCCTTCTCGCCGGACGAAAAGAAACTTTACATCAGCAACGCCGACACCAACAATGCGGTGTGGATGGTTTTCGATGTCAAAGCAGACGGCACCATCGAGAACGGCAAAGTCTTGTTCAACGCCACCGCGTGGACGAAGAGCAAGCCCGGCGTGCCCGACGGAATGAAAATAGACCGCGAGGGAAACATCTTCGGCGCCGGCCCCGGCGGCATCCATGTCATCTCTCCGGACGGCAAACATCTGGGCAGCATCGAAACCGGCGTGCCGACGGGAAACGTCGCCTGGGGCGAAGACGGATCAACGCTTTTCATCACGTCCAATCACAACGTTTACCGCATCAAGCTCACGACCAGGGGCGCGGGGTTTTGAAACGAGAAGATAGCGCCATTCGAATCCCAATCCCCTCGCCCGCGTGCGGGAGATAGCCTGTCCTGAGCTTGCCGAAGGAGTCAGGGTGAGGGCAAGCCGAACCCACCCTCACCTTTAATCCTCTCCCTCCTCTGGAGGGCGAGGAAACTCAGAGGTGCACCTGCATCACTAACGATTTAACGGAGAAACAAAAATGCTAACCCACCTACCGACAATCATAAGTTTATTGACACTTTTGCTCGCGCCGTTCTTCGCATACGGACAACAGGACCCGTTGAAGCTCTATCCGGAAAACTACAAGGTTCTCCTAGAGAACGATCGCGTCCGGGTGCTGGATTTCAAACTCAAAAAAGGCGCGAGAGAAAACACCCACATGCATCCCGCTCATGTGGCGCACGTGTTAACCGGATTTAAGATTCGCTTCACTTTTCCCGACGGGAAAACGGCGATTCGCGAAACCAAGACGGGCGACGTATTGTTTAGCGAAGCCGTCGCCCATGCTTCGGAAAATATCGGCGACGCGGATGCCCACGGGATCTTGGTGGAATTGAAACAGCCCGCAGCGCAAAAGGCCGCCGCCGTGAGGCCGTCCGATCCCGACCTGCTCACCGCGGTAACGTTCATCAAGGGTCTGCCTGGCAAAGAAGATGAAACGAAACGCGAGCTGCTCGCGCTCGCTCCGCCGACGCGCGCCGAATCAGGCAATATCCAGTACGACCTCTATCAGTCGCCGGCCAAGAAAAATGAATTCATGCGCCTCGAAGTTTGGCGCAACCCCCAGGCCCTGGAAGATCACAAAGCGACGCCGCACATCAAAGCTTCCTTTGAGAAACGGCAGAAGCAGGGTTGGACCACCGAGATTATTCCGTGGAAACGAGTCCCGGAGGATTTGAAACCCTGAGAGCCGGACAAGAAAATGCCTCGATTGATTACACGGCAGGTCTGAGGATTAGCCTTTGGCGCTCTTGGGAATAAACTTGAGCGCGACGCCGTTGTTGCACCAGCGTTTTCCGGTGGGCGCTGGGCCATCGTTGAAGACATGGCCGTGGTGGCCGCCACAACGCATGCAGTGATACTCGGTGCGCGGCAGAATCAGCTTGTAATCCGTGGTGGTGCCAAAGACGCCGGGAATGGTGGTGAAGAAACTCGGCCACCCCGTGCCGCTCTCATACTTCATCTCAGAGGTGAAGAGCGGCAGGTTGCAGCCCACGCAGGCAAAAATACCAGGACGCTTTTCGTTGTTCAGCGAGCTCGCGCCGGGGCGCTCGGTGCCTTCCGCGCGCAGCACGTAGAACTGCGCGGCGTCAAGACGCTTGCCCCACTCTTCCTTCGACAGCTTGAGTGCCTCGGAGGGCAGCGGGACTTTCACACCGTCGGCAAGCAGCGCCCTCCAGTTTTTCTGTAGCTCCTCGACTTGCTTCATCGAAGCCGGCTGCGCGGCGGACCCGCGCCCCGTCAGAACCGTCCAGAAACCTGCGCCCAGCAAGCTCCATAATACACCGCGACGTGTCATGATTCCCTCCCTTCGCGCTCTACTTTGGATGACCCTTTTAGTGAAAGCGATTCCACCGGCGTCATATCCCCGCGCCTTAACGATTAACTCAATCTGCATCTTTTGACGTTTCAGAAGCATCTAATTTTCCAGGAATGAGATCAACTGTTTCGAGGCTGAAATTTAGCCTCGACAGGACCAACCCTAAAGGAGGAAAGCAAAATGTCTACGAAATTATTGAACATCGCCGCAGGTATAGTCCTAAGTGTAACGGCAGTGGCTTCCGGTCAGGACGCCAAGCCGACTAAATTCATGATTAAAATCGAAAACATCACGAAGCCCGACGCCTTCACGGCGTCCAACGGCGTAAAATGGTCGCTGGCGTTTTCGCCCGGCACGGCGGTGGTCCATACCGAGGATGGTCCGATTTTCACTTCCGGCAAAAAAGATCGCGGCCAGGGCCTTGAAGCGCAAGCCGAGGACGGCGATCCAAGCATGCTCGCCAAGTCGCTGCCAGGTGGCAAGGGCATAAAGTCGGTCGTGGTATACAACACGCCGATCGGCGCCAAAGGCCCCGGTCCGATCACTCCGGGCGCCGCATACGAGGCCACGATCTCGGCAATGCCCGGCGACCGACTGTCCATGACGATCATGATGGGCCAGTCCAACGATTGGTTCTACGCTCCTGCCGAATCAGGCATCGAGCTGTTCAAGAACGGCAAGGCCATCAGCGGCGAGATTACTTCACAGATTATGATGTGGGACACCGGCACGGAAGTGGATCAAGAAGCTGGAATCGGCTCGGATCAAGGCCCGCGCCAGAAGGGACCCAACACCGGCAAAGCCGAGAACGGCGTCGTTCACAAGATCCAGGATGGCAAGGCATATTCCGAAGCAACCAAAGTGATGCGCGTCACCATCACGCCGGCGAAAGCCCCAGGCGCGATGTAAGTTCAAGTCCGCAACTTCGAAGCAGCCCCGCTCCGCCGCCGCGCCGCGTGTGCGCCGGCGGAGCAGTTTTTAGAGCGAGAAACAAAAGTTAATCTGACGTATATTTCAGACACCGACTCTTTCTCTACTTAACCTCTTTTGAAATCTCCGTAGTTGGGTTTCTAACGGCAAATTTACCCTTATCCCATTTCGGCGCCGTGAAAGTTACTCTCAAATTATTTGAAAAACCGTATGGCTCCAGAGGCATCCCCAATAAATTCTTATCCATCTTACCGTTACTGTTTTCATCATGAAATGCCGCGACCCCATAATCCCCATAGGGAACATCGACAAGTTTCCATGTAACTGATTGACTGTCCACCTTGATCGTAGATGAGTACACGGGTTGTTCGCCTAGCCATGTCTCGGACGAATTGAATACAGCGATTCTCACCTGCCCTTTCTCAGAGTGAAGCCCAGCGACCTTTAAAATGATAGTGGCCGGCCCACCCGACTGCGCTCGCGTTGGTGGAGAAAAACTCACAACGACAGAAAATAAAATAACGCACGCAAGTGAAAATTTAGTTCTGAGGCGTCTAGATGGCATGATTATCTTACTTTCAGAGCGGGAGAGTTAAGGCAAGAAAGTCGAGATGTAGAGGCCAGACCTCGAAACCGAATCTCAACTGACTTTATTCGGCTTAGGCCCTATGCCGATTGTTAAACCTGGAGCTCGATAATCGGTGTTCCTAACCGAGATTCCACGCGCAAAACATAAATGTACTCGAAAATGGATAGAATCCACCAAGCAAAAACAAGGCCGAGGATGAGCCAGCTGTATCGTTTCAGTTCGTCCGGTCGAACTACGAAATGTAGAATCAAAGGAATTAAAAGTGCGCCCGCTACATAGTGCCAACGGGGGCGCCGAGGAAAACGCATAATGGCTCCCTGAAGCCTATTCCGAAGACGTCTAACTGAATAAAAAAGGAACAGCGGCGTCAAGACGGCACAAGAGAGAAAGGTTAGTTTGACGTCAGCCGGACCATGCAAAGGGTAGATTAAAAATAACAATAGAAATCCGGTGCTGACAAACACACCGTAACCGACTCGGGCACGAAACTTCACTCCTTCCTTCCCGTGAAGACGCCCACGCCACTGCCACACGATCGCCAAACCGACGAACACAAGAAAAAACAGAAGTGGCGAGTCAAGCGCGGGCAAGGTTGTCTCTATTCTGGTTTAACGTCCAGGCTAAGACGCGCGCACCCTCCGTGCGTCGTTCTTAAGCCGGTGGTTAGAATACTTATGCCATGCAGCTTACTTTTTCGATCTTCGAAACGACTTGTCGTAGATGACGATCCTGTCAATCCCGTCAAACCAAGTGGATATCCGCGACCTATTTAGCCAAAAAATCACCCCATCATATACCCACGTTTTAGCATTGTCTTTCGTTCTCCCGGGTTCGACAATCGGCGAGCCGTAAATCTTCTCGATATCTTGCAGAGACGATCGTAAAGTGATCCCCCTCGAAGTCCTCCCGTCGAAATTCGGTAACGTGATCACAGTATTAAAAGTGTCATCGTGAAAATTAATCTTAAATCCGAGTCTTGAATAGATATAGTTTTTGCTATACTCGGCCTTGGTTTGTTCAACAGAGTCCGGCTTTCCTAGCGATCGAATTACGTCCTCCATTTTGCTGCTGCCAATTACGAGCTTCCCAAAGCCCTTCCCTTCCACAAGAACCTTGTCCTGGGCAAATGAAGGCTCGATAAATATCAAAAAGAGAATTAAGGTAAGAATCTGTTTTGAGGCAGTCACCTGAGCCATTTTGAGTATTGTAACTATGATTTTACGGGTCCCTATAGTTCGGCCGTTCTTAGTGCGACGTTGCCCCGTCAATTCCATCTGAATACGCGTTTTACGTCTGCTACCGAGCGGTTAGCAAGCGCAAGTCAACTCTACTGTAACGCCGGCGTCGGCTCGCCATGCGCCGGACCGCCGCATCCTTTCTCCCCTCCCTGACATCTAATCAGCCAGATCATCCCGATCATTCGGGCCGGGGGGCGGCCGGGGCGGGAAGCAAGTCGTAAGTAAATCAAATACATTTTTATGGGAGGGATTTTCCATGAGTAAGCGCAATATCATTATCGCCGTCGCGATAATCATCGTCGGAGGGCTCTGGTACGCGTTCCGGCCGGAGTTGATATTCGTCAATAAGACCGTGAGTGAGGAGTTCCCCGGTGGGGCGGCGATGGCCTCCATTGAGAAAGGGCCGATGGAGGTGACCAAAGGTAACTTCAAAGGGCTGGCGCATGAAACCAAAGGAATGGCGTCGATCTACCAGCTCGCCGACGGCAAGCGCACGTTGCGTTTGATCGAGTTCGAGACTTCCAACGGGCCGGACGTCCATGTCTATTTAACGGCTGCGGAAGTGGCGAAGGGCAGCGACGCGATCAAAGCGGCGGGTTTCATCGACCTGGGTTCCATGAAGGGCAACAAGGGCGATCAGAACTATGACATTCCGGCGGACGCTGACCTGAACAAATTCAAGAACGTCACGATCTGGTGCGCGCGCTTCGGCGTGAACTTCGGTGAGGCCGCGTTGGCCGCGCCGATGTCGATGCCGGTGAAGGTCGCGGAAGGATCGTTCCGCGGCGTCGCCCATGAGACCAAGGGCACGGCGTCGATCTACCGGCTGTCCGAGGGAAAGCAGGTGCTGCGCTTCAGCGGCTTCCAGACCTCCAACGGTCCCGACGTTCAGGTTTACCTCGTCGCCGCACCGGACGCCAAAGACAACGAGACCGTGACCAAGGCGGGCTTCATCCGCATCGCCGACTTGAAGGGCAACATGGGCGATCAGAATTACGACCTGCCGGCGGATGTGGACTTGAGCAAGTATCGCGCCGTGACCATCTGGTGCCGCCGCTTTGGCGTCAACTTCGCCACCGCGCCGTTGATGGGCCAGCAGACGGCGCACGCCAGCGAGATGTGAACAGCTGCTCCTAGTAACGCTCGGCTCGGCAATGAACGATTGGCAAGCAGCGTTTATCACCACGAAGGACACGAAGAGCACGAAGGAAGACATTCTTCTCTTGAGATTCGTCATGCTCTACTTCATTCCTTCTTCGTGTCCTTCGTGAGCTTCGTGGTGAATCAATTCCCCCGCGGTAGATAACGATCGCACCGAAAATTAGGATACTCGAATGGCAAACAACACAAAAATCCTGATCCTCGGCGGCGGATTCGGCGGGATGTACACCGCGCTGGAGTTGGAGAAGGCCTTCGGCAAAGATCCCGGCGTCGAAATCACGCTGGTCAACCGCGAGAACTTTTTTCTCTTCACGCCGATGCTCCACGAGGTGGCTGCCAGCGACCTCGACATTACCACCATCGTCAACCCGATCCGCAAGATGCTTCACCGCACCAATTTTTTCGACGGCGAAGTAAGATCCATCGATTTGACGAAGAAACGCGTCGTGGTTTCCCACGGCATCGACGCAAGCCATCCCCATGAGCTTGACTACGACCATTTGGTCTTGGCCCTCGGTTCGGTGACTAATTTTTACAGCATCCCTGGCCTCGAAGAACGCGCGCTGACGATGAAGTCGCTCGCCGACGCGGTCTATCTGCGCAACCGGCTCATCGAACATCTCGAAGAAGCCGATTTCGAGTGCTCTACGCTGCCACCGGAACAGCTGCTCACTTTCGCCGTCGCCGGCGGAGGTTTTGCCGGCGTCGAGACCGTTGCCGCCGTCAACGATTTTCTGCGCGAGGCGCTAAAGCATTACCCCCATTTAACCGAAGCCATGCTGCGCATTGTTTTGGTGGAGCATGGTCCGATGATCCTTCCCGAGCTCGGCCCCGAACTCGGCCGTTACGCGCAAAAGAAGCTGGCGCAACGCAAAATTGAGTTCCGCCTGGGCACAAAAGTCACCGGCCTGACCGAACGCGGCGTGGAATTGAGCGACGGCACGACTCTTCCCGCAAGAACACTCGTCTGGACCGCCGGCACGGCGCCGAATCCGCTGCTCGAACCGCTCACCTGCGCCAAGGAGCACGGGCGGATCGCCGTCAACGAATTCCTCGAAGTGCCGGGCTGCCCCGGCGTCTGGGCGCTCGGCGACTGCGCCTCGATCCCGGACAAGAAATCGGGCCGCCCCTACCCTCCCACGGCGCAGCATGCGCTGCGCCAAGGCAAAGTGCTTGGCCAAAACATCGCGGCAGCCGTGAGGGGCGGCTCCAAGAAGCCGTTTGTCTTTTCGATCATCGGCCAGTTGGCCACCATCGGCCGGCGCACCGGGGTGGCGAAGATATTCGGCTTTAAGTTCTCCGGCTTCATCGCCTGGTGGCTCTGGCGCACGATCTATCTAAGCAAGCTGCCGCGCGCCGAAAAAAAGCTCAGGGTCACCCTGGACTGGACGCTGGATTTGCTTTTTTCCAAGGACCTGGTGCAGTTCATGCCATTGCGCTCGCCCGGTGTTTCATCCGCGCCGCGGGAAACAATCTCGCGGGACCTGCCTTCAACCCGCGCAGCGGCAACTGAATTGCGCGCCCATGGATAGATTCTTACCTCAGAAGTGTTGGACAAAACGACTTCAAGAAAATTTATCGCGCCAAGACGCCAAGGCGCAAAGTTAAGAATATTTTCCGAAGTCTCCGAACTTGGCGTCTTTGCGCCTTTGCGCGAGTCATCTCTTTTCCGATTTTGCAATGTGACACTCAACCGAGAATTTCAAATATGTTTGGCGAGATTTCCGCGCACCTTTCTCTATTCAAAAGGCATCTAAGCTTCAGGGGGGTAAGACCCTATCGTACTGCCCTATCAGCTTGATAGACTTCTATCTTCCAGCGCTCACGGAGGAAAGCCATGTCAACCCAAAACCACTACGAGGTCATCATCATCGGCAGCGGCGCCGGCGGCGGCACGCTGGCCCATAAGCTCGCCCCGACCGGCAGGAAAATTCTCATCCTTGAGCGCGGCGGCTATGTGCCACGCGAAAAAGACAACTGGAGCCCGCGCGCGGTGAATCTCGAAGGCAAATATCAAACCAAAGAGAAGTGGCATGATAAAGACGGCATGGAGCTGCACCCGCACACGAATTATTACGTCGGCGGCAACACGAAATTTTACGGCGCCGCGCTGTTTCGCCTGAGAAAAGAAGACTTCGGCGAGATACGCCACCACGGCGGCGAGTCGCCGGCTTGGCCGATCTCGTACAACGAATTGGAACCCTACTACACCGAAGCCGAGCGGCTCTACCACGTGCACGGCAACGCCGGCGAGGACCCCACCGAGCCCGAACGCAGCGCTCCCTACCCCAATCCGGCGGTGAGCCACGAGCCGCGCATCCAGCAACTGTCCGACGACTTCGCGAGCCTGGGCCTGCGTCCGTTTCACACGCCGCTCGGCGTCATGCTCGACGAGAAAAATCCCCAGGCCAGCCGCTGCATCCGCTGCGAGACCTGCGACGGCTTTCCCTGCCTGGTCTACGCGAAGTCCGACGCGCAAGTGTGCGCCGTCGATCCGGCGCTCCAGCACGCCAACGTTACATTGCTGACCGACTCCTACGTCGAGAAACTCGTGACCAATGGCTCGGCCCGCAACGTTTCCAAAGTCGTCATCCGGCATAACGGCGCGCGTGAGGAGCTTTCAGCCGACATCGTAGTCTCCTCCTGCGGCGCGATCAATTCGGCGGCGCTGCTGCTCCGTTCGGCCAGTGACCAACACCCGCGCGGCCTCGCCAACACCTCCGACGTCGTGGGGCGCCACTACATGGGCCACATCAACTCCGTTCTGATGGCGCTCTCGAAATGTCCCAACCCGACCATCTTTCAAAAATCTCTATCGGTGAACGATTTTTATTTTGGCAGCAAGGATTGGCCTCACCCCATGGGCCACATCTCTTTCGTCGGCAAGCTCGACGGCGAGACGCTCAAAGGCGGCGCCCCCGCCATCACCCCCGGCTGGACGCTGGACTTGATGGCCAAACACTCGCTGGACTTCTGGCTTACCTCCGAAGACCTGCCCGATCCCAAAAACCGCGTCACGGTGGATGCCAACGGCGGCATCGTGCTCAGCTACACGCCGAACAACGAAGAAGGGCACAAGCGCTTGATCGCCAAATTGAAAGAGCTGATGCAGCACCAGACCCGATGCAAAGTTCACGGCCACGAGTGTCACGAGGGGCTGTTCGCGCGCAATCTCTTTGTCGGCCAGCGCATTCCCCTGGCGGGCGTCGCCCATCAAGTCGGCACGGTGCGCTTCGGCAACGATCCTAAGACGAGCGCGCTGGACCGCAACTGCAAGGCCCATGACGTGGACAATCTTTATGTCGTCGACGGCAGCATCTTTTGTTCCAGCGGCGCGGTGAACCCGGCGCTGACGATCATGGCCAACGCGCTGCGGGTGGGCGATCATCTGATCGAGAGGATGAAGTGATGAAACAGTTACCAGTGGTCAGTTCTCAGTTGGCAGAAACTCGAACATCGCGCCTAACAACACGGGGGCGCCGATTCCGACAACTGGGAACTGGCAACTGACAACTGCGCGACTTGGGGACCCGATGATCCGCCGAACTCACCGCCTAATTTGCGTTGCCGCATTGATACTCGCGGCTTTAGTGAACTCCAAGAGTGGGTGGGGCCAACTTGTCAAGTCCGTGGAATCCGTCGGCATGACCGTGTCGGACATGGACCGATCGGTAGAATTTTTCGCGAAAGTTTTGTCCTTCGAAAAAGTCACCGACGTCGAGGTATACGGCGCTGAATACGAGAAGCTGCAAGAAGTCTTCGGTCTGCGCATGCGCGTCGTGCGCATGAAGCTCGGCGAGGAGCTGATCGAATTGACGGAATACCTCGCCCCCCAGGGCCGGCCGATCCCGGTGGATTGGCGCAGCAACGATCATGCGTTTCAACATATCGCCATCGTCGTGAGCGACATGGACAAGGCCTATCAACAGTTGCGCAGTTACAAAGTGCGCCACGCCTCCACCGGACCGCAGACGATTCCGGCATCGAACAAAGCCGCCGCCGGTATCCGCGCCTTCTATTTCAAAGACCCCGACGGTCATAACCTGGAGATCATTTATTTTCCCGCCGGTAAGGGCGATCCGCGCTGGCAAAACACCAGCGGCAAGCTTTTTCTCGGCATCGACCACACCGCCATCGTGGTTTCGAGCACCGAGCGCGGGTTCAAATACTATCGCGACTTATTGGGCCTCAGAGTCGCGGGCGAGAGCATGAACAGCGGCACCGAGCAGGAGCATTTGAACAACGTGGCCGGCGCGCGCCTCCACATTACCGGACTGCGCGCCGCCAGCGGACCCGGCATAGAATTTCTCGAATACCTGACGCCGCGCAACGGGCGGCCCGCCCCGGCGGACAGCCGCGCCAACGATCTATGGCACTGGCAAACCACGCTGGCGACGCCGGACGCGGCCAAGGCCGCGCAAAAGATCCGCGCGGCCCAGGGACGCGTCGTGTCACCGCAGGTTGCGCAGCTTCCCGAAAAAAGTTTAGGATTCGCCAAAGGCTTTCTCGCGCGCGACGCGGACGGCCACGGGCTTCAAGTGATAGAGAAGTAGACGTTGCAGAGTTGCAACCAAAGAAGCAAAGATAGTTCTCACCACGAAGGACACGAAGAGCACGAAGTTAAAAACTAAAATTCCGAACCCTTCGTGTCCTTCGTGAGCTTCGTGGTGAATAGAATCAGCGGGTAATTCATTAGCTGAGAGACGTCGAGATGTCTGACCTTGCTAAAATGAAACAATACGAATGGCTCGAAGCGGACGGGCTCGGCGGCTTCGCCTCGGGAACCGTCTCCGGCATTCGCACCCGCCGCTACCATGCGCTGTTGCTGGCGGCGACCAGACCTCCGGCGGGACGCCTCGTGCTGGTCAACGGCTTCGACGCTTCGGTCGTAACCGCGAAAGGCGTTTATGCGTTGTCATCCCAGCTCTATGCGCCGGACGTGATGCATCCGAACGGCGCGGCGCGCATCGCCGAATTCAAATCCGAACCCTGGCCCCAGTGGCTCTTTGCGCTCGAAGACGGGACCAGGATTCAGCAGGAAATTTTCGCCGTCAACGGCGCCGCCGTCGTGGCGCTCTCCTGGCGCCTGCTGACGCCGGACCGAAAAAGCATCCTATCGCTCCGGCCCTTTCTCTCCGGCCGCGACTACCATTCGATGCAGCATGAAAACGGCGCGTTTCAGTTTCAGCCGCAGATCGACGGCCAGCGGCTGGTGTGGCACGCTTATCCCGGCCTGCCGGGAATCATCGCGCTGCACAACGGCGAATATCGTCATCAGCCGGATTGGTATCGCAATTTTGCTTACGAGCAGGAGCGCGCCCGGGGCCTGGATTTCACCGAGGACCTCGCCGCGCCGGGAACTTTTCAATGGAATCTCGGCGACGGCGAAGCCGCGTTGATTCTCGCCGCCAAGGGGTTCGAGAACGAGCAACTCCCGGCGGATCAAGCGGCCGAAGAGTCGTTAGCGCGCCTGCGCGTCAAGGAACGCCGCCGCCGCGTAAACTTCGCCACGCCGCTCGATCGCGCCGCGGACGCCTATCTGGTCCGGCGCGGCGCGGGCAAAACCATCGTCGCCGGTTATCCCTGGTTCACCGACTGGGGTCGCGACACGTTCATCTCCCTGCGCGGCCTCTGTCTCGCTACGGGACGGCTCGACGAGACGGGGGAGATTCTTCTCGAATGGTCCAACGTCGTTTCCGAGGGCATGCTCCCCAACCTCTTTCCCGACCAGGGCGACCACCCTGAGTACAACTCCGTGGACGCCTCGCTCTGGTACATCATCGCCGTCTATGACTTCCTATCGGCGAAACAAGACGACAGCGGGCTGATCTTTCAACGGCAGAAAAAATCGCTGCACAGAGCCGTCGACGCGATTCTAACCGGCTACTCCCAGGGCACGCGATACGGTATCCGCATGGATCAGGACGGGCTGCTGGCCGCCGGCGTGCCCGGCGTGCAGCTCACCTGGATGGACGCCAAAGTCGGCGACTGGGTGGTGACGCCGCGCATCGGCAAGCCGGTGGAAGTCCAGGCGCTGTGGCTCAACGCGCTGTGGATCGGCAGCCGGTTCAACGACCAGTGGAAGGAGCCCTTTGCCCGCGGCCGGGTGAGCTTCGGCGACCGCTTTTGGCACGAGCCAGGCCGCTATCTTTACGACGTCGTCGACGCCGATCATCAAGCCGGCAAGCTCGATGCCTCGTTTCGTCCCAATCAAATTTTGGCCGTCGGCGGCCTGCCCGTGGCGCTGCTCGACGGCGAGCGCGCGCGCCGCGTCGTCGACGAGGTCGAGCGCCGCCTGTGGACGTCGCTCGGGCTGCGCTCGCTGGCGCCGGGCGAAACCGGTTACACGCCGCATTACCAAGGCGGCGTGCGCGAGCGCGACGGCGCTTATCATCAGGGCACCGTCTGGCCCTGGCTCATCGGTCCGTTCGTCGAGGCTTGGCTGCGGGTGCGCGGCGCGACGGATGATGCGAAACAGGAAGCCCGCGCGCGCTTTCTCACGCCGATGCTGGAGCACCTGCGTGACGCCGGGCTGGGCCACGTCTCCGAAATCGCCGACGCCGACCCACCGCACACTCCACGCGGTTGCCCGTTTCAGGCCTGGTCTCTTGCCGAGCTGCTGCGTTTGGATCGCGTGGCGCTCGCAGTCGCCGGGGCTGAGTCCGGCGCGCAACGAATCGCGCGCAAGTAGCATCTAAATCACCATGAAAGTTATTTCCGTCAACGCCGGACGGCCGCGGGAAATTTTCCACGAGGGCCGGGTGATTCGCAGCGGAATTTTCAAAGAGCCGGTGGCCGGCCGCGTGCGCGTCAGCGCGCTCAATCTCGCCGGCGATGAACAAGCCGACCTGACGGTGCACGGCGGTCCCAGCAAAGCGATCTACGTTTACCCCTCGGAGCATTACGAGTTTTGGCGCAAAGAGCTGCCCGAGATGAATCTTCCCTGGGGCATGTTCGGCGAGAACCTGACCACCGAGGGACTCCTGGAGAACCAGCTCAACGTGGGCGACCGCCTCTGTGCCGGTTCCGTGGAACTGATGGTGACCGAGCCGCGCCTGCCTTGCTACAAGCTCGGCGTGAAGTTCGGTCGCGACGACATCGTCAAGCGCTTCTTGAGAAGCCGCCGCACCGGGTTTTACTGCGCCGTGCTGCGTGAAGGCGAGCTCGGCGCCGGCGATCCGATCGATTGGCTCGCGCGCGACGATCACAGCGTGACGGTGGCCGATATTACCCGGCTTTATGCCTTCGACCGCAAAGATGCCGCGGGCATGCGGCGAGCCGTCGACGCCAAAGCGCTGCCCGAGAGCTGGCGCAGTCACTTCCGCGGCCGCATCGAAAAGGGAGTCCATTAACGGAAAGGGTTGTGATATCATGGCGCAACTAACCGGACGGGCGACCGCGAGGAGAGCCTTGACCCAAGAAGAACTGAGACTGCAAGAGGACCGCCAGCACAAGGCCAACTGGAAGCGCTGGGGCCCTTATCTCTCCGAGCGCCAGTGGGGTACAGTGCGCGAGGACTACAGCCCTTACGGCACCGCCTGGGACTTTTTCCCTCACGACCACGCGCGCAGCCGCGCCTACCGCTGGGGCGAAGACGGTCTGGGCGGCATCTCCGACCGCCATCAATATACCTGCTTCGCGCTCGCGCTCTGGAACGGCAAAGATCCGATCCTCAAGGAGCGGCTCTTCGGCCTGACCGGCGGCGAGGGCAACCACGGCGAAGACGTCAAGGAATACTACTATTACCTCGATTCGACGCCGACCCACTCCTACATGAAGTTTCTCTATAAGTACCCGCAGGCCGAATTTCCCTACGGCCGGCTGGTCGAAGAGAATCGCCGCCGCAGCAAACGCGATCTCGAGTTCGAGCTGATCGACACCGGTGTCTTCGACGGCGACCGCTACTTCGACGTGTTCATCGAATACGCCAAGGCGGGACCCGATGATATTCTGGTTCGTATCGAGGCGATCAACCGCGGCCCCGAGCCCGCCGAGCTGCATCTCTTGCCCACGCTCTGGTTTCGCAATACCTGGTCCTGGGGACTCGATGCGCGCAAGCCGCGCGTCAGCCGCGATGAAACCGCGGAGATCGCCGCGCTCAAAGTCCATCACCAGTATTACGGCGACCGCTGGCTCTACTGCGAGGGGAAGCCGGAATTTCTCTTCACCGACAACGAAACCAACGCGCAGCGGCTCTTCGGCGGCGAGAACGGCTCCACCGCCGTGAAAGACGGCATCAACGACTACGTCGTTCATGGCGCGAAAGACGCGGTCCACGCGGCCACGGCGGGCACCAAAGCCTCGGCGCACTATCACACCACGGTCGCGCCGGGCCGATCGATGACCCTGCGCCTGCGGCTCAGCGATACCGCGCCGGCCAGCGGCAAGCCGCTCGACGGCGAGTTCGACCGAGTCTTCACCATGCGCCAGTCCGAGGCGGACGCATTCTACGCCACGGTGATTCCGCCCACGGAGCCGGATCACCGCAACGTCATGCGCCAGGCGCTCGGTGGCCTGCTCTGGAGCAAACAATTTTTTCACTACGACGTGAATCGTTGGCTCAAAGGCGACCCCTCCGGGCCGGAGCCGCCGCCGGAGCGTTTTCACGGCCGCAACCACGAATGGTGCCACTTATACAACGCGGACGTCATCTCGATGCCCGACAAGTGGGAATATCCCTGGTACGCCGCCTGGGACCTGGCCTTTCACTGCGTCGCCCTCGCTCTGGTCGATTCCGACTTTGCCAAAGAACAGCTCTTGCTCGTGACCCGCGAGTGGTACATGCATCCCAACGGCCAGTTGCCTGCTTATGAATGGGCCTTTGGCGACGTGAATCCGCCGGTGCACGCCTGGGCCGCCTGGCGCGTCTATAAGTTGGAAATGAAGCGGCGCGGCGTGGGCGACCGCAAGTTTCTCGAACGGGTATTCCAGAAACTGCTGCTCAACTTCACCTGGTGGGTCAACCGCAAGGACGCCGAAGGCCGGAACGTCTTCCAGGGCGGTTTTCTCGGTCTCGACAATATCGGCGTTTTCGACCGCAGCGCGCCGCTTCCCACCGGCGGCCACATCGAGCAGTCC
>Ga0184639_10000094_pt1 | contig 29677 bp, 34 predicted proteins | sample PLM31_170_b2_FD_133155 | JGI IMG/M metagenome (GOLD analysis project Ga0184639, IMG submission 133155) | Groundwater sediment microbial communities from an aquifer in East River, Colorado, USA - PLM3-1_170_b2 | ecosystem: Environmental > Terrestrial > Soil > Riparian zone | place: USA: East...
CCCGCGCCCATAACCGCCTCCCCTTCCCCCTCCGCCCCTGCCCCCACGCCCTCGACCGCCACCTCCACGCCCTGAACCTGGCAGTCCCCCCCGGGCACCTGCTACAGTAGGGGCGAGGGGGTCAGATGCCCGTCCGCACCACCCTGCTGGTCCTCTCCCGAAGCCGGTTCCTCCGCGAGGCGCTCACCCGCCGACGTCTCTTCCCGGCCGCCGTGAGCCGCTTCATCGCGGGGCCCGAGATTGCGGATGCGCTGGCGGCGGTGCAGCGCCTGGCCGCCCGGGGGCTCCAGGCCACCCTGAACCACCTGGGGGAACACGTGGAGAGCGCCCCGGCGGCCGCGACCGAGGTTGAGGCTCAGCGCAAGGCGCTCGAGCGTCTCCGGAGCCGGGGGGTCGTCTCCCACCTCTCCGTCAAGCTCACGCAGCTCGGGCTCGACCTGGACGCGGACCTGTGCGCCGGGCACCTGCGGCAAATCCTGGAGGAGGCCGCCGCCCTCCCCACCTTCGTCCGGGTGGACATGGAGGGGTCGGCCTACACCGACCGGACCCTCGCCCTCTACCAGCGGCTCCGCCCCACCTTCCCCGACGTGGGGGTGGTGCTGCAGGCCTGTCTGTACCGGACCCCCGCGGACCTGGAGGTCCTCCTCCCCCTGGGGGTGAACGTCCGGCTCTGCAAGGGGGCGTACCGCGAGCCTGCCACCGTCGCCTACCCCCGGAAGCGGGACGTGGATGCCAGTTTTCTGCACCTGGCCGAGCGGCTCTTCTCCCCGGACAGCCTGGACCGGGGGACCTTCGCCGCCTTCGCCACGCACGACCCGCGGATGGTGGCCGGGGTGCGGCGGCTGGCCGCCGAGCGGGGCGTGCCCCGGGACCGGTTCGAGTTCCAGATGCTGTACGGGATCGGCCGCGACCTGCAGGCGGCGCTGGTGGCCGCCGGCTACGGGGTCCGCATCTACATCCCGTACGGGGACGCCTGGTTCCCCTACTTCATGCGTCGGCTGGCCGAGCGCCCTGCGAATCTCCTCTTCCTCGTGCGGAGCCTCCTGCGCGGCTAATGGCACCGGACGGGGCGGTAGCGAGACACCCCGCGGGAGACCTGAAGAGCTACTATTCCCGGGGGTGTGTCGTAGCGGGGGGAAGCAACAGACGAACCGCTGCATCGGGACCATCCCCTGAAACCTGAAAAGGGAAAGAAGGGTCGAGTGGCGACGCTTCGGTTTGTCGAAGAGAGTGAGGCGAAGGAGCTGGTATCAGCACCGTGATCAACGGCTTGGCGATGGCCGAGGACGTCCACCCGAATGTGCTGGAGTACCTGAGGCAGACCCCATAGCCACAAACACGACGCCGGCTGGGCGGTCCCTCAGTCGGTGAGGGCCGTCTGGGCAGACCTGTGTGGGAACTGAAGCAGCAGAGAGGTGTAGCGGACGGCCGCCCCGCGGCTTGACTCTCCTGGGGCTTCACGGTATATAGGGGCCATCCTACGGAGAGGACGCAACCATGCTGAACGGCAAATGCCTGGGGTTCATCGGCGGCGGGAACATGGCGGAGGCCATGATCCGGGGGCTGCTCAAGGCCCAGCTCCTGGGGCCGCAGGAGATCCTTGCCTCCGACGTTACGGCGGAGCGGCTGACCTACCTCCAGCAGACCTTCGGGATCCGGACCTCCCGGGACAATGCCGAGGTGGCGGGGAAGGCGGACATCGTCCTGTTCGCCGTGAAGCCCCAGATCATGTCCCCGGTCCTGGACGGGCTCCTGGACGTCATCACGGAGGCGAAGCTCCTCATCTCCATCGCCGCCGGCATTTCGACCCGCCTCATCGCCGAGAAGTTCCCCGGAAAGGTCCGGGTGATCCGGGTGATGCCCAACACCCCGGCCCTGGTCCTGGAGGCGGCCAGCGCCCTCGCCCCGGGCGCCGCCGCCACGCCGGAGGACCTGGAGCTAGCGAAGCGGCTCTTCGCCGCCGTGGGCAAAGTGGTCGTGGTGGAGGAGACGCTGATGGACGCCGTCACCGGCCTCTCGGGGAGCGGGCCGGCGTACATCTTCCTGATCATTGACGCCCTCTCGGACGCGGGAGTGAAGGTGGGGCTCTCGCGGAAGGTGGCCCAGTTGCTGGCGGCCCAGACGGTCCTGGGGGCGGCCCGCATGGTGCTGGAGACCCACAAGCACCCGGGCGAACTGAAGGACATGGTCACCTCCCCGGGGGGGACGGCCATCGCCGGCCTGCACACCCTGGAGGCTGGGGGGCTGCGGACGACGCTGATCAACGCCGTGGAGGCGGCCACCCGGCGCTCCATGGAGCTGGGCCGGAAGGACTGAGGGGACGGGCGCCATGTTCGTCGTGGGAAACTTTCTGCGCGCGCTGGCGGGCATCCTCAATTGGGCCCTGTGGGCCTACATCTGGATCCTGGTGGCCCGGGCGGTCATCTCCTGGGTGAGCCCCGACCCCTACAACCCCATCGTGCAGTTCCTGGTCCGCAGCACCGAGCCGGTCCTCCGCCCCGTCCGCCGCCTCCTCCCCCTTCCCGGCGGAATTGATTTCTCCCTCCTTGTGGTCATCCTGGGCCTGGTCTTCCTGCAGCAGTTCCTGGTCCCCTCGCTGCTGGACCTGGCCTGGAGGCTCAAATGAACATCACCCCCCTGGATATCACCCAGCGGGAGTTCCGCCGACGGCTGCGCGGGTGGGACCCGGAGGAGGTGAAGGCCTTCCTGGAAGGGGTGGCCGATGAACTGGAGCTGCTTGTCAAGGAGGCCGGGGTGCGGGACGAGCGGATCCAGAGGCTGGAGGGCCAGGTGGCGGCCTACCAGGAGCGGGAGGAGACGCTCCGCAAGACCCTCTACTCCGCCCAGCGCCTCACCGAGCAGCTCAAGGAAACGGCCAAGCGGGAGGCGGACCTGATCCGGAGGGAGGCGGAGCTGCAGGCCGAGAAACTCCTGGAGCAGGCCCATCGCCAGGTGGGGGAGCTCCAGGCGCAGATCGCGGACCTGAAACGTCAGAGGCAGATGTTCGAAGCCAAGGTCCGGGCCGCCCTGAAGATCCACCTGGACCTGCTGGAGGGCCGGGGGGAGAAGCCCGCAAGCCCGTCCACTCCGACCCCCGCGAAGGGCGATGCCCCTCCTGAGGCAGGCCGGCCCTGACGTTCTCCTCACGGTCCACGTCCAGCCCCGCGCCTCCCGGGACGAGGTGGCGGGTCGTCGGGGGGAGGCCCTGCACCTCCGCCTCGCTGCCCCACCCGTCGCGGGAGCGGCGAATGCCGCCTGCCTGACCCTCCTCGCCCATCTCCTGACCCTCCCGAAGGCGCGCCTGCGCCTGGTGGCGGGCGCCCGCAGCCGCACCAAGGTCATCCGGATCGCAGAGGCCACGGTGGCGGCGGTGGCGACTCGCCTCACCCCGCACCTGTAGCCGGCCCGCTCCCCTTCCCTACGGCTCCTCCACCACCACGAACTGGAAGACGAGAAGCTGCGGGGCCGAACCCCGGTAGAGGCTGGCCAGGTCAACCAGGACCGCGCGCGCTCCCTCCTGCAGCTCCGGGAACAGGAGGAGCCCCTGCCGTTCGCCGCCGGGGGGAACCACCACCGTGGCCGTCAGGACCGTCCGCTGGATGGCCCGGAGGCGCGCGGCTCCCCCCTCGAGCCCGGCCAGGAAGGCGTAGAGGGCGGGATAGTCGAGCGGTCCCTGGCGGCGCCCCTCCTGGTCCGCCAGGCGCGCCGCGGTGGGATCGAAGGAGAGAGGCTCGGGGGAATCGTTGCGCAGGTGCAGGAGGAAGGCCATGGGCCGCGGGGCTCCTGCGGGGAGATCGGCGAAGGGGTTGGCGAGGTCCCGCTGGCCCCCATAGAAACGCTGGAGGGCTTCCCGAGAGAGGGCTCGGATGCTTACCGTAGCCCCCTCCAGTTGGGCGATGATCAGCTCGCCGGTGACGGTGTTGGCAGGCAGGCTCTGGGGGCCGGGGCGGAGGAGACGGGCCTTGGGGGGCGCGGGAGTCGTGGCGCAGGCCGTCAGGAGGAGGCAGACGCCGGCCAAAACAGCACCGGGGGAGGGCAGCCGTCCCACCCTCCCCCGGGCATCGCTCTCCAGCCGGTCGGTCACACCCGCATCGCCCGCAGCCGCGCCACCCGCTCCTCGATGGGGGGATGCGTCGAGAAGAAGCGGAGGAAGGAGCGGCCGCTGAGCGGGTTCACGATGAAGAGGTGCGCCGTGGCCGGGTTGGCCTGAAGCGGCAGGCGCTGGCTGGCCTGCTGCAGGCGCTCCAGAGCGGAGGCCAGCGCCCCCGGCTTCTTCGTGACCTGGGCAGCGGTGGCGTCGGCCAGGTACTCCCGGGCTCGCGAGATGGCCATCTGGATCAGCAGGGCGGCGAAGGGGGCCAGCACGGCCATGACCACGAGGCCGACCACCCCGCCCCGATCCTCCTCGTCCCGGCCGCCGCCGAAAAAGGCGGCCCAGCGGGCCATGTTTGCGAGCATCATGATGACGCCGGCCAGCGTCGCCGCGATGGTGCTGATCAGGGTGTCCCGGTTCCGCACGTGGGCCAGCTCGTGCGCCAGCACCCCCTCCAGCTCCTCCCGGTCCATGAGGCCGAGGATCCCCTCCGTCACCGCCACGGCTGCGTGCCGCGGGCTCCGGCCTGTGGCAAAGGCATTCGGGGACGGAGTGGGAATGACGTAGACCCGGGGCATCGGCAAGCGGGCCCGCTGGGCCAGCCCCCGCACCATCGCCACCAGCTCGGGTGCCTCCGCCTCGCTCACCTCCCGGGCCCTGTACATGGCCAGGACAATCCGGTCGGAGAACCAGTACGCCCCAAAGTTCATCAGCAGGGCGAAGGCGAAGGCGATCACCATCCCCTGCTGCCCGCCGAAGAAGTTGCCGAAGACCACGAGGAGGCCCGTGAGGGCCCCGAGGAGCACCGCGGTCTTAAAGGTGTTGCCCATCGGATCTCGTCCTCCTTCCGGTTCTCTTGTTCTCTTGCCGGCCGATCCGGCCAGCGCACTGGATAAACTAGGGGAGTGGGGCCGGCCTGTCAAGCCTTCCGTGCCGGCTCCTCCTCGATGGGGATGCGCCGGCTGAGGCCGCGTCGCCCCACCGGCACCAGACCGGGGCCGTGGCCGTGCCGCTGCCGGAGTTCCTCCTCCACCGTCCGGAGCATGGTCTCAAACGTCTCGGCCACCTCCCGCTGCATCCGCTCCATCCGCTCCCGCATGTTCAGGACGACCTCGACCCCTGCCAGGTTCACGCCCAGCTCTTTCGTGAGGCGCAGGATGAGCTCGATCCGGGCGACATCCTCGTCGGAGTACAGGCGCGTGTTCCCCTGGCTCCGGCCCGGGCGGATCAGCCCCTCCCGCTCGTAGGTCCGCAGCGTCTGAGGGTGGACATCGAACATGTCCGCCACCACGCTGATCAGGTACCGCGGTCGCTTGTTCCTGGCCATCCATCCCTCGCGGCGCGAGGCCTGGCGGTCACATCCACGCCTTCAGATCCCGCCGCGGGTCCTCCGGGACCAGCCGGGCCAGCTCCCGGAGCAACTCCTGGGCGCGGGCATTCAAGGGGTGCGGCACGACCACCTTCACCGTCACGTACTGGTCCCCCCGACCGCCGCCCCGCAGGGGGGGGACCCCCTTTCCGCGGAGGCGGAACACCTGGCCGCTGCTGGTGCCGGGGGGGACCCGCATCTCGGCCGGACCGTCCACGGTGGGGACCTGGATCCGGGCTCCTAGGGCCGCCTCGGTCACCGTAACCGGGACGGTGCAGTGGATGTTATCCCCCTTCCGCTCAAAGAACGGGTGGGGGCGGACCCGGGTGACGATGTACAGGTCTCCCGGCGCGCTCCCCCCCGGCCCCGCTTCCCCCATCTCGGCCAGCCGGATCTTGGAGCCGATGTCCACGCCGGGGGGGATCTTCACCTTCACCCGCTCAGTGCGGGGAAGGCGCCCCCGCCCGGCGCAGGAGGGGCAGGCCTTCCCGGGAACCCGGCCACCCCCGCGACAGCGTCCGCACGCCCTCGTGACTCCCAGCAGGTCCGCTCCCACCGAGACCTGCCCGCTCCCCCCGCACTCGGGGCACGGGATGGTTCCCGCGCCGGGCCGGGCCCCGGAACCCCCGCAGGAGGCGCAGGGGGCGGAGCGCTGCAGGCTGATCTCGGTCGTGAACCCCCGGATCGCCTGCTCGAAGTCAATGTCGATCGTGTAGTGGAGGTCCTCGCCGCGCGGCGGGGCCTGTCCCCCGGCTCCCGCCCGGCCCCCGAAGACCCCCTCCAGCAGGTCCCCCAGGCCGCCAAAGCCCCCACGGGCGAACTCCCCCAGGTCGAAGGGGGCCCCGCCGAAGGGGCCGCCGGGCCGCGGCCCAGGCCCGGCGGCCGTCCGATGACCGAACTCATCGTACTCGGCCCGCTTCTGCGGGTCACTCAGGACCTCGTACGCCTCCGTGATGTCCTTGAAGCGGGTCTCCGCTGCTTTGTCTCCCGGGTTGACATCCGGGTGGTACCGTCGAGCCAACCTGCGGTAGACGCGCTTGATGTCCCGGTCGGTCGCCGAACGGGGGAGTCCGAGGACCTCGTAGTAGTCCCGCTTCCCCATCAGGTCAGTGCCCCCCGGCCGGCGGCCCCGGGCCGCCGCCCCTACTTCACGTCGATCTTGATCTGCTTCGGCCGCGCCTCCTCCGCCTTGGGCAGGGTCAACTCCAGCACCCCGTCCCGGAACACCGCCTTAATCTTGTCCTGATGGATGGTGACAGGCAGGGTGAAGGAGCGCTGGAAAGAGCCGTACGCGCGCTCGATCCGGAGGTAATTCTCCTCCTTCACATCCTTCTCGAACTTGCGTTGACCCCGCAGACTGAGGGTGTTATCCCGGACGTTGATCTCGATGTCCTCTCGGGTGAGGCCGGGCAGCTCCGCCTTCATGACAACTTGGTCAGGCGTCTCATAGATATCCACAGCCGGCATCCAGGTGGAGGCGGCGATCCCCTCCTCCTCCCGCGTCCGGGCCAGCGTCTGCTCGAAGAGCCGGTTCATCCGGTCCTGGATGGAGATGAGATCCCGAAAGGGATCCCAGCGTACGATGGCCATCATCTTCCTCCTTTCCCTCCGTGTTCCTGACCTACCTGACCTACTTGTCCTTCTTCCCGAGGTCTTCGAACTCCGCGTCTACCACCTCGCCCTCCTGGGGGCCACCCGGGCCCCCCGTCTTCTCGCGGGTCCCGCTGTCCTCCGCCCGCGCTTTGTCCTTGGTGGCCTGCTCGTACATGGCCGTGCCGATCCGCTGCGCGGCGATGCTCAACGCCTCCACCGTCTGCTTGATCCGCCCGATGTCGCCCGACTCCAGGGCCTTCTTGGCGTCGGCGATGGCGTCCTCGATCGGTTTGATGTCGGCGATCGGGATCTTCTCCCGGTGCTCGTTCAGCATCTTCTCCGTCGTGTAGACGAGGTGCTCTGCCTGGTTCCGAAGTTCGATCTCCTGGCGCCGCTTCTTGTCCTCGTCTGCGTGCTTCTCCGCCTCCTTCACCATCTTCTCCATCTCGTCCTTCCCGAGGCCGCTGGAGGCGGTGATGGTGATCTGCTGCTCCTTCCCGGTCGCCAGGTCCTTCGCCGAGGCGTTCACGATTCCATTGGCATCGATGTCGAAGGTCACCTCGATCTGCGGGACCCCCCGCGGGGCGGGCGGAATCCCCACCAGGTGGAACTTCCCCAGGGTGCGGTTGTCGCGGGCCAGTTCCCGCTCCCCCTGCAGGACGTGGATCTCCACGCTGGTCTGGTGGTCGGCCGCGGTGGTGAAGATCTCGCTCTTCCGGGTCGGGATGGTGGTGTTGCGCTCGATGAGGCGCGTCATCACCCCGCCCAGGGTCTCGATCCCCAGCGAGAGGGGCGTGACGTCCAGGAGGACGATGTCCTTCACGTCCCCCACCATGATGCCTGCCTGGATGGCAGCCCCCACCGCCACCACCTCGTCGGGGTTCACCCCCTTGTGCGGTTCCTTGCCGAAGACCTCCCGGACCACCTCTTGCACCTTCGGCATGCGGGTCTGCCCGCCCACCAGCACCATCTCGTCGATCTGGCTGGGCTTCAGGCCGGCGTCCTCCAGGGCCTTCCGAACCGGCCCCAGCGTCCGCTGGATCAAGTCGTCCACCAGTTGCTCCAGCCTGGAGCGGGTGAGCTTCAGGCTCAGGTGCTTCGGCCCGGCGGCGTCGGCGGTGATGAAGGGGAGGTTAATCTCCGTCTCCATCACGGTGGAAAGCTCGCACTTGGCCTTCTCCGCCGCCTCCTTCAGGCGCTGGAGGGCCATCCGGTCCTTGCTGAGGTCAATCCCCTGGTCCTTCTTGAACTCGGCGACGACCCAATCGATGACCCGCTGGTCGAAGTCATCCCCCCCCAGGTGCGTGTCCCCGTTGGTGGCCTTGACCTCGAAGACCCCCTCCCCGATCTCCAGGATGGAGATGTCGAAGGTCCCGCCCCCGAGGTCGAAAACGGCGATCTTTTCGTCCTTCTTCTTGTCAAGCCCGTAGGCCAGGGAAGCGGCCGTGGGCTCGTTGACGATGCGCAGGACCTCCAGGCCGGCGATCTTCCCGGCGTCCTTGGTGGCCTGGCGCTGGCTGTCGTTAAAGTAGGCGGGGACCGTGATGACCGCCTGGGTCACCTTCTCCCCCAGGTACGCCTCCGCGGCCTCCTTCAGCTTCTGGAGGATCAGGGCGGAGATCTCGGGAGGGGAGTGCTGCTTGCCCCGGATCTCCACCCGGACGTCACCGTTGGGAGTATGCACCACCCGGTAGGGGACCAGCTTGATCTCGTGCTGGACCTCCTCGTAGCGCCGCCCCATGAACCGCTTGATGGAAAAGATGGTGTTCTCGGGGTTGGTGATGGCCTGGCGCTTCGCCACCTGCCCGACCAGCCGCTCACCGTCCTTCGTGAAGGCCACCACCGACGGGGTCAGGCGTCCCCCCTCCTGGTTGGCGATGACGACAGGCTCGCCCCCCTCCATCACCGCCACCACGGAATTGGTCGTGCCGAGATCGATGCCGATCACCTTGCTCACCGGATGTGCCTCCTCTCGGGTGCCTCTCGCCGCGCCCGCCCCGACCCGCGCGGGCGAGGCGGACGGTGCCGGGACCCCGGGTCGCGGCCCGGCGCCGGGCCAGGTCGCGACCCCCAGGGAAGGGCCTGGGGCCCCGACCTCAGTTCACGTCAATGGCGATCGTTCTGGACTTGGCGGTCTCCTTCTTCGGAGCGCGGATCGTCAACACGCCTTCCCGGTAGGTCGCCGTCATCCTCGCGGGGTCTACGGTAGCTGGGAGCAGGACGTGGCGAACGAAGGGACCGACCGCCCGCTCGCGGCGGAGGACGGCCTCCCCCTCTCCAGCCGGGGCCACCTTGCGCTCCCCCCCGAGGGTGAGGGTGCCGTCCAGGACGGTGACCTGCACATCCTCCTGCTTGACGCCGGGGAGTTCAGCCACGATGACCAGCGCGTCATCTGTTGTCTCGAAGATGTCCACCGGCGGCGCCCAGGGTCCCGCGTCCGCGCCAGTCACCGGACCGGACGTGTTCTCAAGGACCCAGCCCATTTCCCGGGAGAGATCCAGGAGTCCCGCAAAGACAGGCTCCTGAAGCAATGACTTCGGATGCCCTCCCCACCTCTTTAGCACCATGTCCGATCTCCTCCTGCCAAAAGGCTGTCCGGCCCTCGCCTACAGGGGGTATGTCTTTGTCACCTCGATCTTCCAACCTCCCTGGGCTCTTAATTCTTGCCCACACCAGCAAATTGCTCGGTATCTTCTTGATTTTACATAGTCGCACCAAGTAATGTAAATCTTGAGTCTAACCTTGTCAAGAGATGTTATAAGTTTGGCTAAATTATCTCCTTATAAAAAAAGCCAGCAAATTCAAATATTTGCTGGCTAGGCCGAAGGTGGCCTTCCCTAGTCCAACCCTTCTACGCCTATCGCCCCGACCAGATCCCGTGGTCTCGTGGCTATCTCGATCTCCTCCAGAGGGAGGGAGCCCCAGGCTAATGGACGGACGCTGGTGGACCGACCCTCCGCAGCCTCCCAGGCCTCCTGACAGTCCCGGCACCGGAGGGCGAATGGGAGGGAGCGCAGCCGCTCCACGCCGATCTCCTCGCCACAATCCGCGCAAAAGCCGGAGGCCCCCTCCGCCAGGCGCCGGAGGGCGAGATCCACCTGCTTCACCATCCGCACCCGGCGGTCCATGGCATCCGACTCCACCTCCGCCGTTAGTGCGCGAGCCGCCACCTCCCCTTCGTCCCCCCTCGTGCCCATTGCGAGGGGGTCATCCCCATGGAGGCGGTGCTCCATTTGCTCACCGATGAGGCGCGTAAGGTCCGTCCTCTTGCGGGTAAGGATTCGAAAAAGCTCCGCGTGCCGCCGGGAAGTCGCCCGGCGGCCCCGGGCCCTCCGGCCCTGCTCGCGCCGCGTCATAGTTTCCCCCCTCCGTCCGCCGGCAACCGGAGACCCGGAACGCCGGCAGACCTACCCTAACGTATGCGGGAACGGGCGTCTGTCAAGCGGGCACCACTCCGAGACTCCTTGACAGGCCCGGAAGGTTCTCACTAGCATAGATGCGCGGCAGCGCCGGGGGATGCCCATGCAAGAGCGGGGGGCGAGGGTCTATTTTGCGGCCGGCCTGTTGGCCGGACTCCTGCTGGGGTTCCTCCTCGCGCTCCTGGCCTGGCCCCGCCTCTCCCCCTTGCTCCTCCCCGGCCCACCCGGACCCTCCGGCCGACCCGGCCTGGAGGAGGACCCGGCCTTTATCCGCCTCGCCGAGAGCGTGACCCCCGCCGTCGTCAACATCCGCACGCAGAGCCGCTCCCGGGGGCGACGGAGCCCCCGGTCCTCCCCCCTCCCCTTAGACCCCTTCTTCCGGGAGTTCTTCGAGCAGGCCCCCGAGGGGGGACGGGGGGCCGAGCAGACGAGCCTCGGCTCCGGCGTCATCATTGACAAGCGGGGCTTCGTCCTCACCAACAACCACGTCATCAAGGAGGCCGATGCGATCCTTGTCCGGCTGGCGAACCGCAAGGAGTACCCCGCCCGGGTCATCGGGCAGGACCCCCGCACCGACGTGGCCGTGATCCGCGTGGAGACGGACCAGGACCTGCCGGAAGCGCGCCTCGGGGACTCCGACGGCCTGCACGTGGGGGAGTGGGCCGTGGCCATCGGGAACCCCTTCGGCCTCAACCACACCCTGACCGTGGGGGTCGTGAGCGCCACGGGTCGCTCCGACGTCGGGATCACCAGCCAGGAGGATTTCATCCAGACCGACGCCTCCATCAATCCCGGGAACTCCGGCGGCCCCCTCCTGAACATCCGGGGGGAGGTGATCGGGATCAACACCGCCATCGTGGCCGCGGGGCAGGGAATCGGCTTCGCCATCCCCATCAACCTGGCCCGGAAGGTGGCCCAGGACCTCATCCGGGAAGGGCGCGTGACCCGGGGCTGGCTGGGCGCGGGGTTGAAGGGACTCACCCGGGAGGCGGCGCGGGGCCTGGGGGTGGAGCCGGATGCGGGGGTGCTGGTGGAGCAGGTCCTCCCGGGCGGGCCGGCCGAGGCCGCCGGCATCAGGGCGGGGGATGTCATCGCAGCCATCCGGGGGCGCCAGGTCCGGACGCCGGCCGAAGTCCGGGCCCTGGTCGCGGAAGCCGAGGTGGGCAAGCCGCTGGAACTGACACTGCTCAGGGACCGGCGCGAGCTGCGGGTGGCCGTGGTCATCCGCGAGCAGCCCATCGGCCCCGCCAAGGAGGGATCGTGACCGATCCGGCCGACGCCGTGATCTTCCTCGTGACCGCCGCCTCCGCCATCGAGGCAGAGCGGATTGCCACAGCGCTCGTCGAGGAGCGCCTGGCGGCCTGCGTCAACGTCGTTCCGGGGGTGATCTCCACGTTCCGGTGGGAGGGGGCCGTCCAGCGCGAGCCCGAGGTCCTCCTCATCGGGAAGACGCGGGCCGAGCGGATGCCGGCCGTCATTGCCCGCGTCCAGGCCCTCCACTCCTACTCGGTCCCCGAGGTCCTCGCCGTGCCGATCCTGGCCGGCGCGGGCCCCTACCTGGCCTGGCTCCGGGACGCCACGGGGTGAGCCGCCCCCGCTGGGGCCTCATCCTGGGGGGCGGGGCGGCCCGCGGCGCGGCGCACCTGGGCATCTTGGCGGCCCTGGGAGAGGCCGGCCTCACCCCCGACCTCGTCGTCGGCGTCAGCATCGGCGCCATCGTGGGTGCCGTCTACTGCCAGGACGGGCCCGCCGCCCTGCCCCGCCTGCGCGCCGCCGCCCGGGGCCTCGCGCGCGAGGGGCGACGGTTGCCCGGCGCCGCTCGTCGCCGCGCCCTCATCGAGGAGGGCCTAGGACTGCGGGGCGTGACCTTCGAGAGTCTCCCCCTCCCCCTTCGGGTGACGGCCACCGCCCTCCCCACCCTCCGCCGGGCCGTCTTCGGGGACCCGCCGGCGCCGCCCCTCGTCGAAGCGCTCTTGGCCAGTTCGGCCCTCCCCTTGCACCCTCTCGTATACCTGAGGGGGACCCCGCACTATGACGGGGGGCTGACGGGCAACCTCCCGGCGCTCGTTGCCCTCCGGAGGGGGTGCCAGATCCTGGTCTGCGTTCCCCTCGGCGTGGTCTTCCGTCGGGAGACTGGGTGGCGGCGGCTCCTCCCCTGGAAAGCGGTGGACGCCGTCGGTTGGGCGATGATGCGGCGCGAGGTCAGTGCCTGCCGCGCCGCCGGCGCGATCGTCCTGGAGGTGTATAGCCCGGCCATCGAGGAGGAGAGCGTTCTTGGATTCGATTGCCTTGACAAGCTCGAGGAAGAAGGATATAAGGCAGCGGCGCGCGTCGTCCCATCCCTCAAAAATTTGCTGGCGGCACCCTAGCCTGCTACCGCCTGACCGGTTCTCTTCCCCGAGGAGAGGCATGCCCGATCCGAGCCGGCCGCTACGACGGATCCTCCTGACCCTTCTCCCAAGTGTTCTCCTTATTCTCCCCCTCCCCTCGGCACCGGCCGCCGAGCATTTGCCTCCCGCCGCCGACGTCAGCCCTGCGCCTCTCGGCTCCGCCGGCGCGAAGGCCCCCGCGGAGAAGGACGCCCTCCCCAACGCCGGTGGCGAGGTGCCGTCGGCCGATGGCAAGCCGGCCACCACCCGTGAGGCCACTGCTGCCCCGCCGGGCAACGCGGAGATGGCCCCGCACGGCGGCCCGGAGGGCCATGACCCCGTACCCCGAGACGCCGTCCCGGCCGAGACGCTGGTCACGCCCGAGGACACCAGGGTGCTGGACCAAGCCGGGGTGGAGGCCGAGCCACCCGAAAGGGCCCCGGAGGTGGCGGAGGCCTTTGATGTTCCGATCGAGATGAACGACAAGGTACGGGCCTACCTCGGCCTCTTCACCGGCGAACGCCGGGACCGGATCCAGGAGGCCTTCGATCGGGCCGGGCGGTACCTCCCCATGATGCGGGCCATCTTCCAGGAGCAGAGTCTCCCCCGCGACCTGGTGAACCTGGCCTACATCGAGAGCGCCTTCAAGGTGCAGGCCTACTCCCGGGCCCGGGCCGCGGGGATCTGGCAGTTCATTGCGGGGACGGGGCGGAAGTACGGGCTACGCATCGACTGGTGGCTGGACGAGCGGCGGGACCCGGAGAAGGCAACCCGGGCGGCGGCGGAGTACCTGCGCGACCTCCACGGGATCTTCGGGTCCTGGACGCTCGCCATCGCTGCCTACAACTCCGGGGAGGGGAGGGTCGCCGGCACGATCCGCCGGCAGAAGACGGCCGATTTCTGGCGCCTCCGCCTCCCGCGGGAGACGAAGCTCTACGTCCCGGCCTTCATGGCGATGACCATCCTGGCGAAGGATCCAGCCCGCTACGGGTTCGTCCCTCCGGTCGAGGAAGAGCCCCCGACGGAGCCGCTCCCGCTCTCGGAGCCGCTGGACCTGCGCATCGTCGCCCAGGCTGCGGGGATCCCGCTGGAGGAGCTCCAGGCCCTGAACCCGGAGCTGAACCACCTGGTGACGCCCCCCCTCGCGCCCGAGTATACGCTGCGCGTCCCGGCCGGCACCGCCGCCGAGTTCGCCCAGAACTTCAGCGAGATCAAGAAAACGCGCCGGGTGACCTGGCAGCGCCACCTCATCCGCCCCGGGGAGACCCTCTCGCAGATCGCCCGCCGCTACGACACCTCTGTCCAGGTCCTGATGGACCTGAACCGCTTTCCCAACCGCCATCGGCTCCGGGCCGGGCGGGCCCTCGTGGTCCCCCTGATGCACCTGGCGCTCGCCGAGGGAAATGGCCAGACCGCTCGCCTCCCCAGGTCGGGCAGCGGCCCCCGGACCTACGTGGTCAAGCCGGGCGATAGCCTGTGGCGGATCGCCCAAGTCTTCGACGTGTCCACCGATGACCTTAGGCGGTGGAACGACCTCGGGGGAACCCTCATTCACCCCGGCCTGCGCCTCCGCGTTCACTCGGACTAGCCCCCACCCTCTGCACCCGGACCCCCTTGACAGGCTATACGCCTGTATAGTAAAAATATGCCAGAGTCTCTTTGAGGTATCCGAGAGGTGACCATGGCACAGGGTCTGACACCGAGACAGCGTGAGGTCCTCGAGTTCATCAAGCGGTTCCTGGACGAACAGGGATATCCCCCTACGGTCCGGGAGATCGGGGGGCATTTCGGCTTCGTGCCCCGATCGGTCTTCGACCACCTGAAGGCGCTCGAGCGGAAGGGATACTTGAAGCGGGAAGCCACGAAGTCCCGCTCCCTCCAGATCATGGATCCCGCCTTCCCCGGCCGCCGCCTCGCCCGGCCCCGAGAGGTCCCCATCGTGGGACGGGTCGCGGCAGGCCGTCCCCTCCTTGCGGTCGAGAACCTGGAGGGGGCAGTCCCCCTCCCGGCGGAGTGGACCAACGGCGGCGAGGTCTTCCTCCTCCGCGTCCAGGGGGACAGCATGGTCGGGGCCCACATCCTCCCGGGCGACCTGGCACTGGTGCGGCGCCAGGAGAGCGCAGAGAGCGGGGATATCGTGGTGGCCCTGGTGGAAGAGGAGGCAACCATCAAGCGCTTCCAGCGCTCCGGAGAGACGGTCACGCTCCTCCCCGAGAACCCCGCCCTGGCCCCCCTCACGTTCGGCCCCGGCGCCCGCCTCGAGATCCTCGGGAAGGTCATCGGCGTCTTCCGTCGCCTCCCCTAGTGAGACCCCAACTATTGAAGATAGAGCTCACGCGACGGCTGGGGCGCCGGGCCAAATGACGAGCATCACGAGGCCCGAGGGAGGAGCTGGGACCCACCGAAGATGGGTGGGGAGGCGTACGCTCGGGTACGCTCCGGACCGCCGCGGGCACCACCCGCAGGGTGGTCGGAGAACGACGTGAGGCAACGTCAGTTGGTCCGGCACTAGCCGTCCATGCTCAGGGTGGGGACGAGCGGCTACAGCTATGCAGAGTGGCGCGGCCCCTTCTACCCCGCGGGCCTCCCGCCCCGCACGATGCTTTCCTTCTATGCCCAGCACTTCCGCGCCGTGGAGGTGAACGCCAGCTACTACCGGATCCTGACCCCGGACCAGGCCCGGAGGATGGCGGCGCGTGCCGGCGGGGGGCTGGACTTTGCCATCAAGGCTCGCCGGGATCTCACCCACGAGCGGGAGCGATGGGCCGATGCGCTCCCTGCCTTCCGGGCGGCGCTTACCCCATTCGCCGAGGCGGGCACGCTCGGCACAGTTCTCCTCCAGTTCCCCCACGCCTTTCACCACACGCCGGAGAACCGGGACCACCTGGCCGCCCTACGCGAGGCGCTTCCCGGGCTGCCGCTGGTGGCGAAGTTCCGCAACCGCGGATGGTTCAACGAGCAGACGTACACCCTGCTACGCGAACTGGGAATAGGGCTCTGCTGCGTGGACGCCCCGCCCCTCCCGAGCCTCCCGTCTCCTGTCTGCCTGGCGACCAGCACCGTGGGGTACGTCCGCTTCCACGGCCGCAACGCCGCGGCGTGGTGGCATCACGCCACCGCCGCCGAGCGCTACACCTACGCCTACCGTCCCGATGAGCTGGCCCCGTGGGTGCCGCGCCTCCGACAGTTGGCCGCGGAGACGGAGCGCTGCTACGCCTTCTTCACCAACCACGCCCGGGGCCAGGCTGCCCTGGACGCCAAGCAGCTCCCCGCCCTCCTCCAGGACAACACCTGAGAGCAGCCCGGGCACCCTTCTTGCACTCCTCCCTCGCGTCTGCACCGCCCCCTTTCATCTCCTGAGACGGGCACTGGCCTACTCCCTGGATTGGGAGGTTGGCATGGCGGAGACAACGCGCAACGGAAGAGGGGAGGGGACCAGTATGTTCGGGCTGCTCCTGCCGGTGCTGGTCGTCCTGGTCCTCGCCCTGGTCCTGAACGCCTTCTCGGAGGTCCCGGCCGTGGCCCCGGAAATCACCCCTCCGGCCGCCTTCAACAGCGACACCCGCTGAAGGGAGTCCGATTCCCCTGGGAAACCCCCAGTCGCCCCGGTGGAGAAAGGTAACAGGGGGGGGCCCGAAGCCGGTCCTGCCGGGGAGGCGGGCCTGCAAATGCCAGGAAGTTCGAATCCCCCCCGCCCCCCGGGCTCCAATTCCTGGCGGGAACGGAAGTTGCAGGGCTCTGGGAGCCACCTGTGGACCGCGCGCAAACAGGGCAGCGCGGAACGCGAGATGGAGGCTCTTCCATGGTTCTCATCCATAGCTTTTCGATCCTCAAGCAAATGATGGTGCCCCACTTCCGTCGGCTGGCAGAGCGGTACATCACCTTCCTCGCCCTTTCCCCAGAGGGCCGGACACGCCAGGTCCGCCTCTCCCACCTGCGCCTGGCCGGCCTGGGATTCCTGGGAGTCCTGTTCCTGGGGCTGGCCTCCTGGGGGTTCTTCGGGGAGTTCCAGGTCCGCTCCCAGCAGTTCCGCCTGACCAGCCTCCAGGAGGAGAACCACCTCCTCCTGACCCAGCTGCAGCAACAGGCCGCCCTCATCCAGGCCCTTCAGGGGGAGATGGGCAAGCTCCGGGCCTTCGAGAGCCAGCTCCGGATCCTCTCCGGGCTCGAGCCGGGCACCGAGCCGCTGGTGGGCGTTGGCGCCGGGGGCGGCCGGGAACTCCACCAGCAGAAGCGCCAGGCCCTCCGGTAGCGGACCCGACGAGCGGGCCATGCTCCGCCCCCCCCTCCCCCTCCTCCTCGTTTTCATGCTGCTTACCACCGGATGCGCGGCCGCCTCTGTGGTCGGCTCCGCCCTCGGGGCCGCCTTCGGCGGCCTGGCCTACTTATCCAACGGAACCGTGGAGCGGACCTTCGTGGTCACGCTCCCGGAGGTCTGGCGGGCCAGCCTCGCGGCCCTGCGCCTGATGGACTTGACCATCAGCGAGGGGACCCGGGACGAGAACACGGGAGAACTCAAGGGGACCGCCCCCGACCTCACCGTGACCCTCACCATGAGCACCGTCACCCCCCGGGCCACCCGGGTCACCATCGAGGCCGTCGAGGGCAGCTACGGCAAGGACCGGGCCACGGCCTCCGAGGTCCTCAACCAGCTCGCCCTCCTCCTCCCGGCCACCCCCTCTGCCCCCCCGCGCCCCGAAACCAATTGACGCTCCCGTAGGCGTGTGGTAGGGAGGGTCAACCCCCCCGGCGCCACGCCCAGGAGCGCCCATGTCAGCCCTCAAGCCGACACGCCCTGAACTCCCTGACGTGACCATCCGCCGCCTGGAGGACCTCCTCACCGGCCTCGCGAAGCGCTTCGGCGACCTCCGGGGAAAGGTGGACATGGACCCGCTCCCCCGGATCACCTTGGAGGAGATCGGGGGCCTGGCGGCAGCCAAGCGGGAGATCCAGAGCCTTGTCTTCGCCCTCCGCCGCCCGGAGCTGCACCGGCGCTGGGGGACCGTGCCGGTCAAGGGAGTTCTCCTGTACGGGCCTCCCGGGACCGGCAAGACCCTCCTCGCGAGGGCGCTGGCCCACGAGGCAGGGGCCGCCTTCTACCACCTCCGGATGCGCCACATTGCCTTCAAGTGGTACGGGGACTCGGGCGAGCTGATTCAGGAGGTCTTCCAGGCGCTCGGGGGCAACGGGCGGAGCGTGCTGTACCTGGACGAGATCGAGGCCCTCTCCTTCGATCGCATGTTCCCGGGGGAGGAGGCCCGGGCAGCCAGCCGGCGCGTCATCACGGTGGTCCTGGAAAGGCTGGAGGCGCTGGCGGGGATGGAGGAGACGTTGGCGGTCGCCTCCACCAACCGGCCCGATGCGGTGGACCCCAGCCTGGTGGGCCCGGGCCGGTTCGATCGGCTCATCGAGGTCCCGCTGCCGGACGGGGACGAGAAGCGGGAGATCCTGGCCATCCACCAGCGGCGCGCCGAGGCGGCCGCCGGTCGGTCCCTCTTCCGGAACGTGGACTATGACGTCATCCTGGCGCGCACGGTGAAAATGAGCGGGGGAGACCTGGCGGAGATCCTCCAGCGGGCGCTGGAGGAGAAGGCCCGGCGCGAGGGGGCGGGGGAGCAACCCGGCCCCGTGGAGACCGACGATATCCTCCGGGTGATCGAGGACTACCGACGGATCAAGGAGGTCGTGGAGAAAATTCGCTACGGCCAGTATCTCTGAGGCCGCCCCAAAACCCGGCCGCGCCGGCATCCCCTCGGACGCCGGCGCGTCGCGTTCTGCCGGGACCGCGGCCCGTCAGGCGCGGCCCTTTTCCCCCGCCAGCCGGACGAACTCCAGCTGCTGCCCGCCCTGCAGGAGGTATCCCTCCGCCACCACCTCGCCGTCCACGACCGGGACCGCCCGAGGGCTGATGTTCAGGGGCTGGGCGAGGGCGTGGCGGATCTCCGCCACCGTCCGCCCGGCGACCGCCGCCTCCAGCGCGTGGATCCCGTAGAGGATCCGCACAGCCGTTCCCGTCTGGGCCGCCGACCGGGTCCCGCTCACCTGCCGCAGCTCCTCACTCACGGGATCCTCCCCGCTGCACCGGCTGGCTCCGGCCAGCCAGGATGTCCAGGTACACCTCGCCGTACGGAACCCCCCCCTGCTGCCAGGCGTAGAAGACGTTCAGCATGGCCGAAGCGACAGCCAGGTTCATGAAGAGGAGCTGGGGCGCCCCGGCCACGGCCGCCGCGTCGCAGGAGGCATCGGCGGGGGACCCGTCACCGGGAGACGCGATCTCGGGGTGGAACCGGGTGAGGGGCGCCGAGAGGTCCCGCCCTCCCTGGCGGCAGTAGACCTGCACGTTCCCGTCGGTCCACTCGTTCCCCCCCGAGATGAGGAGGATATCGGAGAGACGCTCGCAGTGGTCGCTCACCACCTTCCTGGTCCGGTGGTTGTCCACCCCGAGGAACACCGCGTCCCCGCTCCGGATCAGGTCGGCCACGTTGGCCGGGGTCACGAACTCCGGGATGGCCCGGACCGAGAGGCCGGGGAACTCCCGGGCCACCTCCTCCGCCTTGACCCGCGCCTTGTTCCCGGCGGCCCGGAACGCCTGCCGCGGGAGGTTGCGCTGCTCGAAGACGTCACCGTCCACCAGGGTCAGGCGACAGCCGGTCCCCGCGTAGTAGAGGTAGCGGGCGAGCGGCGGAAGCAGGGCACAGCCGATCCCCCCCAGCCCGATCACCTTGATCTCCAGCATCCCCGATCCCTCAGATGGCCGCCGGTGGCCCCTCCTCGTGGATATCCCGGGGCACTTCCTCCACGCGCAGGCGGGCGAGCCAGGCGGGATCGGCCGGCGGGCCCCCGTCCCCCGGCAGGGCCTCGAAGACCTCCAGCGGGGCGAGGCGAAGGCGACGGCCGTCCACCACCAGCGAGCAGGCATAGGTGGGTCGCAGATTCAGGGTGCCCACGGTCACGTGGAGGCCGTCCGCGTGCCGCTCGTCCCAGTCGTCCATGTCCGAGTGAAAGGCCTCGGCGCCAGCATGGCTGTGGAGGGTTCCCACCCGGACGACGCCCGGCGGGCACGGGCCGATCCGGTAGCGGGCATGCCCCCCGGCCACCACCTGCTCCGGCACCTCCAACTCGAAGGTCGGTCCCTCGGACCGGGAGAGGAGGAGGGCGACCGCCTCGGCCTGGTGGCGCCGGTACACCTCTCGGAAGAAACCCACGGCCCGGGCCAGGAGCGCCGCGGGGACCCGGGGGCCGCGCCAGCGGACCTCCTCCTGAGCCCCGGCCAGCCAGGGGAGGCCCCGGACGGCCGTGCAGGAGGTGAAGACGGGCGTCCGCTTCACCAGGAAGAGCCCGTCCCGAGTGAGGAGATAGTAGACGGCGTCGGCAGGCTCCGAGAAGTCGGCCCCTTTCAGGTAGAGGGGGATCACGCCCGCCTTTCCTCCTTGTACCGGGGGGGGAGGAACCGGCGGGAGGAGCAGCAGGCGACCGCCATCGCCTCCTGGGCCCGGAGGGTCTCGGCGCTGAGGGCCGGAATGAAATCATCAATGGCCCACCGGTAGTCTTCCTCCTCCACCGCCGCCCCCCCGCGCATCCGTGCGTGCCGGTAGGCGCGCAGGGAGATCTCCTCGATGTCCGCCCCCGTGATCTGGCCGGGGTGACGGGTGTCGCAGTGGGCCGCCAGCGCCCCGAAGTCCACCCCGGCCACCGAGAAGCGGTGCTTCTGTGGCATCACCGCGAAGATGCTGGCCATCTCGCCCGGATCCGGGAGGACCAGGGGAATCCGCTCGGAGGCCCGCCCGGAGCGCTTCTCGGCCACGTCGAGGCGGTCGGGCCGGTTGCTGATCCGGATCCAGAGGACCTGGCCCTGGATGCGGGGGTCCCCGGTGAAGTCGAAGCGCATCTGGCGGAGCCGGTTGGAGACGCCCGAGTCGGCGGAGGCCTCATCCCGGGAGTGCTCGCTCTGGTCCGCCTCGTCCTCCACCACCACCACGGGGGTCATGGAGCGGAGGGCCTGGAGGATCTTCCAGTAGTTCCGCTCGGACTGCCCCACCCACCGCTCCCGCGCGTTGATGACCTTCACGAAATTGAAGCCGCACTCGTAGGCGAGGGCCTCCGCCAGGGCCGTCTTCCCGACGCCGGGGGGTCCGACGAGGGTGATCCCCCGGGGGACCAGTTTTACCTCCCCCTTCCGCAAGGCCGCGATGACCTCCCGGAAGAAGGCCTTTACCGACTCCAGGCCCCCGATGGACTCCAGGCCCAACTCGGGCTCCAGGACCTCCAGCATCCCCTGGAACTCCTGCCGGAGGAGCTCCCGCTTCCGGGCCTTCACCTCCTCGTGGGTGAGGGGCCGGGCGCGGCCCTTTGCCTCCTTCAGCAGGCGCTCCAGATGGGCGCGGGAGAGGCCGGCCGAGGCGGTGGCCAGCTCCTCCACGGTGAGCCCCCCGCCCCCGCCGTCACCGGCGGCGCGGGCCCGGAGAAAGGTGAGTCGCTCGCCGTAGTCGGGCAAGGGGATCTCCAGGGCCTCCACCGAGGAGCCGGGGTCCCGCAGGCGCGGGTGCAGGTCGCTGAGGGCGCTCACCAGGAGGAGGATCACGGTGCCAACGGCGGCCAGCCGCGGCTCCTCGGCCCAGCGGAGGAGGGCCACCAGGGTCCCCCGGTCCTCGTCCGAGAGCGCGGCCAGGTCGCCCGCCGGCACCAGCGTCTCGGCGAACTCCAGGATGAGCAGCACCCGCTCCTGCTTCTCGTCCGAGAGGCAGAGGGACCGGAGCGCCCGGTCCAGCAGCGGGACGATCTGGGTGGGGGCGGTGGGGAGGCGGCGCGTCCCCTCGGGCTCCCCCAGCGCTTGGGCAATTCGCACCCGCATCGCATCGGGGGATTCCGGCGGCGGCGCCCCGTAGCCCACGAGGGAGCGGAACCGGGCCTCGGTCGCGCTGTCCAGAAAGGAGAGCCCTGCCGACCGGTCGTAGCAGATGACCGGCACCCGGTGCCCAAGCCGGCGGGTAAGGAAGGTCCGGAGGGGGACGAACTCGCCCCCCAGCGGGACGTAGTCGGCCACATTCCCGTGCAGGAGGAAAACCGAACCGGTCTTGGCCTCGACCTTGGCCTCGAGTGAGGCGGCCCAGGCCGGTGGACCATCGCGCATGGCTTACCCCGGCTCTCCCTAAGTAGCAGATTTTCTTAGCGGGGTCACTATACCGGAGGCAATCCGCCCCTGTCAACGGCGCCGCGGTGACTCCGGTGGCCGCCTTGACAGCCCCTACCGAGTGTGCTTTCCTGACCGCACGATGCGCCGGCCAGCAGCATGCTGCTCCTCGGTCCTCCTCGCCCTTGCCGGCCTGCTCCTCCTCCCCCGGGGAGCAGCGGCGGGCCTCGCCGTGACGGTCTCTCCCGCGGAAGCCCGCCAGGGGGACATCCTGGTGGTGCGGGTCACCGTCCCGGAGGCGCCCGAGACCCTCCGGGGGACCTTTGCCGGCCGGCCCCTCCTGTTCGTCCCGGAGGGGGAAGGGGCATACCGCGCCCTGGTCGGGATCGACCTGCAGCACCTCCCCGGGATCTATTCCGTCACGCTCCACTGGCGCGCCCAGGAGGCCGAGGTGACCCACGAGCTCCCGATCCCGGTGCGGGACGGCGCGTTCCCGATTCAGCGGCTCACGCTTCCCCCTCGGATGGTGGACCCGGATCCCACAGACCTCCCCCGCATCCGGGAGGAGCAGGAGCTGCTGGAGACCCTCTTCGCACAGGCCGACGGGATCCCGCAGTTCGCCGGACTGTTCGTCCTCCCGCTCGACCCTGCCTCCCAACCCTCGGGGACCTTCGGCCGCCGCCGGTTGTTGAACGGGCGGCTCCGGAGCCCCCACACCGGGGAGGATTTCCCGGCGCCCGTGGGGACGCCGGTGTATGCCTCGAACCGGGGCCGGGTCGCCTACACCGGCGTGCTCTACTTCGCCGGGAGGTGCGTCATCCTCGACCACGGCCTCGGTCTGTACACCCTCTACTTCCACCTGGACACCATCGCCGTGGAGCCGGAAGAAGTCGTCGAGCGCGGCCACCTCCTCGGGCGCGTCGGGGCGACGGGGCGCGCGACCGGCCCGCACCTGCACTGGGGGGCCCGCCTCGGCCCGGCCCGGGTGGACCCCATGGCCCTCCTCCGCCTCGCCGACACGGCCGGCCGGCCGTAGGGTCGATCCCATGCCCCGGCGGCACCTCTGCGCCTGCCTCGCCCTCCTCCTCGCCGCCTGCGCCCCCGCGCCCGCCCCGGCCCCGGAGCGGGCCGCTCCGCACCCGGCCGCCGCGACCGGGACTGCCCCGGCGGCGGAGGCGATCCGCGGCTACATCCGGGGACTGTACGCGCGGGACTACGCCACCGCCTACCGGTTCCTGGCCGCCGCCGACCAGCGCCTGAAGTCCGAGGCGGAGTACGTGGAGGAGAACCTGGGCTTCGCGGGCTTCCCCCTGGAGCTGAGCCGGCGCCTCGCCGACCTCATCCGGTTCCGAGAGCGGCAGGTGGAGATCGAGGGGGACCGGGCGACCGTCACCGTGCACCTCACGCTCCCGGACGCCAGCGCCCCGCTCATCGAGAGGCTCCTGGACGAGGCCGAGAAGCCCGACCTGACCGCGGAGGGGAAGGCGCGTCTCCTCCGGGAGGTGGCCGCCCTGGGCGCCTCCGCGCAGTTCCCGGTCGTCATCGGTGAGGAGCGCTTCTCCCTTCTCAGGGAGGGGGAGCGCTGGGGCGTCCTCCTGAACTTCGCGGAGGCCGTCGCCGTGCGCCTGGAGGCCGCGGTGATGGAGGAGCTCCCCTTTGCGTTCGCCCCGTCCAGGCCCCTGATGCGCGTCCCGCCCGGGGAGACGGTCCAGACAACGTTCCGGGTCAAGAACGTGGGGAAGGAGACCGTGACGGGGAAGGCCCGGCACCTCACCCTGCCGGCGGAAGCGGCCAAGTTCCTGACGGTGGTGCAGTGCTTCTGCTTCCTCCAGCAGACCCTGGCGCCAGGCGAGGAGGTGAGCCTCCCGCTCATCTTCCGGGTCGAGTTCGACGTGCCCGAGAAGATCCGCGCCCTCACCCTGCGCTACGAGTTCTACCCGCTCGAGCGCTTCCGCCCGGAGTGGGAGCCGAAGGGGTGAAGGCTCGCCGTGGCGGCCTGATCCTTGGAGGCCTCCCGTTGCCCGGCACTCTTCTCCCCGCGCCCCACCGCTAGCGTGACTCCAGCGAATTGTCCCTCACGCGCACGCGACTGCTGGGGTGCGGGGCCAAGTCATCCGGCGCAATCCTGACAGACCGTTCTGCCGCGGGTCCTGTCGCCGGCGTCCCCCACTCGCGGCTTGGCTGCACTCCTCGGGCCAATTCGTTAGCCCGGCGCTAGCGTCTCTCCTGCAACCTCCGCCGAGTGCCCTGACCACCACCCAGTGCTCCTCTCCGAGTCTCCTCCTCTCGCTCCGGGGGGTGGGGCAGGCAGGGGCGCTCTGGAGCCGGATGCGCCCCCTGGGCAGCGCGAGCAGGCCATCATGGGACGGGAGGGAGGGGGACATTTCCAGAGGCGGAGAACGCCTGGCAGAATACCTGGGAAACACTGCCCGGAGTACAAACCGGGATTAGCCGGGTTGACCGCCCGAGGCCGGCGGTTGCTCCTGCGCCCCACCCTTGAGAACCCGGGCAATCTCCGGGTTCTCCACGAAGGGCTGGTAGGCCCCCAGGACGAAGGCGACCTCGTCCCCCTCGTCCACCAGAACACGGACCTTCTCGGCGGCCTCGCCCGTGAAGGTGGCCAGCAGGGCCCCCCACTCCGTGTCCACCACGAGGCGTACCTGCGCCTCCCGCTCCACCTTCTGGAGAACCTCCCCGACGATGAGGGTCTGAGCGGGCCGCCAGGCCCCGGGCAGGTACGGACCGAGCAAGAGGGGGAGGAGCGCGGTCCCGGAGATCCCCAGGGCGAGCCCGATCCCAAATGCGATTGCCCAGTGGCGCATGAGGCCTCCCGGCGGGGGCGCTGATGATATGGCCGCGCCTACCCCCGTTCAAGGAAAATCGCCTCGCCCCCTGGTACGATTATTGCTCCTCTTGATCGTGTGCTCGCGATTTCTGGGCGCTGCCAGCCTTTGCACAAGGAGCCTGCGTGACCCCCTCTCCCTCCCCCGTGCCCTCCGAGACCCTCACCCGCCTCCGGACTCAGCTCGAGGGGGTGCTGGTGGGCAAGCCGGACCAGGTCCGGCTCGCCCTCATCGCGCTCCTCGCCCGGGGCCACCTCCTCATCGAGGATGTCCCGGGGGTGGGGAAGACCACGCTCGCCCAGGGACTGGCCCGCTCGCTTGGCTGCACGTTCCAGCGGATCCAGTTCACCAGCGACCTGCTCCCCTCCGACATCCTCGGGGTCAACATCTTCAACGCCCAGGCCGGGACCTTTGAGTTCAGGCCGGGCCCGCTGTTCGCCCACATCGTCCTGGCCGACGAGATCAACCGGACCAGCCCCAAGACCCAGTCCTGCCTCCTGGAGGCGATGAACGAAGCGCAGGTCTCGCTGGACCACCAGACCCACCCGCTCCCCCGACCCTTCATGGTGATCGCGACCCAGAACCCCCTCGAGTATCACGGGACCCATCCGCTCCCCGAGTCCCAGATGGACCGCTTCCTGATGCGGATCCAGATCGGCTACCCCGCGGCCGAGGCCGAGCGGCGCATCGTAACGGGGGAGGCGGGCGGCGTCCTCCCGGACCTGCCCCCGGTCCTCGCGGCCGCGGAGGTCTGCCGCCTCCAGGAGACAGCCGAGCGGGTGCAGGTGGACCCGGCCATCGTGGAGTACGTGATGACCATCGCCCAGGCCACCCGGAGCAGCGACGCCTTCGCCCTCGGGGCCAGCCCCCGCGCCGCCCGTGCGCTCTTCCGGGCGGCCCAGGCCGCGGCGCTCCTGGCCGGCCGGTCCTACTGCTTCCCCGACGACGTGAAGGGGCTGGTCATCCCGGTCCTGGCCCACCGCCTCCTGTCGAGCGCGCGGGGCGAGGCGGTGGGGGGAGCCGGGCCGGCCCTCACGGCCCTCCTGGAAGAGATCCCGGTCCCGTAACCGGGGTGCCCATGCGGCCCGGCTCCTTCCCCCGCTCCCTCCGCCCCACCCGGGAGGGGTGGGCCTTCCTCGGTCTCACCTTCCTCCTGGGGCTGACCGCGCTCAACTCCGGGAACAACCTCCTCTACCTCGCCCTCGCCCTGCTCCTCAGCCTGATCGTCCTCTCAGGCTTCCTCTCGGAGCAGGGATTCCGGAAGGTCCGGGTTGCCGTCCAGCTCCCCCGCCGGTGCTTCGCCGGCACGCCGGCGGCCATCCGGGTCACGGTCCGGAACGGCAAGGCGCGCCTCCCCTCCTACGCCCTGCAGGTGCGCCTGACCGGGGAGAGCGGCGGCCCACGCTTCCTGCGCCTGGGTCCGGGGGAGGCGGCCACGGCAACGCTCCAGCCCTGCTTCCCGCGCCGGGGACTCCACATGCTCCCGGCGATCCGCCTGGGGACCCGGTACCCCTTCGGCCTCTTCGCCAAGAGCGCCCCCGCCGCGCCCTCGCGGCCGATCCTGGTCTATCCGGCCTTGGCCCCCCCTCCGGCGGTCCCGGCGGAGGCGACGGGGGAGCGGCAGGCGGCACACAGGCGGGGGGCCGGCGGCGAACTCTTCGACCTCCGCCCGTACCGGCCGGGCGAGGACATGCGCCTCATCCACTGGCGCGTCACGGCGAAGGCGGGCCACCTCATGCTGCGGGAGACGGCGGCGGAGACCGGCAGGAGCCTCACCATCATCCTGGAGCGGGCTCCCGGCGGAAGCCCGGAGGCAGTGGAAGCGGACGTGAGCCGGGCGGCGGGGGCGGCCCTCGCCGCGTGCGCCCTGGGCGCGGCGGTCCGCCTCCTGGCGGGCCGGCGCCAGGTGCCGTGGGGGACAGGGGAGCGGCACGCAGACCGGATCCTCCGGGAGCTGGCCCTCCTCGACCCCGCGGGGGACGGCCTGCCCGGTTCGGGGGAGACACTGGTTCCGGGCGGAGGACCCGGGGCCCTTCGCCTCGTGCTCGGGGCGGGCCGACCTCAGGGACAGTGACGATGGCGTTCGGGCCCGCCCTCAAGCTGGTCCTCTTCCTGCTGGCCGTCGACGGCCTCATCGCCCTCTGGCTCACGGGGGAGCTCCCGCTCCCTCTGACGAGCGCGGCAGCCCTCCTCCTGCTGCTCGGCTGGTGGGCCGAGCCGCTCCGGGCCCGGGGCCTCCCCCCCGCCCCGCTCCTGGCGGCGATCCCCGGCGTGCTCGCCCTAGGGGCGATCCTGGATTTCCTCTTTGTCGCCGAGGCCCTCCTCATCGCCGCCGTCCGCCTCCTCCTCGGCCTCACCCTCTACACCTGCTGGACGATGCGGACGCCGGCGGACCGCTGGCGACTTGCCGTCCTGAGCCTGATGGCGGTGGTGGCCGCCGCGGGCCTCACGACCCGGCCGGCCTACCTGGCCGCCTTCGCGGCGGCCGGGCTGCTCACCGTCTGGGCCCTCGCCCTGCTCCACCTCGAGGGGGAGGCGCCGGCCGGGGCGGCGCTCTCGGCGCGCCGCGACGTGGCCACGGCCGGCTTCTTCCTGGGGACCGGCTTGCTCGCCCTCACGGCCTTCGCCCTCACGGCCCTCTTCTTCGTTCTGCTCCCGCGCCTGGGGGGTGGCCTCGCCCTCGAGCGGGGTGGGGGGATGAACGTGACCGGGTTCACGGAGGAGGTCACGCTCGGCACCTTCGGCCAGCTCACCCGGGACGAGACCGTGATCCTCCGGATCGCCTTCCCCGACGGCCGCCCGCCCGGGCGGAACTACTGGCGCGGAGTGGCCCTCGACGCCTTCGACGGGGAGGGCTGGCACCAGGGCGATTCCCGGCGGTTCCCGCTCCCCGTCCGCCCCGATGGGTTCACGCCGGTGGCGCGTCCCCGCTCCGCCCGGACCCTCCGCCAGGAGATCTTCCGGGAGGCGCTGGACACCCGGATTCTGTTCGCCGCGGCCTGGCCCGTGGCCCTGTCGGGGCTGCCCCCCGGGCTGACCCGGGATTCGGGAGGCGCCCTCTACCTCCTGGGGGGCCGCGCCGTCCCGCTCCAGTACGTGGTCCTCTCGGATCCGGCCCCGCCCGGGCAGGGGGAGGCGGACCTCCCCGCCGCCGAGCGCAAGCGACACCTCAGCCTCCCGCGGCTCGACCCCGCCATCGCCGCTCTGGCCCGAGAGGTGGCGGGCCCGGGCGCAACCCCGGCGGAGGCGGCCTCCCGGCTCCAAGCGTACCTCTCCACCCAGTTCACCTACAGCCTGGATCTCGCCCGGCCTGCCGAGAAGGGCATCCTGGAGGACTTCCTCTTTGGGCGGCGGGAGGGGTACTGCGAACTCTTCGCGACCGCGCTGGCAGTGCTCCTGCGGAGCCTCGGGATCCCGACCCGGCTGGTCGTGGGCTTCCTGGAGGGGTCCTGGAACGAGTACGGGGAGTACCTGGCGGTCCGGCAGATGGATGCCCACGCCTGGGTGGAGGCCTTCCTCCCGGGCGAGGGGTGGCGGACCCTGGATCCCTCCCCTCGGGCCGCCTTCGACGCGGCCCGACCGGCCCCGCTCCTCGGGCCGGCCGGGCGCTACCTGGATTCCCTGTGGCTCCGCTGGAACCGCTACGTGGTGGGGTTCTCGGCCGCGGACCAGTTCGGGCTGGCCCTCCGGGTGCGAGCGCATACGCTCGCCTGGCACGAGGGGATCAATCGCGGGTGGGATCGGGTGCGGGCAGCGGCTCCTGCCGCCTGGCCGACTCTCCTCTTGGCCCTGGCCGCCGCGGCCGGCGCGGCCGGCCTCCTCCTCTGGCGAAGGCGGCCGTCCAACCCGGCCCGCCGGCCCGCTGCCCCCCCGGTGCCCTTCTACGCCCTCGCCCTCCGGCGCCTCCGGCGTGCCGGCTTCCTGAAGCCTCCCGCCCTCACGGCGGCCGAGTTCGCCGAGCGAGTGGTGAGGCAGGGAGGGGAACCCTTCGCCCCGCTGCGGGAGCTGACGCTCGCCTACTACGCCACCCGGTTCGGGGGCATGCGCCTGCCGCCCGAGGCCGTGACCCGCCTACTCACCCTCGCCCGATCTCTCCCCCGCCGCCCCTCCCACTGAGCCCCCCCGACGGACCCGGTAGTCCTCCACGCAGCGCGGGCAGGCCCCGTCTTCCGCCAGCCACTCCGGGTGCTGGCGCTGGATCCGCGCAATGAGCCAGCGCTCCGTTTCTGCGTGCAGAAAGCGGAGCCGTTCGTCCACGGTGTTGCCGCAGACCGGGCACCGGTAGGTCGTCATGGCTCTCCCTGGAGCCGCCGCCGGATCTCCCGGAGGGTCGCGACCGGGTCCCCGCTCTTGAAGACCGCAGAGCCAATGACGAGGATCGAGGCGCCGGCGGCGGCCACCGCCCGGCAGTTCTCGGGCTTGATCCCCCCGTCCACCTCCAGCTCGCAGGTCGCCCCGAGGGCCCGGAGGCGTTCCCGGGCGGCCGCGATTTTCCCCTCCACGAACGGGATGAAGCTCTGCCCCCCGAACCCCGGGTTCACCGACATGAGCAGGATCAGGTCGCAGTCCCCCAGGACCTGCTCGGCGTGGCCAAAGGGGGTGGAGGGGTTCAGGGCCACCCCTGCCCGCGCCCCCGCCTCGCGGATCTGCTGGAGGGTCCGGTGCAGGTGGGGGCAGACCTCCACGTGGACGGTGAGGCCGTCGGCCCCCGCGTCCACGAAGGGGGCGATGTGGCGGTCGGGATTCTGGACCATGAGGTGCACATCCAGGAAGAGGCGGGTCCGCCGCCTGAGGGCCCGCACCACGTCGGCCCCAAAGGAGATGGCGGGGACGAAGTGGCCGTCCATCACATCCAGGTGGA
>Ga0184639_10000096_pt1 | contig 29549 bp, 23 predicted proteins | sample PLM31_170_b2_FD_133155 | JGI IMG/M metagenome (GOLD analysis project Ga0184639, IMG submission 133155) | Groundwater sediment microbial communities from an aquifer in East River, Colorado, USA - PLM3-1_170_b2 | ecosystem: Environmental > Terrestrial > Soil > Riparian zone | place: USA: East...
GTGAAGCGCCCGAGCACGTCGAACACGTTGTTCGCGTGCACCGTCGTGAACACGAGGTGCCCGGTGAGCGCCGCCTGGATCGCGATCTGCGCCGTCTCCGGGTCGCGGATCTCGCCGACCATGATGCGGTCGGGATCGTGGCGCAGGATCGAGCGGAGGCCCCTGGCGAAGGTCAGCCCCTTCTTCTCGTTCACCGGGATCTGCAGCACGCCCGCGAGCTGATACTCGATCGGATCCTCGATCGTCACGATCTTGTCGCGGCCGTGGTTGATCTCGGAGATGGTGGCGTAGAGCGTGGTGGTCTTGCCGCTGCCGGTCGGACCGGTGACGAGCAGCATCCCGTAGGGCTCGGCGGCGAGCTTGCGAATCGCAGCCCGCGCGCGCTCGTCGAACCCGAGGCTGTCGAGCGTGAGGCCCTTCACCTCGCCGGCGAGCGCCTGCTTGTCGAGGATGCGCAGCACCGCGTCCTCGCCGAAGCTCGACGGCATGATCGACACGCGGATGTCGATCTCGCGGCCGCGCGCGGAGACCTTGAAGCGGCCGTCCTGCGGCACCCGGCGCTCGGCGATGTCCAGCTCCGCGACTACCTTAATGCGCGAGATCATCTGCTCGGCGAGCTCGAGGCCGTCCAGCGTGCCGATGGTGTTCAGCACGCCGTCGATGCGGTACTTGATCGCGAGGCCGGTGGCCGAGGTTTCCAGGTGGATGTCCGAGGCGCCGCTCCTGAGGGCGTCGTAGAGCGTGGAGCGCGCGACCTTCACCACCGGGCTCGTGTCCTCAGTGATGCTCTTGAACGAGAGGTCCTCGACGCCGGTCGCGCCGCGCGCGCCGCCGGAGGCCGACGCGAGCGCGCTTTCCATCGTCGAGAGCGATTCCTCCTGGCGCGCCAGCCAGGCCGCGATGTCGGCGTGGTGCGCCAGGGTCCACACGAAGTCCTGCGCAACGCGCTCGTCGCCCCACGACGTCTTCGCCGTGTCGAACGGATCGCCAAACACCAACCGCAGATCGCCCGCGTCGTCGTGGAACAGCACCGCTTGCGCCTTCAGCGCCTCAGCGAACGGCAGCAGGTCGAACGCCGGCTGCCAGCGGTGCAGATCGGCGTTCGACGCGGCCGGGTAGGCGAAGGTCGCGGCAAGGCGCGCGAGGAATGTTTCCGGCGGCTCGGCGGCGAGCTCTTCCAGCGCGGCGACGAGGGTCGTACCGCGCGCGGCGGAGCGGTCGCGCGCCTGTGCGATCGTGTCCGGAGCGAAGCGCGGCGCGTCGGGCACGGGCGCGAGGCTGGCGGCATCGCGCGGCTTCACTGCAGGCTCCCCGCGAGCTCGAAGATCGGCAGGTACATGAGCACGACGATGACGCCGATCACGACGCCGATGGTCGCCATCAGCAGCGGCTCGAAGAGCTTGGTGACCAGGTCGATCCAGCGCGCGAGCTCCTCGTCGTGGAACGCTGCGATCCGGTCCATCATCTCCGCCATCTCGCCGCTCTTCTCGCCGACGCGCAGTAGTCGCAGCGCGACCGGGGTCGTGAGGCCCGCGGCCTCCATCGCGGCCGAGATGCTCGCGCCCTCGCGGATGCGCTGCGTCCCGGCGGCGAGCTGCGGCCGCATCGCCGCCGGCATGAGCCCCGACACCATCCCGAGCGCGGTGACGAGCGGCGTGCCGCCGCGGAGCAGCATCCCCAGCGTCCGGTAGAGGCGCGCGAGGTGATAGACGCGCAGCCGCTCGCCGATCGCCGGGATGCGCCGCGCCAGCCGGCCGGCGACCTCCTTCAAGCGGGTGAACCCGAGCGTGGCGGCGATCAGCACGGCGACGAACACGACCGCGAGGATCGCGCCATTCGCATTGATGAGCCGGCCCCACTCGAGCAGTAGCTGCGAGAGCCATGGCAGATCGCGGCCAACCTCCTCGTACACCCCCGCGAAACGCGGCACGACGTAGCCGAGCAGGAATAGCACCACCAGCCCGCCGACGCCGAGCAGGACGATCGGGTAGACCGACGCGCTGATCACCTTGCGCCGCACCGCGTCGAGGCGCTCGTGATAGGCGATGTAGCGGCCGAGCGCCTCGGCGAGCGCGCCGGTGCGCTCGGCGGCGCGCACGGTCGCGACGAAGAGGCCCGGAAACGTCTCGGGGAAACGCTCCAGCGCCTGGGAGAACGAGCGGCCCTCGTAGAGCGACTCGCGAAGCGCGGCGAAGATCCTGCGGAACTCGGGACGCGCCTCCTTCTCGGCGAACGTCTCGACCACCTCGGGGAGCGAGAGCCCCGCGGAGAGCAGCGCGACGAGCTCCTGGCTGAAGAGCAGCAGCGGAAAGCGCGCCGCGAACGGGCTCGCGAACGACGGCAGCGCGCGGCGCGGTCGCGCCGAGAGCACGGCAAGGCCCTGCGCGCGCGCCTGCTCGAGCGCCGAGATCTCGTCGGGCGCCTCGAGCGCGACGGTCACCAGGCCTTCGGCGCCTCGCAGCGCCCTGATCTCGAATTCCATCGGGCGCTCACCAACTAATGATGTCCGCGGCCTCGCCGGTGCCGCCCGGCTGGCCATCCTTGCCAAACGACCACAGGTCGAACTCGCCGTGCTCGCCGGGCGATTTGTACTGGTAGGGCTTGCCCCAGGGGTCGAGTGGGACGGTTTTCTGCAGGTACGGCCCGTTCCACTTCGGCTCGCTTTGCGGCCGCGCGACGAGCACGCTCAGGCCCTGCTCGGTCGTTGGGTAGCGGCCCACGTCGAGGCGGTAAGTGTCCAGCGCCTTCTCGAACGCGTTGATCTGCGCCTGCGTGACCTTCACCTCGCTCCGGCCGACCTGCGAGAAGTACCGCGGCGCAACGTAGCCGGCGAGCAGCCCGATGATCACCAGGACCACGAGCAGCTCGAGCAACGTGAAGCCGCGCGGACGTTGCTGTCTCACGCCCGTTGCGACCTTACGGAACGATTGTGAACGGCGCATGGCTGACGCACCGGTACGGGTTGCAGGTACAGCGACGCCAGGGTGGCAGCCGCTACGGCCTGGACGCTCTCCCGCGCCCGGCCACCGCGAACCCGCTCCTCACTCCTTTCCTGCCTTCTCGAGCTCCGGGCATCGGCGCGGCCGACGACTGCGCCACGGTTCCGGGTGTGCCCTGTAATTGGTGCCTAGTATAGACAAGGACCGTTACGGCGTGCGCGGGTAACAGGACCCGGGAATAGCCGAGCCGGGTGGGGGTTTCTCAGCGCGACGACGCTACGGCGGGGCTTTTCTGTTCCTGGTCACCGATGAATCTTGGCCGGCTGTCGAAAAACGCGTCCGGAGTGGTGGACAACGCGTTTGAGACAGCCCGCTTTAAAGGGAACCGTCGTTCGACAGCCCCTGACTCGGTGGCCGCGTGTCGGGACACTTGACACTTGTGCTGCGCACAAGGCGCACGCCCGAGCGTCCACGCGCGGCCGCAACGGAAGCGTCGGGCCTTCGTCGCGCTTGACGGCGACTCGCGCCGATGATTGACTGCGCGGGCGGAGCGGGATCGCGTCGCAGGCAGTGCGGGTTGATCGCGAGAGTCGGCTTTCGGGACAGGCCACAGAATAGGATAGGAGCATCGTCGCTGCCGGCGGGATCGGTGCGGCGACCGTCACGAGACTCGAAGCGCTTCCCAGCCCGGCACCAACACACGACAAGCAAGAACACACAGACGAGGCCGGCCGTTCGTCCACAGCGGCGCGGCGCGTGCAGGCTGGGGGGGGTGGTAGGTATGGGTGCGGGCGAGCAGGACGCTCTGGCCTCGGCGGCAGAGTCGATCGCGCGCGCGGTCGGGGTGCGGCCGCTCTATCTCGTGGAGGCCCCGACGGGCCACGGCTTGTCAGCAGCCAAGTGGCGGTTCCAGAGCTTCCGCGCGGTCCGCGAAGAGTACCCGCAAAGCGTCCTCGCCTATCGCATCGCCGGTTCGACCTGGACAACCAAGTCCACCGGCGGTGCATCGATCCGTAAGCGCCCGAAGATCGGCTCGGTCACTTTCGCGCCGGGCGACGGCCGTGCGAAGTGGACGCTCGACGGGCCGGCGGAAGTCCTCCACGTGTATCTGCGGCGAGAGCTCCTCGAGAGCTTCGTGGAGCAGCACCTGAACGGCGCCGCGCTCCCCCGCATCGACGATTTCTTCGCGATCGAGGATCCGTGGCTCGACGGCTACTTCCGGATGCTCGTGAGCGAGCTCGAGGGGTTCGACGGCCTGCAGCGTCCGATCGACTCGCTGCTGCTCGGCCAGACCGAGCACCTGCTCGTGCAGCACCTCGTGCGCTGGCACTCGGACGCCGCGACGCGCGATCTGCATGCGATTGAAGCTCAAGCGAAGGTGAACCCGCTGCGTCCGGCGCTCATGCGGCGGGTCGAGGAGCACGTCCGCATGAATCTCGCCGCCGAGATCTCGCTGCGGTCGCTGGCCGGCCTGTGTTGCATGTCGGTGGATCACTTCCTGCGGTCCTTCCGCGCCGCCGCGGGAATCACTCCCTATCGCTACGTGCTCGAGCAGCGGCTGCGGCGGGGCTCGGCGATGCTGAGGACGACCGCGGCGCCGATCGCCGCGATCGCCGCCGAGTGCGGGTTCAGGAACCCGTCGCATTTCTCGGTCAAGTTCCACGCCCAGTTCGGCGTCAGTCCGTCGCAGTTCCGCAGAGCCCTCTAGGCGCGGCCCGGAGCCCCGGCGCTGCCGGCAGGCGGCGCTGTTCGACCCTTGGCGCCCGCCTAGGCGCCGCAACAGGCGACTTTCGGTTTATCGCTGCGATCGTCGTGGAATCGACTTTATTTCTCCGGCGGAGAGCGGGCGCGCGAAGCTGCCCCTACATTGAACTACCTGATTCCCCATGAGCCTCAGCCAGCTTTATGAGCCGGTGGGGCTGGCGAGGAGCCCCATGAGGAAGCCCCGCTTCACCGAAGTGCAGATGGTCGCGATCTTGCGTGAGGCCGACGAGACCCCGGTCGCCGAGGTCGCTGCTGCTGGCTCGAGAGCCGCAAGCTTCTGCAGTGTCATCGTTGTCACCACCGGTTCGTGCGTAAGCGTCGAGAGCGGTGGCAGTTCAGGCATCACTTGAGCTTTGCATCACAGGAAGGCCGTGGGGTGGGGTAGTGATCAAACTACAAGGAGACTAGCATGGCTATGAATCGAAGAAGATTTGTGCAGGCTGCTGGCGTCGGTGCTGGCTTGGGTTTGACCGGTGCTGGCTGGGCTTTCCATAACGACGGCCTTCCGCTCATGCAACCGAGCTACGGGGATATAGCAGGCCTCGAGATCCTCGGTTTCAACGATATGAGGCTCCCAGGTCAACCCCGGGTCGACGGCTGGGATCAGACCTTTGAGTTTCGAGTTGTCGATCAGCGTAGGGGCAGGTTTGCTTACTGCGGGAACGGCGGAAGGGGGTGGACCATAGTCGATGTCACCAATCCGCGGAGGATGCAAGTGGTCTGGCGGCAGCCGCACGTGCCTACGGCAGCCTCCCCGATGGTGGCACCGTTCCTCACCGACAACACGCAGTACATCGACATCAAGGGCGGCGACATTCTGGTCGTCAAGCGAGGCAGGTCTCTTGAAACCTGGGATGTCAGCAATCCGAGCGCGCCTGTCAGATTGGCCTCCTACCAGCCTTCCGACATACATTTAACCATGGCTCAGCCGTTCCACGGGTTGTGGGTTCATGAGGATTCGCGGGGCAGATTCGCATTTGCCGCCTTCAGGCCGAACGGATTCATCGCTGAAATCCTCGACATTTCTGACATCACAGACCCCAGAAACCCGAGGCACGTAGCGCGGTGGTGGTATCCGGGAATGGGAGAGACCCCAGCAGAAGTGGCAATGCGGACTTGGTGGTCGCCTCAAAACGAAGCGGCCGGCCCGGCACCCGCGCCCCAGCTTGGCCTGGCAAATCCCACTGTCATGGTCCATGACATTACCACCTGGCATGATCGCTGCTACTTGGCGGTGCGCGACAAGGGTCTGGTCATCTTGGATATCACCGATATCCACAATCCGGAGAGGGTCGGCGAGGTCAACTGGGCCGACCAGCAGAACCGTCCGTCGTTCGATCCTGTGGTCCAGAATCCTCCGACCACCGCCACCATCCCCATGCCTCCGTTGCCGGGCCAGACGCATAGCTGGGGCCTCGTAAATCCCAAGCGCGGCCACCGGGTCCAGACCATCGTCGGCGGCGACGAGCTCGGCCAGTGTCCTTTCGGCTACATGCACTTCATTGATGTGCGCAACGAGGCTCGCCCGAGGGAGATTTCGGGGTTCAGGACTCCTCTGAACATGCACGCGAACTGCCCGAAGGATCGGCTCGGAAACCGGATGGGCATCCACGATGTCGAGCGGTATATCCGCGGCAAAGTCGTGTGGAGCGCCTGGGAAGAAGGCGGCTTCTGGGGCGTCGACTTCTCCAATCTCCACTACCCGAAACACGCCGGCTACTATGTGCCACCCGTCAGGAGCCAGTCGACGCGCAAGACCGGGCATGCCGACGACGTGTTCGTCATGGAAGACGGGACGATCTTCGGAAGCTCATCGGACGCCGGAGCCGGAGGACTTTGGGCGATGAGACGCAAGCGGGGACTCAAAGGAACTGTCGCCTGGAATGCGGACGAGTCAAATGTGATCGTTACAAGAACGGATCGGCATAGAGATGATGACGATGATGATGACGACTGATCCTCGGTAAGTGCAGGCGGCAGCACGGCAAAGGCGGCCTCCGGGCCGCCTTTCTTTTGGTGCGCCCGACAGGGCGCATTCACTTGGAGGTGCAAGTCCTTTGCGCGGTGCCGGCGACGAATCGCAAGCCCTCACGCGGGACGCATCTCGACCCGGCTGACGCGTCCGGCGCCTACTGCCACATCTCCGCGTCGTCGCACACAACTTTCGGAATCGCTCTGGTTCACGCGGCACGCGGAACTTATCCCTCGCTTACCGCACGCTCGGGGCGCTCACCCGGCGCATCCTCGGGCACTTGGGCCCGCAGCCCCCGCGCTGCCGGCAGGCGGCGACGTGTGTTCGACGCTTGGCTCCCGCACAGGCGCGGCAGCGGGTGACTTTCAGTTTGTCGCCGCGATCGTCGTGGAATCGACTTTATTTCCCCGGTGGGGAGCGGGTGCGCGACGCTGCTCCTACCATCCGACCAGGCTGCGTCATCCCGATAATGGCAGGCGGCAGCACTGCAGCCCGCCGCAGCCGGCGACGAAGCGCATTCATGCCCGCCAGTAATCAATAGACCTGATTACCCATTCCCTCTGCGTCCTCTGTCTCAGTCGTCGTCGCCGCGCACCTGCCCGCGGATCTCGCCGCCCGGATGCTTGTTGGTGTGCACGTTGGCGTAGGTCTTCCCGGCGCGAATGGCCCTGATCAGCTCCGCGATCTCGCCCGGGGCGATGCCCTGGGCCGCGGGGCCGATGACGTCGGCGGCGGTAAAGGTGCCGCGGAACGTGCCGGAGCCGGGGGTGCAGGCTGGCGCTGGCGCGGGGGCGCCGCAGAAAAAGACCGAGACGCCGCCGTTGACGTCCTTCTGGCCCAGATGGATGTGGGACGCCGTCGTAACGGTGCCCTCCAGCCGTTCGTACCTCAGCTCCCAATCGACGGCGTCGCCGCGGATCCGCGCGGTCCACTCGCCCCGGCCCGTGCTGGAGATGGCCGGCACCTCTTCGAACCCGTTCAGCCGCGCCTTGAACTGGTCACGATCGTCGTCGGCCCAGACCCCGGACCCCACATAAAGCAGGGACGTCACGGCCAAGCCGCCCAACACGCTCCTACTGAGCTTCCGCATGTTCATCTCCTCTCTTAAGTAAGCTTGCTACTAACTACCAGATCAGCGCGCAGGCACCTCCGGCTGCAAACCAGGAACGCTGGGAGACCGTTGTTTTTGAAGGCGCTCGGTGATGATTGCAACGAAACCGGCGCGGGCGATGCTGCTTGCAATGATCCGGGGTTCTCCTCCCTCACGGTAAACCGATTGTGTCTGGGAAGTATTCCCGTTCGATGACGAAAAACCCGCACGCATACGCTCCGCCGCTTCACGGTAGCAATACGTCACAAGGTCCGGCGGTTCATCGCTCCCATCGGCGTCTCCATAGGCTCACGGTGCGGCGGGATTGCACTTGCCGCCGTCGCCGGACTGATTGCACACGTTGCTGGCCATTGCGGCGTTGACCAGGTTCGCCCAGTCATCCGGGAAGCCGGTCGGGATGGTGCTCGTGCATTTGGCGCCCATGGCTGCGGCGGCCGGTCCGGCCAGGAGGTAGCCCTTGCAGGCGGCATTGTCCGCAGCTGCCCTCACCGCAGCGACGTAGCCCGCATGCGTGCCGTAGCGCTCTTCGAGCGACAGTCGCGGATCGCCTGCGGCGAGGCGCTGCGCCTTGGTCTTGGCGAACGGCACCATGCCGCCGACGTAGTTGCACACCTGGCCGGCGTGGAACGGCCTGCCGTCGTATCCAAGGCCGCCGGGAGCGGCGGTGATGTTCCATCCGAGATACGTCCCGAGCGGCGCATCGCGCAGCACGGTGGGCACGCCACCCAGCTCGTTGCCGTCCGCATCCACCCGCGGCACCAGCATCTTGATTACATGTCGGATCGGCGGCGGAGCGTTCGTGGGCACGCCGTTCGCCTCGCTGTGGTCGTAGTCCCGGCCCCAGTTGTAATCGAACACCGGGAAGATGAAGTTCTCCGCCAGGAAGATCGAATCCGGGATGCCGGGCACTCCGCTCGGGAATCCCATATCGGCCTTGGTGGACTTTACTAAGAGCGACTGCCATTTCTGTCCTTTTTTATGGTCGTCGCGATCGCGCCCCTTCCGGTCATCATCATCGTCGTCGTCGTCGTCATCGTCATGGTCGTGACCTTTCCCGATGACGTCCTTCAACGGCTTCAGGGTCGGCCACTGGCTCGGTGGCGGCGGCGTGTCGTGCATGACCCAGTCGCGCAAGGCGACGCGCAAGCGGTTGACGAGCTGCGTTGCCGGCACCGGATTCGCTCTCAACGTACCTCTGCCCCAATTGTTGCCGGGGCAACCGACTCCGGTATCCGCTATGGCCTCGTTGAAGCCGCCGCCGCCGCCGCCGTGCGTGGAGCTGGGAAGGTAATAGCGGCGAACGTTCTCAGGCAGAGGGATGTCCTTCTTTGCATCGGTGCCTACCCAAGAGGTCGTCATCTTCAGCGCAAAGACTTCCGCGCCGCCGAAGGTCTCGACCACCTTCGGGCAGGTCCCGGTCTTCTTGCAGCGCTCGAGAATCCCGCGTTTGGGAAGATCCCGCACCTTGTCGGAGTACTTTGCCCACCACTGCGGGCCCTCGCTGCCCATCTGGTAGAGCTCGAGCACGCCGTCGGGCTGGCCCCAGCGCGAGTTATTGGCGACTCGCCGCCCGGCGATCAGCGGCCAGGCGCCTTCGTGCACGATGCGCCCCGCCGTGTCCTCGTTCATGCCGAGATGGATGAAGTGACGGGTGAAGTTGCCGGACTGCGACGAGCCGCGGATGATCGACCAGCGGACACGCCCGGCGAGCGGATTGCCCTGGCTCGCCGACCCGTAGCGGAAAAACGATCCCAGGTCGCGGAAGGCCGCGGTGCCCACGCCCAGTGCATACGGATCCTTCACCGTATAGACGAGCTGGTAGAGCTTCGTCGCGTCGAAGCCGTCCTTGAGGCACAGCCGCACCGGCAGCGTGGTGACGGGCGTCGGTGCTGCGAAGGTGCCGCCGCCGCAGAACTTCCAGTCGCTGTTCGGAACCGTTCCGGCCTCGGTGAACTGGCCGTTAATCGTCTCCTTGGTGCGGATCGTGAGCACCGCGCCCGTGTTGTCGGCCGTGTTGACCGGAAAATAGGGGATCGGATTCCCCATCACGTTCAGCGGCTGCGCGCCGAGCCCGCTGCGATTGATGATGCGGCCGAAGATCTTTCCGGTCACGCCGGTAATTACCGGCACGGCCACCCACTCGTTGCTCGCCACCGGGATCGGTGTCGGGTTCCAGGCATCGGCCGGAACCGCCGTGGCGCCGGCGTTGTCGCCCTGCCACGCGCTGCTCAACCCGATGTCGCCCTGCGTGCGAAGATCGGTGGTGATGTTGATCCTGCCGCCGCGGTTGGGCACGTCGTGCCACATCAGGCCGCTCGTTTTCGACAGGTCGATCGGCTTCACGATGTGGAAGGTGGCGACGTACTCGACCTTGCCCTTCTTGTTGCGCTTCGCCTTGCGGAGGTCGGTGATCTCCTCGTTCTGCGAATCGTGCGGATCGAGCTCGCCGAACGCGCGCCCGGTGAGGGTCTCGTATTGCCCTGCGTCGCCGAACGTCGGACAGACCGGCGGCGTCCCGGTGCAGAAAGCCGGCGATACCTTGGTGTCGATCACGATCCTGGTGACGCGGGCGTCGCCGGGCGGCGCCCAGGCGAGCGCGGCCGCCGCCACGGCGGCCAGGGCGGTAAGGCTGCGTGACATAGCTTTCATCTTCGTTCTCCCCTCAATCGTCGTCGTCGTCGTCGTCCTTGTCGTCGTGGTGGTCCTTCTTGTCGCGGCACTGCTTCGGCAGCTGGACGGCCGGCAGGATGCCGCCTTCCGGCCCCGGCACGCCGCGGGCCAGTCCTGCCTGCATCAAGCGTGTGTCAGCTGGGCTTCGACGTCCTCGCACAGCAGCAAGCGGTCCTCCACCATGTCCTCGACCGCGCGCACGATCTTGCGGTGATAGTCGCCGAAGGTCTTGTAGCGCTCGGCGACCGACGGCCGCGGATCGCCGGTCGCCGCGCGCTCGGCCTCGGTCCTGGCGAACGGGATGAACTGGCCGGCGGCCTCGCAGCCGTCGTTGGCCTGTGCTCCCCGCCGCAGCGCCCAGCCGGTGTAGGTGGCCAGAGGCACTGTCACGTCAGGCAGCCGCACCCCGGCGATATCGTTGCCGTCGCTGTCGGTCTTGGGTATGAAGCTCGGATAGATCGGGCCGTTGCGCGGATCGTCCTGGTACGAAGGCGTCGTGAACGGGAACACCGGCGGATTGATCGTCGCGATCCCGGTCTCGTAGAAGTTCAGCCCGTAGTCGAAGTGGTAGCGCGTGGTCTTCAGGCCGGTGTAGGTGACGAACGGGCCCGGGGTGTCCGCGAAGGGGCTCGGAATGTTCGGGAAGCCCATCCCGGACTGCGGCAGCGGCGGCACCAGCGTTCCATCGCGCAGCTTTGGCACCCGGCTGCGCGGCGGCCGCTCGCCCTCTGTCGCCCACTCGTCCAGGGCGATGAACAGCGCGCGCTGTACCGGCGCCGAATTCAGCGGATTGTCGAACTGCTGGCAGAGCCCTCTGTTTGCGGCGTTGCCGGTGCCGTGCCGCATGCTCGACATGAGGTAATTGCGGGTGTACGGCGAATCCCGGAGGTCCCTGGTGCCGTCCGGAGTCGTGTGCAGCAGCGACGCGGCCTTCACCCAGTATTCATTGGCCGAGTAGATCTCCACGCCCAGCGGGCAGGTATCGGTCTGCTCGCAGCGCTTATACCGGCTGTCGGTCTTGCCGGTAATCGGATCGTGCGTCATTACGTTCGCGAACGGGAACCGGCCTTCGATGAAGAGATGGTTCTGGCGGTTGCGCTCGGTGCGGCCGGACTGCGAGAAGCGATAGTTCATGTTGATACCGTTGCCCGCGGCGATCCACTGCATATGCCCGTCGAAGGCCTTCTTGCCGCTTTCGGTCTCGTTGAACCCGAGATGCCGGAAGTCGTTGAGAAGGCGTCCGGGCTGCGACGAGATCTCGGTGTAGACGCGCTTGATGTGCCGGGCCAGCGGATTGGGGTTGTTATGGTCGTCGCGCCTCTTGTAGCGCAGGAACTCCATCCAGTCGCGGATCGCGGCGAAGCCCAGGCCGTTTACCTTCGGGTCCTTTGCGATGTACGCGAACTCGTAGATGTCGTTGTTGATGAAGTTCATGGTCACGCCGGCGGGGCTGAGCAGACGGATCGCCGTGCCTGGGGTGCCGGTCGCGTTGTAGTCCCAGCACACGGTGGCGGTGGCGCACGCGGGCGAGCCGAGCGCCGGAACCACCTCCGGGTCGTTCAGGTGAACGCGATGGGTGAGCTTCGCCTTTGACTTGTCCGTGTCGACCGCCGGATAGCTCAACGGGGAGGAGTTCCCGCCGGTCACGATGTATTCGTAGGACGGGCCGGTGATCGTTCCGGTCGGATTCGCGGGGGTCGGCGGAACTTTGGCGATCGGCAAGGTAGCCGTCGCCTCAAGACTGTCGAGGCTTCCCAGGTCCTCCCACCCGCTCCAGACCATGGTGTAGCCGCGGGGCATGAGGAACGAGTTGGCCAGTACGGTCGGATTCGTGATCGCCGAGCCCGGGTCGTCGCCGTCGCCGCCCGGGTCGACCGTGATACGACCCAGGGCCGCCCAGGTCTTGCCGCCGCGGTTGGGCGGCTCGTACATCATTTTGCGCGCGCCCTTCTTGAGGTCGATCGGCTTCAGGATGTAGAAGTTGAAGGCGTACTCGACGTTGCCTCAGTAGTTGCGAGGGGCGAACTCGATGTCGACGATGACCCTGTTCTGCCGGTCATGCGGGTTGACTTCTCCGTACGCCTTGCCGACGATCTTCTCGTACTGACCGACTTTCGGCCACGAGAAGCCGCCAAAGGTCGGCGATTCCAATTGCGTGATCTCGATCCTGGTGATGCGCGCCTCGGCGAGCGGAGCCGCCAGTACGGCGCCGGCTGCGAGCGCGATGAACGTTTTGGCTTTCATGATGGTCTCCTAATTGAGTTTCTTGCAGGCGAAGCTGGCCGCGGCGTTCGCGTCGCCGACGCCGTCATAGACTGCTTCCTGGGGGTACGGGCAATGCGGCCGGCACCTCCTGGTAGCCGCGCAGCTTGGCGCGGAGCCGGTTCTCATCGTCGTCATCTGCCAAGACCGGCTGAGCAGCGAAGCCGAGCAAGCAAGACGAGAGCAGGGCAGGAGTGAGCCTCGGATGTTTCATACTTCTTCATCCTTTGCAGTGATGCGGCCCAAGGCGCGTCGCATTGCGGGTGGACACCTCTATGGGGCGGCCTATTCCCGGTTCTCGATGACGCGAACCGTCGCCCTTGAGGCGCGCGAGGCTTTGCCACCGCGCGATTGTGGATTGAAGTGCAGGTCAGCGCTTTCGCTTTATCGCCATTTCTTGCGCGAAATCGACTTTATTTTTGCTCCACGCGCGCGCGATCATTGCACTCCTATCATTCGTATGCGGTGAGCCACGCAAGATTATTGGTTTGCCTGCCCGGGACGACGACCGATACGACAACTGACATCGGCCGCGCAAGCGGCGGGAGTACGAGGGAAGGCGGCCGGCCTTCCCCCGTCGCTTCGCGGGGCGCCGTCCTCGCTCGCTCGAGCGAGTCTTGCAGGCGATGCAGTTCGCCGCTACGCTCGTGCCTTCCAGTTGGAGCTGCAACGCGGCTTTCTCAATGAGAGCTCACCGGTCGCGGCCAGCGGCGAGCTTGGCGATCCTCTTCGGCTTGGCGCTCGTCGCTTGCTCGGCCGCGGCGCACGACATTCCCGATGAGATCCACCTGCACGCGTTCGTGAAGCCGGAGGGTGGCCGGCTCCACCTCGGGAAGGCAGGGTGGGAAGGGAAGAGTCCCACCTCTTCCCTCGCCTAATTAGCAAGCAACGTCCGCTCGAGGAATCTGCGTCTCGGGCCGCGGGGCGGCACGAGCGCAGGCGTGGAGGAGCGTTTGCATTGACGAAGGGCGGGAGTTCGATCCTCCTCCACTGCGCGTCGACGATCGCGGGATCACTGTCATCGACCTGACAGGGCTGCGGAACTTCGGCGCTTGAGCGAACCGCGGCACTCGCAGCGGCCGTGCGTGGGGGCATGCCGTTGCGCGCTGCAGCGACCGCGCGATTCACAGCGCGCGCGGCGCACGCGCTCTCATTGCTTGACACCCAGTGACCCGGTCTTGAGAATCCCCGCGATCCGCCGCGCAAGCAGTCCGGCCGCGCGTGCGGCAAACCCTGGAGGAGGGGCCACCATGCGACAAGACCGCCGGCAGCTAGCATCCGCAATCTTTTTCGCCGCACTGCTTCCGCTCACCGCGCTCGCCTGGGATCGAGGCGAAGTCGAGCGTTTCGCCACGCTCCCGGCGGGCAACCACAATCCCGAGGGCATCACGGCGGACAAGCACGGCAACATCTACGTGACCACGTTCGACATCTCGAGGTCCGGCCTGGGTCGGCTGTTCGTCTTCGACCGGCACGGCGAGCTCGAGCGTGCCGTGGAGATCAAGGGTTCGTCGAACCTGCTCCTCGACCTCGCTTTCCACCCGAAGACCGGCGCTCTGCTCGTCATCGACTTCGGCGGGAAGCAAGTGCTCAAGGTCAACCCTCGCACGGGCGCCTCGACGGTGTTCGCGACCATCCCGGGAGGCGCAAACGCCGGACCCAACGTGCTCACATTCGACAAGGCCGGCAACGTGTACATCTCCGACTCCTTCCAGGGAATCATCTGGAAGACGGGACCGTCGGGCGGGCCGCCCGCCGCCTGGGTCACGAACGCCTTGCTCGCGACGACCGGGGTGCCACCGTTCGGCGCGAACGGTCTTGCGTTCAACAAGGCGGGCGACGCGCTATTCGTCGCGAATACCGGCAACGACCAGATCATCAAGATCCCGGTCACGTCGGGGATGCCGGGTACGCCGGAGGTGTTCGTCAACAGCGTGAACGGAGCCGACGGCCTGATTCTCGACGAGGACGACAACCTCTGGATCTGCGCCAACCAAGCCGATGAGATCGTCGTGTTGGACCCCACCGGTCGCGTCATCGCCAAGCTCGGAGACTTCGACGGCCTAAGCCGGCGCGGCGCGCCCCGCGGGCTGCTGTTCCCGGCGAGCCTAGTGCGGGTGGGAAACTGGATCTACGTCACGAATCTGTCGCTCGACCTGCGCGCGTTCGGCCTCGCGCAGCCGGTGGACGCGCAGTGGGCCGCCCAAGTGACGCGGCACACCGTCTCCCGCCTGAAGGCGAGGATTCCGCGGGACGACGACTGATGGGCTTACCGTCGCGGACGGGCGTTGCGGCCTGAAGTCTCCGCCTCGGATCCAGCGCCCGGCACCCTGAGCGCCTTCCAGAAGCCCACCACGCGGGGAACGTAGGCCTTCGTCTCGGCGTACGGCGGGATCTCGTCGCCATAGCGCGCGACGGCGTGCTCGCCCGCGTTGTAGCCCGCCAACGCGAGCTCGACGTCGCCCTGGAAGAGGCGGAGGAGGTCGGCGAGGTACTGCGCACCGGTCGCGATGTTCCTTTCCGGGACGCGCAGCTCCTGCGCTCTCACACCGTAACGGCGCCCGGTGTCCGGCATCACCTGCATCAGACCGACCGCGCCCTTCCCGCTGACCGCTTTCGGGTTGTATCTCGATTCGGCCTCGATCACCGCGTGAATCAGCGCCGGATCGAGCCGGAACCGGTCGGCCGCCGCTTTGACTTCGCCGTGGTACGGCCGACGTTGGAGCAGCGGGTTGTCGAGCGCGGCGCGCAGGCTCTCGCGGCTCCCAGGAAAGCGCAGCTTGCAGTCGCCCGGCTTACGCCCACCGCAGGTCTCCGCCGGCGATTTGGGTTGGTATTCCTGAGGCTCTTCGATGAACAGCCTATAGCGCGGGTCGTCTGGAATGTTCGAGAACCGCGGGATCCCGTCGTCGTCGATGAACGAATAGACGTCGGCACGCGCCGCCGAGGCCGCAACCAGGGCGAACGCGAGCGCTGCGGCGCGGCGCCACGTCAAGCCGGATCTGCCCACGTGTCTTCGCATCAGTGCGGCGATGGTACCGCGCCGCGCGCGGAGGTCAAGCCGGCTTTGCTTGCCCACTTTGCGCCCTTCTCGAGAGAGTGGGATCGAGCGTTCTGCGATCGTCGGTGCGCTTGACACCTTGCGCTGCGTCTTGACGTCGGTTCTCGCGAGTCCTAACCTCGAAAACGCAACAAAGAGCTGAGGACCCCGCCAAGCGGGAGTCGTTCAGCGATCCACCAGGCGAGCGGTCAACGACAAGCGGTCCACAGGAGCTCGCCGCCGGGACCAAGGGGGACTCCCGTGGGTCTTGTCGTCATCGGTTTGGCCGCGGCGCTGTCCACGATCGCCGCGCCGTTCGCGTTCCCGACCCGCGCCGCGAAGCGATCCCGCGCGCTGACCCCGCGAAACCCGTTCTGCCGTTCTTCCTCATTTGAGGTCGGGCAAGTCCTCGCACGTCCACGCCAGGAGGAGAAGTCAATGTCGCATGCACGTCGATGGCACCCTGCCGGCCGCGCGCTCGCCGCAGCCGCGATGCTCGTCGCCGGATTCATCGCCGCGATGCCGGTCGCGGCGGACGACGATCGGGACGACGATCGGCGCGCCGATCGGCGCTGCGATGGAAAGCAGGCGATCCGCCTGGTCAACGGCAGGATCCATACGCTGGACAAGCAGGACTCGGTCGTGCGCTCGGTGCTGATCAAGAACGGCCGGTTCGCGGCCGTCGGCCGCGCCTCGGGCGACGACGACGACGATGATCGCTGCGCGAAAACGATCGATCTGCGCGGCCGCACGGCGGTGCCGGGCATCATCGACAACCACAACCACATCATCCTCCTCGGGTTGCGCCCCGGCCACGATACCCGGCTCGAGAACGCGAACTCGATCCAGGAGGCGCTCGAGACGCTGGCGGCGAAGGCGGCCGACGTGCCGGCGGGCGAGTGGATCACCTCGCTCGGCGGGTTCAACATCAACCAGTTCGTCCCGCCGCCGGATCCGCCGCGGTTCCCGACGCTTCAGGAACTGGACAGCGTTACGCCGAACCACCCGGTGCTCATCCTGCAGGGCTTCACCGGGCCGAGCGCCACGAACACCCTGGGCAAGACGTTCTTCACGTCTCAAGGCGTGGTCGTCGGGCCCCCTGGGCAGGATGCGGGGTTTATCGCCGCCGGCACCAATTCGCTCATCGCGCTCAACCGGTTGCGCCGGCTCGATGAGGGAGACAGTGATGCGACGAGGATCGCCAACCAGAAGCGCGGCACCACGGATGCGATGATTTACGCCGCAAGCGTGGGCGTGACAACCCACCTAGATCAAGGCGGCTTCCCGGCGGCCGGCAACGACACCGATGGCCTGGCTAACTTCGACAGGTACCGGGCCTTCGACGCCGTCCAAGCGCTGCATCGGGAAGGCAAGCTGATCAACCGGATTCGGCTCAATTTCCTTCATCTGGAAAGCGACCCGGCGACGCCGGAACTGCGGGCGCGGCTGCTCAACACCTTCCCCAATTTCGGCGATGAATGGTTGGCCGTCCACGGCATCGGGGAGTTCACGGCGCAAGGGCTCGGCGAACCATGGCGGAACGGCACCCGACTGGTGGCCGCAGCCCTGCCCGGCTGGAGCAACGAGAACCACTCCCTGAGCGCCACCGATTTCAGAACGATCATCGACGAGTGGCAGCTGGTCCACAATGAGCTCGTCGCGGCCGGCAAACCCGACGGCATCAAACACCTGCGCTGGGTGCTCGCCCACGTGCCGTTCATCACCGCGGACTACATCGAAAAGCTGAAGGGGCTGGGCGGCGGCTTGAGCGTGCTCGGCGGCTGGCGATACATCTCGGGGTCGCCGACCGCAAATGGCCCGCCGTTCCGCAGGATCCTCGATGGCGGCATCCGCGTGGGCATGAGCTCCGACGGCATGCAGATCTCGCCCATGAACCCGTGGCTCGGCATGTACTACGCGGTGACGGGCAAGAACGCGCGGGGCGTGCTCATCAACGACGGGCAGCAGATCACGCGGAAGGAAGTGCTTCGCCTGTACACCGCTGACAACGGCTGGTTCCTGCGCGAGGAGGACAACGTCGGGACGATCGAGAAGGGCAAGTGGGCCGACCTGATCGTGCTGAGCGACAACTACTTCGATCCGGTCCGCGTGCCCGACGAGAAGATCAAGGACATCCACTCGCTCCTCACCATCGTGAACGGCAGGATCGTGCACGACGACCTCGACCGCAAGCGCAAGAAATACTGGCACCGCGGATGGCGGCGCGACCATCGCGATCGCTGATAGCGCGGCGTCACGGCTGATTGGGAGAACGACGATGAGCAACGACGACAAGCACGGATTGGACGAGAAGGGGCGGTCGCGTCGCAATCTGCTGAAGGCGGGCGCCGCGGCCGGCGTCGCCGCGGTGACCGGCACCGGGCCGGGGACCGCGGCCGGGCGCGACGACGACGATCGGCGCGGCCACGGCCATCCGGAGGAGCTCGTTCTCGTGAACGGTCGGATCCACACGATGGACGACCGGAACCGGGTGGTGTCGTCGGTGCGCATCCGCAACGGCCGCTTCGTCGCGGTCGGGCGCCATGCCGACCCCGGCGACGGCGCCAAAGTCGTCGATCTGCGCGGCCGAACGGTGGTTCCCGGGTTGATCGAGAGCCACACGCATTTCGTCAGCCTCGCCAACCGCCCCGGCTACCACGTCGCGGCGGTCGAGCTGGCGAGCAGCGTCGGCGAGGTGCAGGCGATGCTCGCCGCGCGCAGGCGAGACGTGCCGCCGGGCCAGTTCATCACCGCCATGGGCGCCGGCACCCCCCGGATGTGGGCCGAGCTGCGCCTGCCGACGCTCGCCGAGCTCGACGCGGCGGTGCCCGACCGGCCGGTGTTCATCTACCAGGGAGGCGGCGGACCGGCGCGGACGAACACGCTCGGCAAGGCTTTCTTCGAGAGCGCGACCGCGCCGCTCGCCGGTCCGGTGCTTGTCGGCGCAGACGGCGCCATCGTCACCGTCGCCGGCGTCAACCATGCAAACCGGGCGCTCTACCACCTCCGGGTGCGCCAGAGCTTCGAGGACAAGAAGCGCAGCGCGCTCGACGCGATGGCGCACTCGGCGCGCGTCGGCATCACCACCAACCTCGACCAGACGCTGGTCGCGGTGGCGACGGGGACGCTCGATCCGGCTTCGCTCGATCCGCAACCGACCCACGCGCTCTTCAACCTGAATCACTTCCGCATGTACGACGCCTGGCTCGCGCTGCACGCCGAGGGCAGGGCCTTCGTGCGGCTGCAGATGAACTTCCTGCACAACCAGGGGTTCATCGCGGCGCTCGGCGGGCTCGAGAACCAGCTGCCGGAGCTGCGCGAACGCCTCAAGAACCAGTTCCAGTTCTTCGGCGACGGCATGCTGCGCACCGGCGCGATCGGCGAGTGGGCGGCGCCCTTTGCGGCGCCGACCAGTCCCGACGGCTACGCGGTCTGGTTCGAGGCGCAGCGCCTGTGCGCCAAGGCGCGCTGGCGCAACGAGAATAGCCAGGCCGGCAGCCCGACCAGCACCGCCAACATCGAGCAGGTCGTCGCGACCTACGAGGCGATGGACGCGGAGTTCGGCATCAAGGACCTGCGCTGGGGCCTCCAGCACGCCGATTTCGCAACGCCCGGGCAGCTCGAGCGGCTGAAGGCGCTCAACTGCGGCGTGTCAATGTCCGGGTTCCGCTGGCTGAACGGGGTCCCCCGCGCCGATGGACTGCCGGTCGGCCCGCTGTTCCCGCAGATCATCGCGAGCGGCATCCCGGCCGGCCTGCACGAGGACGGCGTCCACATCGCGCCCCACAACCCCTGGTTCGCGCTGCACTACGCGACCACCGGCCTCAACGTGCTCGGCCAGCAGATCAATCCGGGCCAGCAGATCACGCGCCAGCAGGCGCTGTACGCCTACACCCGCGGCAACGCCTGGTACCTCAACCGCGAGAACGATCTCGGCTCGATCGAGCCCGGCAAGTTCGCCGACCTAGTGGTTTTGGACAAGGACTACTTCTCGGTCAGCGCCGCGGCGATGCGCCGCATCAGGCCCATCCTGACCGTCGTCGACGGGAAGATCGTCTACGACGCGGGCGTGCTCCGCGGCCGGCGCCGGGATGACGACGACCGGAGGCGCGAGCGGGACGACGACGATTGAAGGGCTCAGCAACGCGGACGGGCGTTGCGGCCTGAAGTCTCCGCCTCAGGCCCAGCGCCCGGCACAGTAAGCGCCTTCCAGAAACCCACCACGCGCCGTACGTAGACCCTCGTCTCGGCGGGCGGCGGGATCACTCGCGGCGCAAGCCGCATTGCAGTGTAGGAGCCCGCGCCTCGGGCGTCGTGTATTCGCTCTATGAGCGGAGGCTGGCCGGGCACTGCGCTCATCGTCGGCCGTGGCGAGCTGGCCGCGCGAGCCCGTACACGGGGCGGCCGGAGCCGCCCCGCGTCTTACTGGCGATTCACCTTGCTAACGGTACAGGTCCTGCGCGACCCCCGCCTTGGCGAAGATAAAGTCGCGCGAGTTCTCCAGCTCCCGGCGCAGCCGGCGCAGGTTGACGTCGAGCAGCTTGCCCTTCCACTTGCGCACCTTGCCCGCGACGATCACGGTCTCGACGTTGGTGCGCTCCATCAGCGATACGACCGCTCCCGGCACGTTGTTGAGCGGCGCGACGTTGATCGCGGTGGCGTCGAGGATGATGATGTCGGCCTCCTTGCCCGGCGTAAGCGAGCCGGTCTTGCCGTCCAGTCTCAGGTGTTTCGCGCCGTTGATGGTGGCGAACCGCAGCACGTCGCGCACATTGAGAAGCGGCGGCGTGCCGGCGGCCGGCGTCGGCCACTGGTTGGGGAACTCGAACGTTCCTTGCTCGAGGATCATCTGGTTCACGACCATGCGCTGCATGGTCATCGCGGAGCGCATCTGGGTAAAGAAGTCCGCCGTCATTGTGACCTCGACGTCCGAGCTCAGGGACGGCTCCATGTCCAGGCTTTGCATCTTGACGATGGGCGGAATGCCGTGCCGCATGTTCATTTCGATCGGGAAGGCGATCGAAACCTGCGCGCCGGCGTCCTTGACCCCCTGCCAGCCCTCGTTGGACATCCCCGTCATGTGGATGAACAGGTTGTCCGGCCCGAGCCCGATGTTGTTGTTGACGCCGCCCTTGCCCTGGGCGAGCAGGTCCAGGATCGGGCGGATCCCGAACGGAGAGAGGATGTGCGCCGCAATCTGGAGACCGAGCTTGCGCCCGATCTCCCAGGACTGTGAGTAGGTCGGAGGCCCAAGGTAGACCTCGCCGCCCATGATCATGTGGACGAGCTGGTCGCTCGAGGAGAACCACCGCTTCTTGATGCGGAACGCGTCGGTTGGATATTGGCTGTCGGGATTGGGAGCGGGACCTGCGCTCTCGAAATAGCCGAACGCGGCGCGGCGCCCCGTATCGAAGAGGGCCTTGATCGCGGCGTCCGAATGCGCGGGCGAATGATGGATCTGCGAGACGTCGTGCACCGTCGTGACGCCGTCGTCGAGTTGCGCCAGTCCGCCGAATAGCTCGCTTATGTAGACGTCCTCCGGCCGGTACACGGGCGCGAATTTGAGCAGAATGTATTCGAAATACGTAGGATTCGCGCTCGGCGAGCCCGAGCCATCGTTGATCAGGATGCCGTTGGCGAGAAAGCTGCGCAGCGCGGTCTCGAACTGGTGATGGTGCGTGTCGATGAAGCCGGGCATGACGATCTTGCCGCGCGCGTCGATCTCCGCCGCATCGCCCGCGCGCAGGTGCGGCCCGACGGCGGCGATCCTCTTTCCGATGACCAGCACGTCGGCCCTGGCGAAGTCGCCCACCTGCGGATCCATCGACATCACGTGGCCGCCCCGAATGATGTAACGGCGCCCCGGCCGGCCGCTGTGCCGGGGAGGTCCATCGTCATCGTCGTCGTCGCGCGCCGCTGCAGGGCGCGCCGCGAATAGGCCGAGTCCCGCGGCGCCGACCCCGAGCGCCGTCGAGGCCTTGAGGAAATCGCGCCGAGAACCGTGTAGCGAATCCGTTTCCGAGTCCGTATGGTCCTGCGGTTTCCCTTCATCGCACAGCTTGCACATTTGTACCCCTCCTCTAGGGTGGAGTCGCGCGGTATGACAACTCCTCGATTGATTCTGGCGCCAATCCTCACGGGTGTAAATCCTGATCCTTCAAAGTAGCCCGTTGCGGTGAGACGGGGGCGCCGTGGGGAGTCGCCGGTGGGATCGGGCCCGCCCGAGGGAGACGACCGGGCTCGCGGACGACCTGGGAGGGCAAGCTGCGCATCGCGTGGGAACTCGCCCACTGACCGGGATCTGGTCCCGCGACCGCGCTGCAGCACGAGCCCTCACACGCCCGAGTCGAGAATTCCCAGGGCTCGTCGGACGAGGAGACACTGATCCGAACCGGCTACGCTGCGGGCGGCCCGCGTTCACGAGACCGCAACGATCGCACCGGGGAGCGCCGAGGCGGTGACGAGGCCGCCCGCGTTCGGTTCAGCCGCTCAGAGTGGGCCGCGCTCCCACGGTCCCCAGATCGCGAGGGTCATGCCGCTCCCGGCAGTGTCTCCGCCCTGGACGTTGACGAACAGGATCTCGCCGTCGGCGCTGAAACAGGCTCCGGCGAACTCGCTGTCGCTGAAGATGTTGACGGCGAACTCGAACGGCTCACCCTTGGAGCCGAGACCGATCAGCCGGTTCCCGTCGGTGATGCCGGGCGCCAATGGCAGCGGGTCGCCGTCGCTGACCGCGTCGTCCTCGCAGAAGAGGATGCCGCCGTTCGGCGTGATGCAGAAGTTGTCGGGCGACTCGAGCACCTTCCCCGATGACGACTCGAACACCAGCACGAGCTGGTCCTCGTCCTGATAGTAGTCGTCGCCCGGGACGTAGTGCCAGAGCTGCCCGTAACCGTCGCCGTCGGGCCCTTTCACCGTGCCGCCGCTCGTCGAAGCGAAAAAGATCGAGCGGCCATCCTCGCCGCGGAAGACCCCTTCGAGCCGGTTGAACCAGGCGCCGCCCTTGGCGCGACCCTGCTGGGAACAGGTCTGGGCGCCGCCCTCCAGGTTGGGGTCGGGAAAATCGATGTTGACCCACTCGGCGGGCAGGCGCGCGCCGACCGTCTGCCCGACGATCAGCGTCGCGGTCGGGTTGCCTTTCACGGCGAGCATCTCCAGCGTCCCGCCGGCGGCAGGGTTGTCGCGACGATTGGGGACGTACCGGTAGAACCCCGAAGTGTTCCCCGAGTCTTCCGTCATGTAGATGATTCCGCGCTCGTCGGCGACTGCCGCCTCGTGCGAAAAGCGCCCCATGCCCTTGATCGGCACCGCGTGGACCGCCGAGTTGGCCCACGCCGGCACGAAGTACACGTAGCCATGCGGCTTGTCATAGCCGTTCTTGATGCCGCTCACGTTCTCTTCGCAGGTGAACCAGCCGGTGTTGCGCCAGGACCATCCGCCCGAGCAATTGTTGATCGTTCCGGCGATGCTGACGAAGTGCCGCACGAGCTTTTTCGACTTCGGATCGAAGTCGAGCGTCGTGCAGCCGCCGGTACCCTTCGCGTCGTATTTCAGCGCGGCCGGGCCGGGGACCGGGAAAGGCGCGTTGATGGCAGTGACTTCGTGGTTGCGGATCAGGCGGATCGTGCGGCCTGGGCCGTCGAACGTCGCCATGCCGTCGTGACGGGCCGGGACCAGGAGGCCGCGCCCGAGCGCCTCGCCGGTCTTGCTGAACGTGACGTACTTGAACCTTCGCGGGAGCGCGAGAAAGTACTTGCCGTCCTGGTCGGCCGCGGGATGCAGGTCGCCGTAGTCGCTGCGGCGGCCGCGGCGCGCGCGATCATCCTTGTCCTTGTCGTGGTGGCCGCCTTGCGCCCACGCGGTGTGCGCTGCGAGCGCACCGAGCGTGCCGGAGGTGACGACACCGCCTGCGAGCAGGCCAGAGCCTTTCAGAAACGAGCGCCGCGAAGGTACCGCAGCGTCGCGCTTCGCGAGTTGATCTCCATGCTGCATCGAGGAACTCCCCTTGTCGAAGTCGGTGGCCCCGGTGCACCTGGACGGGCCGGGGATCGGTCGGCAGAACGTCTTCCGCCGCAACCGAAAGTAGGCGACTGTGGTTAAGCGGTCGTGAAACGCAGGTGATCGTTTCGTGACGCGGGAGTCGTCCGAACGGCGCCCGGCCACGCGGCGCCGCGCGAGCGAGTGCCTTAACATACGCGCGCAATCCCTTGGCGCGCCGAGGTGAAACGGTGACCGAACCCCTGCAGCTCCCGGAAGGCAAGCAGCCCGTGCTGCGGGTCGTGCCCATGCCCGCCGACGCGAACCAGCACGGCGACATCTTCGGCGGCTGGATCATGGCGCAGGTCGACGTCGCCGGCGGCGTCGTCGCCGCGCGGCGGGCGCGTGGCCGCGTCGCGACGGTCGCGGTGAACGCGTTCCAGTTCAAGCAGCCGGTGTTCATCGGCGACCTGCTCTCGTTCTACGCCGACATCGTCCGCGTCGGCACCACCTCGATCACCGTCAACGTTGAGGTCTACGCGCAGCGCCGTCCCACCGATCTGCAGGTCGTCAAGGTCACGGAGGCGACGCTCACCTACGTGGCGACCGGCGAGAACCGTCAGCCGCGGCCGGTGCCGCCCGAAGGCTGAGCCCGCTGCGATCTCGGCAGCTGATGCGGCGCCCGGCGATCCTCGGCGTCGATTTCACCTCGGCGCCGCGGCCGCGGAAAGCCATCACCGTCGCGCGCGGCGGCCTGGTCCGCGGGGCGTTCGTCCTGGACGGGCTCGATACGCTTCCCGATTGGCCGAGCTTCGAGCGGCTCCTCGCGACACCGGGACCGTGGATCGGCGGGTTCGATTTCCCGTTCGGCCTGCCGCGCGAAGCAGTCCGCGACCTCGGCTGGCCAGCGAAGTGGGCGGCGCTCGTGCGCCACTGCGGGGCGATGGGCCGCGGGGCGTTCCGCACCGCGCTCGACGCCTATCGCGCGTCGCGGCCGGTGGGCAACAAGTATCCTCACCGCGCCACCGATCTGCCCGCGGGCTCGCACTCACCGATCAAGCTCGTGAACCCGCCGGTCGCGCTGATGTTCCTCGAGGGAACGCCGCGGCTGCTCGCGGCCGGGATCAGCATCCCAGGCCTCCATGCGGGCGATCCGCACCGCGTCGCGGTCGAGGCCTATCCCGGTCTCGCGGCGCGCGCAGTTTCCCCAGCCTCTTACAAAGCTGACGAGGCGCGCAAGCAGACGCCCGAGCGTCGGCGCGCCCGCGCCACGCTCGTCGCGCGGCTCCTTCGGGACGGCGGTCCGTTCGGCTTCCCGCTGGAGGGCACGCGCATGCTCGTGCGCTCCCTCGTCGAGGACGCCACCGCGGATCGGCTCGATGCCGTCCTGGCGGCGATGCAGGCGGCGTGGTGCCTGCGCCGCCGCGCCCGGAACTACGGCCTGCCTGCCTCGATCGACCCGATCGAAGGCTGGATCGCGATGGCGCGCCGCTCGCAGCCGGTGCGCGGGCCCTGATGCGGCGTTCCGTGGACCACCGCATGGCCCGCCCGCCCCGCTGCCGTTATCATCTCGCCTCGATGGGTTCCATGGCAATCGAGATCGACGCGCTCCGGATCGCGCTGCTCGCCGTGTGCTCGCCCGAGCACGCCGCTGTCCACCGCATTCACGGCGAGCTCGAGCATTGGCTGAACCGCCAGCTCGCAACCGCCGACATCGAGGCGGCGCTCGCCGAGCTCGAGGCGGGCGGCCTTGTCGCCGCGCGCCGCGAGGCGGCGCAAGCGGCCTGGCTCACGACCGACTCCGGCCGCACGCTCGTCGCCGCGCGCTGGGAGGAGTTCTTCCCCGAATGAAGCGCTTCGAGGGTCGTGTCGCCGTGATCACCGGCGGCGCTTCCGGCCTCGGGCGAGCGCTCGGCGAGCGCTTCGGGGCCGAGGGCGTGAAGGTCGTGCTCGCCGACATCGACGAGGCGATGCTCGCGGAGACGGCCGAGACGCTGCGCGCGCGCGGGGTCACTCTCGCGACCCGACGCACCGACGTCTCGAAGGGCGAGGACGTCGAGCGCCTCGCCCGGTTCGCGATCGAGACGTTCGGCGCGGTGCACATCGTCTGCAACAACGCCGGCGTCGCGCCGCTCGGCGTGGTCTGGGAGAGCGACGAGGCCGACTGGCGCTGGGCGCTCGGCGTGAACGTCTGGGGCGTGATCCACGGCGTGCGGGTTTTCACGCCGATCCTGCTCGCGCAGGGCGACGAGGGACACATCGTGAATACCGCCTCGGTCGCGGGGCTGATCGCGCCGCCCGGGATGGGCATCTACAACGTCACGAAGCACGCGGTCGTCGCGCTCACCGAGACGCTGCACCACGACCTCGCCGCGCAGACCGACAAGGTCAGGTGCTCGGTCGTCTGCCCGGCGTACTTTCCCTCGAACATCGCCCACTCCGAGCGCAACCGGCCGGCGGAGCTCAGAAGCGCCCGTCCCAAGACCGACGCGGACATCGCGCGCGAAGTGCAGCTCTCCAAGGCCGTGAGCTCGGGCAAGCTCAGCGCCCGGGACGTCGCCGACGCGGCATTCGAGGCGGTGCGCGACGAGCGCTTCTACGTCCTCACGCACCCGCGCATCCTGCCCGCGATCGAGAGCCGCGCACGCGAGATCCTCGAGGGCCGCAACCCGGTGAGCCCGCTCCGCGAAGGTCCGGCCGCATGAGATCGATCGGGCGCTACATGCTCGACGAGGAGATCGGGCGCGGCTCGATGGGGGCGGTGTTCCGGGCCGCGGACCCGCTGATCGAGCGCAACGTGGCGATCAAGACCGTCGACCTCGGCAAGCTCGACGACGGCACCCTCCAGCCGCGGCTGCGCTTCCTCCGCGAGGCGAAGGCCGCGGGCCGCCTGAGCCATCCCGGCATCGTCACCGTCCACGACGTGGGCGAGCTCGAGGACGTCGCGTTCATCGTGATGGAGCTGGTCGAGGGCCGGTCGGTCAAGGACGTCCTCGACCGCGGCGACCAGATCCCGCTCGCGGTCGCGCTGGACATCGTGCGGCAGGCGGCCGAGGCGCTCGACTTCGCCCATCGCCACGGCGTGGTGCATCGGGACGTGAAGCCCGGCAACCTCATGCTCACCCGCCAGGGCATGGTCAAGATCACCGATTTCGGCATCGCACGTGTGGACCAGGGCGCGCGCACGCGGACCGGGATCCTCGTCGGCTCGCCCGGCTACATGTCCCCCGAGCAGCTCATGGGGAAGAGCGTCGACGGCCGCAGCGACGTCTTCTCGCTCGGGGCGGTGCTCTACGAGCTCGCGACCGGGCGCGGTCCGTTCGACGCCGAGCACCGCGAGGACGTGCTCGCGCTGATGAACAACATCACCAACCGGCCGCACGAAGCCGCGAGCAAGCTGAACCCGAAGGTGCCGGGTTCGCTCGATGCGATCGTCGACCGCGCGCTGGCGAAAAAGCCGGCCGATCGCTACGAGACCGCCGGCAAGATGGCAGCCGAGCTCCGCGCACTCGCCGACTGGGAGGTGCGTCCCGTCGCGGGCGAGCCGGACATCGCCAAGCTCTCGGCCAACCCCAACCTCGTGATGCCGGAGTTCGACCTCTTCGCGGCCACCACCCCGGCGGCGCCGACCGCGACCGCCACTGTTCCCGTGCGCAAACCCGAACCGCCGAAGCCGGCGACGCCGCAGGCTGGGGACGGGCTGCTCGCCCGGCTCCGCCAGGAGGCCGAGGAGATCGAGGTCACGGGCGGCCAGGACGACACCGTGACCGCGAGCCTCATGCGGCGCTTCGACGTCGAGCGTCGCATGCGCACGGCGCTCGACTTCTACCAGCAGCTCGTGCGCTATCTCGGGATCGTCAAGCCCGAGATCAGCCATCTCTACTGGCTCGACGGCGTCGGCGGGTTCGTCGGGCTGAAGGTCGCCGACGCGTTCGTGGACAGCCGCCTGCGGCGCGACCAGGGCAGGCCGTGGCTCGAGACGGTGATGCTCACGGTGGTGGCGATCGCGCCGACGACGCTGGAGGTCGAATGCGCGCCCGGCGAGACGCAGGTCATGATGAACCGGCTCGCCACCGCGAACCTCCGCTACCAGGCCGGGGATCGGCCCGATGCCGGCGCCGCGGCCGCGCTCAACATCGCGGGCGAGGTCACGATGCACGTGCGCATCATGGCCGATCGCGACCGCGGCCGGATCGCGTTCCTGTGCCGCAACGTCGCCCAGTTCGGCCCTTCGAACTTCGTGGTCGACGCCGGGGCGGCCCCGGACACGCTGTTCGAGGAGTTCGCGAACTACCTGCTCGGGCAGCCGAGCAAGTTCCTCGCGCTCGCCGGGCGGGGCTAGGCCAGCAGCCGCCCGAGCGCGGCGCTCACGCCCAGGGACGGGCCTTGGCGTTCCTGGCGGGCGCGGCACAGTGCGGCCGCGCGTTGCGCGCCGACGACCACGCTGTCGAGGAGCGGCACCCAGACGCGCGGCTGGATGCGCTCGGCGAGGCCGGCGAGGCCGGCACCGCCGAGGATCACTTCGTCGGCCCCGTCCTCGTCCGCAGCCGCGGCACAGGCGCTCGCCAGCATCGCGAGCGCGGCCTCGGGGTTCTCGGCGATCTCGCCGCCGGTCAGCGGGACCGTCCGAACCGCCGCCAGCCGGTCCCGATACCCGAGCGTGGCGGCGAAGCGCTCGAGGATCGGTTTCCACCGCTCGCCGCCGGTGACGATCGCAAACCGCCCGCCGCGCTCCGCCGCCGCGTGCATGGACGCCTCCGCGAGGCCGACGACGGGCGCCCGGCTGACCTCGCGCAGCGCGAACAGCCCGGGGTCGCCGAAGCACGCGAGCAGCACGGCGTCGCACTCCTCCCTGTGCTCGGCGAAACATTCGAGCGCCGCGTGCTCGGCGATCGCATAGCAGGCCTCGGACGCGATGCACGCGCAGCCGAACCCGCCGGTCGCCGCGACGATCTCGAAGTCCTCGCCGACCGCCGCGCGCACGTGGCGCGCCGCGAGCGCCGTCATGGCAGCGCTCGTGTTGGGGTTGATGACGAGCAGGCGGGGCATGGCGCCGGGAGTCTACTCGTTCCCTCAAGAAACGTGGCGCGCGCTGAACACTCGCCCGCGCCCCGCTACGGGGCAAGCCTCACTTGGCGAGGATCTGCCAGGCGATGACTATCTGGCACACCCAGCCCACCGCGAACGCCAGCGTCCGGACCCAGGGCACCTTGAACGTGTAGGCCGCCACGTGCACGACCCGCGCCCAGAAATACACCACGCACGCGCCTGCGGTGGCGGCATTGCTGACGCCGACCGCGTGGGCGGCGAGCACGAGGGCCGCGAAAACGACCAGGTTCTCGACCGCGTTCTCGTGCGCCGCGAACATCCGGGTGGCCCAGGCCGACTGCGATTTGGGCTTGTCGGGATAGCCGACGGTGTCCATCAGGCCCCACGTCGCGATCCGGTCGAGGATGTAGGGGATCCAGAGCAACGCCGTCAGGACCGTGACCAGGACCAGGTACAACAGCTCGGTCTTCATGGACTCTCCGCCGCGTGTGTTGTTGATGCGCTGCCGCGGCGCTTCCCGAGCGCCGGCCGGCTCCCGGGTTCCCAGGATCGGCCGCCCACCTTACCCTCGTTCGGGACGCGGTGAAATCCCCCGCGCCGGCGCTTGCCGGAGGGCGTCCAGTCCGGGCAACATCTGCCGTTGGAGATGGACATGGACGCCTCCCCTTCTCTCAAGCCGCGTGGGCCTGTGAGTCGGTGAAGGCGGCGGTAGCTGAGGGAAGGGAGAGGAGAAGCCTCACGGTCCAACGGCATCGATGTGCCAAA
>Ga0184639_10000097_pt1 | contig 29073 bp, 22 predicted proteins | sample PLM31_170_b2_FD_133155 | JGI IMG/M metagenome (GOLD analysis project Ga0184639, IMG submission 133155) | Groundwater sediment microbial communities from an aquifer in East River, Colorado, USA - PLM3-1_170_b2 | ecosystem: Environmental > Terrestrial > Soil > Riparian zone | place: USA: East...
CGAATGGGACGGTCGCCGGGGAGTTCCAGCTCAACCCCATCGCGGTCCTGCTCTGTCCGGACGGTCACAAACCGCCTACGCACGCTGGCTGCCCTCTAAATTAACGACACGACCCTTAGGCGACCGGTCGTTTTGCCTTCCTGATCATACACGAGACACGGTGCAGTCGGTTCATGGTCGGCTGGCATGCGCTCGCCATCCGCATCAGAACCACGACGACAGATATGCGCCGGTTAGGTTGGCGCTAATCGCGAGGTCAATCTACGGAGGGTCCGAAAGCGACGATCCAGGTGTTTCTGATTGTGGACGGGGTCGACGGCGGGTCAAACAGCTGCTTCGGTCGTGGTCGAGGGATCTGTCGGAACGAGGCGATGACCGCATGGAACGCGGTCCCGCGCGGCCGCGCCCGTCAGGTGAAACTAGCCGCTCGTCCTGGCAGCGGCGCTTGCTGCCTGCGGGAGCTCGACCCCGCTCCACAACGTCTGAGGCCATTGGTCGAGCACAGGCCGCAGGCTTGCCCAGGAGCCACGTCCCGGGAGGGCCGCGATGTGGTCAAACCAGGCCAGGTCCGCGGACGACTCCTTGGCATGACAACCCTTGACATCGACCAACAGCTTTTCCCCATCCCAGTCCACCTGCCGAGTCATTCCCGGTCGAGGCGTGTCGACTTGAACGAGCTCCGGCAAGCCGCCGGCCATGAAGGTGACCCCGTAGGGGCTGACCCCGCTCGGGAATCCCGTGACCGATCGTCCGGGGTCCCAAGGCGAGGACAGGTGCTTCTGACCGTAGTAAAAGAAACCGGTGTCGGGAGTCCAATCGTTCCCCCATGGGTAGAGGCGCCCATCCGTCCCGCGCGCCGCCTTCTCCCACTCCAGCACCGTCGGAAGGCGGGCACCGAGGTCCTGACACAGCCGGGCGGCGACCTCCGTGCGAACCGAAGCGACCCAGCGGTCTCCGACAGCTCTTTTCTGGAGACCTTGTCCAATCCATCGGGTCTCCGGCTCCTCCAGGCACCCTGGAAGATCGGCAGCTCGCTCCCCGCGCTCGAAGAGGCAATACTGACGCTCGGTGACCGGGTAGCGGGCGATGTAGAACCGATCGAGGTAGACGGCGTCCAACGGCGGCACCGCGAAAAGGCATTCTTCGATGGTCATCATTCGACCGGGAGCATCCTCGAGATGACTAAAGGCCCTCGCCTCCTCCTGGCTGAGCCAGGAGCGGGGAAGTTGGCGCAGCTTGTCTGCCGCCGACTGAAGCAGGTCGCGCTCTGCCTCGGGGCGTTCGGCAAATCCGACCTGCTGCAGAAGGCGCGAAACGATTGCCGATCGCTGGTGATGGGATAGGCCGGTCAGGAAGTCTCCTGCCGGGATCTCGACCCAATAATCCCAATCGAGGAAGGTTCCGAACGCCGCCCTCGCGGGGAGGGACCTGGGCGAAGCCAGAGTCAATGCCATGGGCGGTCTACCCGGTGGCCGGCGCGGCGCCTCGGGCACCTTCCGCAACTTCGGCGCCGGGCCACAATGTCTGCGGCCACTTGTCGAGAACCGGCCGCAGGCTCACCCAGAAGCCGCGGCCTGGGAGCGCAAGGATGTGGTCAAACCAGGCCAGGGCCTCGGATGACTCCTTGGCATGGCAGCCCCTGATGTCGACCAGCAGCCTTCTTCCATCCCAGTCCACTTGTCGAGTCATCACCGGTCGAGCAGTCTCGACCTGAACGAGCTCCGGCAGCCCGCCCGCCATGAACGATACGCCGTAAGGGCTGACCCCGCTTGGGAATCCCGTGACGGATCGCCCGGGATCCGAGGCCGTAGACGCCTGTTTCTGTCCGGAGAAGAAGAAGCCGGCCTGCGGGATCCAGTCATTTCCCCAGGGGTAGAGGCGGCCATCGGTCCCGCGGGCCGCCTTCTCCCATTCCAGCGCCGTCGGAAGGCGGGCGCCAAGGTCGAGGCAAAGCCTGAGCGCCGCCTCGGTTGCCACCGCGGCAACCCAACGACCGCGTACCTCGCGCTTCTTGGTCCCCTCTCCAACGACGCTGGTCTCGGGCTCCTCGAGGCATCCGGGGAGGTCGGCCGCGCGTGTGCCGTGATCGAAGAGGTAATACTGGTGTTCCGTGACGGGATAGCGGGCGATGTAAAAGCGATCCAGATGGGATGTCTGCTGCGGCGGCACCGAGGAAAGACCCTCCTCCAGGACGATCATCCGACCTAGCACTTCCTCCGAGAAACCAAAGGCGGCCGATTCCTCCTGGCTCAGCCAAACACGGGGGTACTGCCGCAGCTTCTCCGCCGCCGCATTGAGCAGAGCGCGTTCCGGCTCGGGGCGCTCGGCCGCACCGACCTGCTGGAGCAGCCGGGCGACGATGTTCGCCCTCTGTTGCTCCGCCAGCCCGGTAAGGAACTCTCCGGCCGGGATCTCGACCCAATCGTCATGATTTAGGATCGTCTTCACGGCGTCACCGCTGAATTTCCGAGGGGCGGATGGTCGATCGAGCCGTCCGGGCCGAAATGGATGGAGCTCGGCGGGACATTGTGGGCGGGATCCGGGATATCGTAGGCGCCGGGTGCCAATCCCGCGCTGGCCGGGTCGATGGCGTCTAGCTCTTGGTAGAAGTCGACGTCTTGTGGGTCGACCCCGATCGAGTCGGCAATCGCCTGGCGGATCTCCCCCTGCTGGGTCTCTGAGAGCGCCTTCCACTGGTCGGCGTCGATGAAGACGTCGGCGTCCTTTATGACGTCCCCGGGTGAGGAGACCTTGACCTGGTAGAAGTCGACGCCGTACTTCTTGGCAACCTGCATTTGGGCTTCCAGGAAGCTGATGCCTTCCGTCCGGGAGATGGCCTCGGCTTCCTCCGCCATGGATTTCCTGAAAGCCGCCTCGGCCGGCGTATCGGCCAGCTTACCGGCGATATGGATATCGACCCCGAAGTCCTGGGCCAACTCCGAAAGGCGGACCGCCTGGGCCGGATCGATCCGCCCGAGGGCGTCATCACCATGCTTGACGAACTGTTCGAGGATCTCGGCTCCGTTGTCCAGCTTCAACAGTGCGCGGAACGCGGCTTCGTCGGCGATGACCTTGGCCGCCACATCGCTGTTTTGAGCCATGCTGACTAGCAGCTTGCCGATCCGGCCGAGCTCATCCGGATTCTTTACCGCCGTTTGCAGAGTTTCCAAAAGTATCTTCTCAGCCGCCGGCGACAAGGAAAGGGTCTTGACGGCGGCCTTGATCCCCGCCAGTCCGACGTTGACCCCGTCGACCGGGTCCGGGATGAGGAGGTCGAGCCATCCGGCGTCGGCGGCCAGCCCGAAGATGGAGAGCCACAGGTTGAGCTGGCTGACGCCGCGGCCGCTGAGGGAGTTGATCAACTCCTCGAGCAGGCCCAGGGCGTCGCCGAAGGGGACGATTCCAAGGAGAAGGACGACCCACCATGGGATCTGATCGAAGAGATCGCCGAGGCTGAGGCCGGTTCCCGGAGGAGGTGCACCCATCATGGCGGCTTCCGCCGCCATGTCTGCGTAAGCGAACTCATCGGCCTTGGTGCGGAGATATAAGGCGAGCGCGTCCAGCCGGTCTGCCAGGACTTGGGAACGAGAGAGAGCCTCGTATCCGATCGAGGCTACCTGCGGACCGAATTGGCCGTCGTAGGATGGCGCGTAGGAAGTGGAGGCGGAGACATCGGAGCCGACCTGGCGCAGGCTCTGGGCAACGCCTGTGAGCTGGGCGGCATAGAAGTGAAGCGTGTTCGGGTCGACGCGAATGACGTCGGACACTTTGACTGGGGTAGACCCTTTGCTCTTGAGGTGATTATACGGCTTGATCACGCGCGAACGATGGTGAAGGGCGCCTCGATTCGAATTGTCGCGGGATTGAAACGGTCCGCGAACTCGAACGCGATTCACGTCCCGAATCACCCCTCAAGCCCTATCAAAGCGCGCAAACACGCTCAAAAACCGGCCGCGACCGGCCGCCGAGGGCCCAACGAACCATGCCGCCTCACCCGCGCCGCCGTCCGACGGGCTCCGACGGAGGCTCGAGGGCCCCGGGTTCTCTTGACGACCATTCGAATTGCCCTAGAATGGGATGTGTAGCCCGCGGATCCATCATCGAAACATCTCAGCGCATCGAGCCACGGTCCGTCCTTCCGCCCTCGAGGATCACGAGATGAACGATGTCGTGTCTGGCGCGACCGGCCACTACATCAGAAAGCGAAGAGAGTTCGTTCCACCCGAAGCCGGCGCGATTGCCGGCTCGGTTTCCGCCGCCGCCAGTCGCATCCGAAGCCTGGCCGGGGACCTGGCCTTCATCGGCACATCGTTGGATCCAACCTGGGAAGGTCACTCCAAACTGGAGTTCTTCAATTCCTTCAGCCCCGAGCCGGGCAACGCCTACAGCCTGGCGGATTGGCTGGAGGCCAAGGCCAATCAGATCCGCAACATGACCGTCGTCGTCTGGGAGACAGAGTGGGTCGAAACGGCCAACCCTTAGCCGCACGGGGGCAGGGGTCCACCCTCCGGTGAGTGAGATCCGATTGTCGCCGTCGGAGTTGCGCGAGGCCGCCGAGGCGTTCACCCTGTCCAGCGAAGACGGACAGAGGGCCTTGAAACGATTGGACCTGGTCACGGAGAAACTCGAGGGACGTTGGACCGGGACGGCATCGATGTCGTTCGCCACCAACTATCGGGAATGGCGGCAACAGATGGAAGCGTTCGTCCGACTTCTCACGACTCTTTCGACTCAAATGAAGTCCATCGCCGATCGCATGGAAAAGGCCGATCGGTGACGACCGAATCCGCCAGGCAAATCCACGTCGGGGCAGCACCGGTCTGTCCCTAGGAGGAAGATCATGACCATCATTCGTATCGACCCCGGAGAAGTCACCGCCAGCGGCACGCAGTTCCACAGCAAGCGCGGCGAGCTGGAAGGGCTGATCCAACAGTCGCGCGGGGTGATGAACAACCTGCGCGGCCAGTTCACAGGACAGCGCGCCAACACCATCTTCGGCGAATGGGAAGGGATGCAGCCCCGGCTGACCGCAGCGATCGAGACGCTGCAACTCGCCGGCGATCTCCTTCGACGTGCCGCCGAAGACTTCGCCGCCGTCGACACGCGGAGATAGGGCGGAGTTGCGCCGCGGACGGCATGCGGCCCGCGGCCAGTCCCTCGAGCCAAGCCAAGCCCGACGCAGTCCTGGGAGGCGGGGGCCGGCCCCGCCCGCACTGTCATCAGGCCTCCTCGTGACCAGCGTGCAGGAGGGCCCTGTCCGACGCGTCGGGGCCCCACCGCGCCATGCCTTTCAATAGGCCACCGCGAATCCGCGTCCGTCCTCCGACGGATGAGGTCTCGGTACCCTCGCCTGCCAATGCACCGGCTAAACCCGGAGAGCAGTCGTGGATCACGGTCGCCCTGCCCTTGGGGGCCGGCCTGCTTTCCGTCGTTCTCGTCTTGCTCCTCAGTTCTGGCGGGGCGTCGGGCTCCTACGTTTTCTTCCTCCCGATGCTTCTCATCGGGCCGTTGGCCGCCTGGCTGACGACCCGTCACCAACGTCGGTCGTACAAAGTCCGTCTGGCGGAGGCGCGCGAGAACTATCGGCGGGCCCTCGACGACCTGGAACACCGTCTCCTGGACTTGCGCCAACAGGAGCTCGAAGTTCGCCTGGAGATCGACCCGGATCCGAGCGAGTGCCTCCATCGGGCGCACCGCAAAGATCCCCGGCTGGGGGAGCGACGGCCGCAAGACGACGATTTCCTGGCCCCGCGCGTCGGCCTGGGGACGGTCAAGGCCTCGATCGACCTGCAGTTCCCCGGGGGCGATGCCCGCCTGCCGGACTTCGCCGACGAGCAGGACACCGCTCAGCGCCTCTTCACCACGTTTCGCACCGTGCCGGCCGCCCCCGTGACGGCGCGCCTGACGCACACCGGCTCGATTGGATTGGCCGGAAGCCGCACGGTCATCGAGTCGATCGCCCATGCCATGCTTTCGCAAATCGCCACGCATCATTGGCCGACCGAGGTGCAACTCGGAGTCATCAGTCCGCCGGACCGTGCGTCGCGCTGGAAGTGGATGCACCTTCTTCCCCACGCTGCCACTTCGATTCGCTGGCGCATGGCCCCGCGCGAGAAAGGCGGCGAGCCTCCGCCGGAGCTGATGACCTCGCTCGAGGCCGAACTGCAACGCCGGCAGAAGTGGATCGAGGCCCGGGCTCTTACCCAACAAGGCGACAAGGCGCCCCGGCCTCCGCTTCCTCATCTTGTCCTCCTGGTGGACGGGCTAGACCCATCGTACGCACACCCCGGGCTGGCGATGTTGCTCCACCAAGGCCCGGGCCTGGGCGTCTTTGGGGTCTTTCTCGCCGCGAAGAAACAGGATATCCCGGGAACCTGCGGCGCCGTCTTGGACGTGACCGGGGAACAGCTCGCTTATATGGAAAGCGGGCCGGACGGACTGAACCTGGTCTGTTCGCCCGACGGGATGGATTCCGCCCAGGCCGAAATGCTCGCCCGGTCCCTCGGGGCTATCGAGTGGCCCCTTTCGGATGACGTCTCGCAGCCCCCGCCGGTGGTGACCCTGCTCGAAACCTTCGGCGTGGAGAACTTGCCCGAGCTGCCCATCGAGTCTTGGTGGGAGGGACAGTCGCCCTACGGCTACTTGCGCGCACCGATCGGGAAAACCTCCGCCACGGCGGAGTTCATCTTCGACCTTAACGAAAAAGAAGGGGCTCACGGGCCCCATGGATTACTCGGCGGCATGACCGGCTCGGGCAAGAGCGAAGTGCTCAAGGCGATCGTTCTGGCGCTGGCTATGACCCACCATCCCCTCGACCTGCAGTTCGCTCTGATCGATTACAAGGGCGGCGCTGCGTTCAACGAACTTTCGCGATTGCCCCACACCGTCGGCGTCGTGACGGACATCGAGAGCCATGCCACCTACGGGGAGCGAGTGATCCTGGCGCTGGCCGGCGAGATCGAACGGCGCAAGAGGCTGCTCGAGCAGGCGCGCCGGACCTTCGAGTTCGGCCGCTCGCACATCGACGAATACCGTCGCCTGAGAGTCAAACGGCCGCTGCCGCGGTTGGTCGTCGTGTTCGATGAGTTCGCCGAGTTCAAGCAGCGGCATCCGGAAGAGAGCAAGCGCCTGATCACGATCGCCCGACAAGGCCGCTCTCTCGGAGTGCATCTCATCCTGGCGACCCAGAACATCCAGGCCGCGGTCGATCCGCAGATTCTGCAGAACTCGAGTTTCCGAATTTGCCTGCGGGTCAGCGAGCCGCAGGACAGCCTGCAACTGATAGGGATCCCGGACGCCGTTCATCTCAGCCGCGGCCGTGGTTACTTCAGCGCCCAAACTCGCCAGCAGGTTCAGTTTGCCTTTCCGGGGGCTTCCTACGAACGGGACGGAGGCGCGCGGGAGCGGCCTTCGGACATCGTGAAGGTCTGGCCGGACGGCAGACGTGAAGTCCTCGATCTCGCATCCCCCGACGGGGCCGCCTCGTCGACGCTGGAACGAGGCGAACGGACGGAAGCGGCGGCCGTCGTCGACCATTCATTGGCCGTGGCGCGCAAGCTTCGCCTTCGGCGCCCCATCCCGGTGTGGCCCGACCCGCTTCCAGAGCGTCTTTATTTGCCCGACCTACTGCGGCGCCACGTTCGGGGGGGCTGGGACGGAGAAAAGTGGGTCCCGGCACAGATGTGGGGAGAGTCGGCAGGCGCCGAGATGGTATGGCCCCTCCTGGGGCTCGACGACCAGCCCGCTCTTCAGCGGCAGGACCTCCTGCAACCCAAACCGGAGACCACCGGAGGCCACCTCCTTCTGTTCGGCTCTTCCGGAACGGGCAAGAGCACGCTGCTGCGGACATTGGTTGCGTCGCTGGCAGCCAACAACCCGCCCGACCGAGTGCATGTCTACATTCTCGACTTTGGGGTTCAGTCTCCGCTCAAAGTCCTCGAAACATTCCCGCATGTCGGCGCGGTGATCACCCGACTGGAAATCGAGCGCGGCGAACGCCTGATCCAGTTCCTCCACTCGGAGGTGGCCCGCCGGACGGCCCAAATGCGCCAGATGGGCGTCGACAGCTGGGCGGACTTCAACCGCAGCGCGTCGAGGGAGGGGACGACCCCGGCGATCTTCCTGCTTATCGACAACTTCCAGGAATTCCGGCGAATCCTTCCGGTGGAGCTGGTCCAGAGCATCAGTTCGCTGGTGGCCGGAGGGCAGGCGGCCGGAATCTTCACCGTCATCGCCGGCAGTCTCCAGTCCGACGTCCCCAACGATCTTTTCGCCAACATCAATCTGCGCCTGACGTTCCATCAATCCGATCACACCGAGTACTTCCGCCTCGTCGGGCAACCCTCGGCGGGACGGGTCGAGGAGGAAGCCAGCCGGGGACCCCTTCCCGGCCGGGGACTGTTGCGCGGCACTCCACCGCTGGAGTTCCAGGCGGCATTGCCGTCGCTCGGCGAAACGGATCGCGATCAGTACGAGAACCTGACGCGCCAGGCCGAAAAGATGCAGGCGGCCTGGAAGGGGGCAACGCCGTTCCCCATCCGCAACCTCCCCTTCTTGGTCTCGCTGCCTGAGATTCCATCTCCAGGCGTCGCCCGGGGAGCGCCGCGCGTGCTTCTCCTTGGGCAGGACTATGAGACCCTGTCGCCGCTCAGCCTCTCCTTGGACAACGACGGCCCGACCTTCCTGTTGGGAAGTGTTACGCCTCATGCGGGGAAGACGACTCTGTTGCGCACCCTCCTGGTGGGGCTGGCCGAGCGCCATTCACCCGAAGAGGTCCAGTTCCTCCTGCTTGATTTCCACAGTCGAACGTTGGCGCCCTTACGGCGACTCGGGCACGTCCGCGCGTACGTCGGGGCCAAGAATGCCCTGGCCAAGTCGCTTGACTCCATCCTCCAGGAAGTTGACCACCGCCATCAACTGATGGAGCAGTCCTACGAAGCCGATCCCGATGAATTCCAGAGGCGAAACCTTCTCAAGGTCTGGTCGCACCTGTGCGTCGTCATCGACGATTACGACAAGATGTTCGCACAGATCGACGCCGAGCGCCGTTCTCTTCAAGAGTGTCTGAGCCGAGGTGGCGAGCTCGGGATCAGCTTCCTCATCGCCGGACACGTCCCCAGCTTACCTGCGGACTTTGATGACAGCTTCATGATGCGTATCCGAAGACATGGCTGCGGTGTGCTGCTCGGCGGCACCGACGGTCTCGAGCAGTTCAATAATGCCCGGCGTCCACCCGGCGTGGCCGGCTCCGGAATGCCTGCGGGGCGGGGGATGATGGTCCGTCAGGGGACCGCCAGGCTGTTTCAAGCTGCCGCCTACTGGCAACAGGGCGAGGACCCGGATGAGGCCCTAACCCGGAGAGTGCAGCGGATCGTGCAGCAACCCGAGGCGACCCGTGCCGCCGGTTAGTGCGGCTGCAGGGTGAAGGCCGCGGAGAACGACGCAGAAATGCCAGAGGGAGAGACGTTCGATGACGGGGAGATTGGGCCTGGAATGATGAGACGAAGGTTGGAGCCAAGGAATCGCCCCCCGCGTTTTCTGGATGGTGACGGCGTAGGGCGGCATCGGATCGGTTGGAAAGTCGCCGTCGGATCGTTGCTGGGAGTCTGTCTCGCCGGGCTCGCCCTCCCGCTCACCACGGCGCAAGCGCAAGGAGAGGTCGCCTCCCTTCTGATTACACACGTCGACACAAGTACGTTCCCGGCCATGACCCTCTATGCCGTGGCGCGGGATGCCGGCGGTCAGCCCGTCGTGCTGGCATCGTTGGCGAACCTCTCGCTCAAGGAAGACGGAGTCGAGCGCCCCCTCGAGTCCATCCAACCGGCCGAAGTGGGGCTGCGGGTGGCCTTCGTGATCGATTGGGGAGATGGTCTGGTCAACACCGGGGTGAGCCTGGCGACCGTCTTCCAGCGGGCGCGGGACTACATCCAGACCTTCTCCACAGGTCAGCCGTGGATGAAGGCCGGCTTGGATGAGGCGACGGTGATCGTCCAGGAGGGCCCGTCGTCCTTCTTGATCGTGCCGATGACAAGCGATCCGGCGGCGGTCGACGTCGGACTGAGCACCTACCGGGCTCCGCGCGATTCGGACTTACCGCGTCCGGCCAGTTATGGGTCCAATACAGCGGCCGCTCTCCAGCAGGCGCTCGACGAACTGGAGTTCACTCCGGGAGGCGAGGGCAAGTACAAAGTCGTTGTGCTCTTCACGCCTGGCATGCGCGGCGATCTTGATGAGGTGGCGGCGCGCGCCGCCGCTGCCGGCATCCCCCTTCACGTGGTGCTCGTGCGAGATCAAGCGTCGCGCATTTGGGGCGAGGCGCTCCGCCCGCTGGCCGAGGCGACGCTGGGGGGATTTTGGGCCCTCTATGAAGCACGCGACCTGGCCCCGCTGTTCGACCAGATCGCCGGCTGGCGGGAACAGACGGCCCTGGCCTATCACTCGACCTCCACTTCGACCGCGCCCCGCCACGTGCTCTTGGCGCTCTCCAGCGGCGACAAGGTCTTCGAGGCGGAAGACAGCTACACCGCCAGCCCGCTGCCTCCACAACTGACCATCGTGGCGCCTGCCGCCGGGGAGGCCATCGTTCGCGGCGATCCGGACACGCCTACCGCTGCGGCGGCCGCCGACCCGCAATACGTTCTGGTGACCGCCGAGGTCTTCTGGCCGGATGGATTTCCGCGCCAGGTCCAGGCCCAGCTCGTTGTGGACGGCGTCGCCGTGGGGGAAGCCGACATCGTCGAGGGCAGGCTGGTCGGCACGTGGGACGTGCGCGATTTTCGCAGCCGCAGGCCGGTGTCGTCGGTGCTCGAGTTCGATGTCACCGACGAGCTGGGCTACCACGTTGTTTCACGCCCGATCACGGTGACGGTGGAGTACGGGGGCCGCGGCGGATGGGTTATCCCGGATACGGCGGGGTTGGCCGTGGTCATCGTCCTGGCCCTAGCGGCCGTGGCTGTGGCAACGGTGGTCCTGGTCCGGCGCGGTTCCGTTCTGCCCGGGTTGCGCCAGGCGGGGCAAGACGTGGTCGATTTCGTCGAGCGGGTTACCGGGAGGCGCACCTCGCACGTGGCTCGCGCCTTCCTCGTTCCGGTCGAGGGAATGGACCGCTCGGCGCTCAAAGCCTATGAGATCTACGGGACGACGGCGATTGGCCGCTCGCGCCGACACGCCGATCTCCTGTTTCATATCAACGATGAGGACAGCCCGATCAGCCGCTTGCACTGCACGGTGCTGGACGAAGATGACCACTTCGCCTTGCGCGACGAGGACAGCGCCAACGGCACCTACGTCAACGGAGAGAAACTCGAACCGCTGATTCCCCGGGCCCTGCAAGATGGGGATCTCGTCGATGTTGCGCTGGTGGAACGCGGCGGGATCCGCTTCGTTTTTCAATTGCCGCGCCCGGACGGCTCTGCGCCGGACCTCGACGACGAGCTTCGCCTGACCCGGCCGCGCCGGCCGACCGGGCCCGAAATCTGATCGGTCGCCCTGACGGTGGCTGAGACGAGGAACCCGTGGCTCTGACTGACCTATCGGCGATCAAACCCGGCCTGCGCATCGGTCGGCTGAGCGTGGTGGAAGTCTACCCCGAGGGTCGAGGCGGAATGTCTCGGGTGGTGCGGGCTCGCCAGGGGGAGGTTCGCGGCGAGGAGGAAGTCGCCCTCAAGATCAGCCGTGTGGGATCCCACCAGACGTACTACTTCTCAGCGATCCACAAGGAAGTCGAGATCCTTCAGCGCCTCGAGCACCCAGGGGTGGTTCGACTGGCTCCGGTCTCCGACGGGAAGATCCGATTCAAAGAGCGGGCGGTGGAAATCGCCGGAAGCCCGTGGTTCTTCGGGATGGAGTGTCTGTCCGGCGGGTCGCTGGAGAGCTACATCCGGACCGTCGGTCCGCTCAACCTGGGCGAGACGGCCGCCATCGCTCATCAAGTCGGAATGGCGCTCCAGCATGTTCACGATCGTGGATTCGCCCACAACGACGTCAAGCCGGATAACATCCTCTTCCGCCGCAAGCTCAAAGTAGGGGAGCGACTGGAGCCGGTGCTGATCGATTTCGGAGTGGCGGCCAAGCTCGTCCGCCAACAACTCGACGGCTCCGTGGTCTACATGGCTCCCGAGCGGCTGCAAGAGGTGCGCGATCCCGGGCCGCCCGAAGCGCCCGTCGACCCGGCCAAAGCGGACGTGTGGAGCATGGGGATCCTGCTCTACCGGATGCTGATCGGACGGGAGCCGTTCTTGGGCGTCACCGACCGAACGATCACGTCGGCTATCCTGCGCTCGTCTCCTGTTCCCATGGGGAAGACCCGCCAAGACGTCCCACCGGCGATCGACGACTTCGTCATGGAAGGTTGTCTGGCCAAGAGGCCCCAACTGAGGGTGGGGATGGCGGAGTTCGTCGCGTTCATCGAGCGTTACTCCGCCGACTGGCGCACCCGACGAGTGGTTTCCACCAAGCGGCGCATCCTAGGAAAGGGCTGAACCGTGGGTGATCCTCAAGTCGACGAGAGTCGTCGAATAAGCATCCACCATCGGTGGGAGCGTCTCGAGGTCATGGCGAGCAAGGTGAGGGTGATCGGTTGACCCCATCCGACCCGGCCTCTTCCATCTCGGCTTATACCCAGGCGCTTTCGCACATTGGCGCATCGCCGCAGCGCACGTTGCTCGAGGACCGGTCGCGGGTTGGACAGGTTCGAACCGCCGGCGGGCTGCCGGTCATTCTGGCCGTCGTGAGCGACGGTATTGGCGGCGAAAACGCCGGCGAGCGAGCCGCCGAGTTGACGGTGACGACGATCTTTGAGCACCTTGCGCGTTCGACCGGAGAGGACCTGCCGGGGATCCTGCAGTCAGCTCTCGAAGAAGCCAACGTTCGCGTGCTTGCAGAAGCCAAAGCCAGCCGGCGAAAGACGAATATGGGCGCCACGGCCGCCGTCGCCGCCATCGTGCGGAACCGGCTCTACGTGGCCAACGTCGGCGACAGCCGGTTGTACCTGGTTCGGCAAGGGAAGATCGTTCGTTTGACCATCGATCACACCTGGGAAAACGATGCCGTCCGTTCGGGGAAACTTACCCGGCGGGAGGCACATCGCCATCCCCGACGGGACGAAATCGTACGGTTCGTTGGCCAGGACGGCTCGCTCCAGGTGGATCTCGGCCTCTGGCTTCGGGGAGGCGATGAACCGCCGGCCGAAGCACGGAGGGCGCAAGGTTTGCCATTGCAGCCCGGCGACCGAATCGTCGCCTGCACCGACGGGCTGATCAAGTCGCGGCACGATCGACCATCGGCGCACTACGTCGAGGATCAAGAGTTGGCTCAGCTGGCGCTGTCGGCCCATCCCAAACGGGCGGCCGAGCTGTTGGTCCACCAGGCGCTGACACGCAAGGTCGACGATAACGTCTCCGTCGTTGTGGTAGAAATTCCCGGAGGCCCGGAACCCCCGCGGCCGTTCCCGTTGCGGGCCGTGGCCGGGGCCGTTGGGATTCTCTTGGCGGTGGTCGTCTCCGGGCTCCTGGTCAGTCAAGCCTTGGTCAAGTCGAACACGCCGGGATTCCCTTCCGTTCCCAACCTGCCGGCGGGGGTGGCCTATGTTGCAGCATTGCAAGGCACCGCGGAAGTCGATCTCGGAGACGGCGCCTTCCATCCATTGGAGCTCAAGCAGATCCTACCCCTTGGATCGGGCCTTCGATTCCATACCACCGGCGGAAACGCGGCGATTGAGTTGGCGCTCAGTGACGGATCGCTCATCGTCCTCGGACCCGATAGCGCCCTGGCCGTCCTCGCCATCGGGGACGAGAGCGGAGCGGGCGAGAGCATCGTTTCCCTGGAGCAGGGCACGGCGGTCGGAGCGACGCAACCGGACTCTCCGGCGACGCTCGTGCTGACCTCTCCGACGAGCACTCTAGTCACCCTGTCGGGTACGGTGGCGGGCTTCGTCTTTGAATCCTCCAGCGGTCTGTTCCTGGTGGATTGCTTCCATGGTGTCTGTCTGGTCGCGCCCAAAGATATCGAAACGAGCGGCGTCGAGTTGGCAGGAGACCAGCGCGCCTGGACGGATGGAACGGGATCCATCCGAGGGCCTGAGGCATCGCAGAACCATCTGTACGCATTCGCCGACTTCGCCTTCGGCCTGGTTCCCACTCCGACGCCCACACCGACCCCGACTCCAACCCCGACACCATCGCCCACGCGCATCCCGCCGACGCCGACGGAGCGCCCGCCGTCGGAGCCGTCCGGACCGCGCGCCACAAGAACGCCCGAGCCTCCTCCGACTGATCCGCCTAAGCCGACGAAGACACCGAAGAATCCGACGGACGTTCCGCCGGACACCGACGTTCCGCCGGACACGGATGTTCCGGCGGACACGGACGTTCCGCCGGACACCCCGGCCCCTTGACCGTGACCGTAATGAGGAGCCGTCTCATCTCCCAAGCCTTCACGCACGAATCATCGAGTAGTCCGGAGCCGAAGTGAAAAGAACGTCGGCGCAGAAATCGCTCCGATTCGCCGCGGAGCAGGCCGAGGGGAGCGCGTCGCCGCGGATCCTGCATGACCGACTTCACTTGGGATACGTCCGAACGCGCGACGGCCAGGAAGTTCTCCTGGGGATCGTCGCCGATGGCGGCAAATCGCCGCGGGCCGGGGAGGCCGCCGAAGTGGCAGTCCGCAGCGCGGTCGAGGCTGTGGCGCGGTCTTCGGCGGATGGATTAACTCATGCTCTCGCCGCAGGGTTACAGAAAGCAGCCGCGGCGGTGAAAGCCTCTCTCGGCGAAGGCTCGCCTCCGTTGGAGGTTTCGGCGACCGCGGTGTGCGTCTTCCACCGCCGACTCTTTGCTGCCCACGCTGGACGTTCAACCGCCTTCCTCGTGCGTGGAGGCCAAGCCTACCCACTGATGAAATCAACCGGTCCGCTCGGAGCGATGCGGTCGCTGGAACCGATCGCCGGGCCGAAAGAAGGACTGGAGCTCAAACCCGGAGATTGGGTAATGATCGCCTCCGAGGGTCTCACGCGGACGAGCGGCGAGACGGGCCGACCGTACGTGGAACCGTCGGAGATACCTGGTTGCTTGCAGGGCAGCGAGCCGCGAGAGGCCGCTCGTCACTTGATCAGCCTTGCCCTGGGGCGGGACGCAGACGACAACGTATCCGTCGGGCTGATCCGACTGCCCGGGGAGGCCGAGCGCCGGTCTCGCCGCCCGATGTTGTGGGCGATGGGCGCGGCGGCGATGGTCCTGCTCGGCGGCCTTGCCGTGGCGACCTTCATCAACCGGGCACCGGTGACGATGACGGACTTCGGATACGCCGTCGTCCTGGAGGGTTCAGGCCTGGCACAGATGCCAGGAGCGGCCGACCCCGTGCCGCTGGGCCGCCTCGACCTCGTCTCGGCGGGGGCGACCTTGCGAACCTCCTCTCCGATGCAGCTTTCGCTTCAATCCACGGCCGGGGAGCGTGGCAGCCTACCCACAGCGACCCTCTACCTGGCGGCCAATACGCAGGTCGAGCTGGTTCAGCTCGATGCCTATCCCGACAACGCGCCCCCAGACCAAAGCCTTGTACCGGCGATCCTCGAGGTTCAATCGGGTCGAATGCTCATTCCCTTGCGTGGGAGTCCGCGGCCGGTCCACGTGAGGATGGCGGATGGCCTGGCCGTTCTGGATCCCGGGCGGGCAGCCACCCTTGGCGCTCGCCTCGACCTCGATCCAGTCGCTATCGACTGCCTGAGCGGGACGTGCCGGGTATTCGTGGGTTCTAGGAGCGAAATCGCATTGGCCTCGGGGGACAGCCTCCAACTCCCGTCCGGCCTGCAGGTGTCACTGACAGCAAACGAGGTGGAGGCATGGCGGGCGCTGTGCGCGGATTGCTTTGAACCCGCACCTTAGCGGTCACCTTCAATAGGTCCGAGACGTGAGGCTTGCCTTTCGATCACACGTAGGGGCACAGCACGCTGTGCCCCTACACTTCTTGCCGGAGATCAGGTGTCAATCGATCGTCGTGTTGTCCTCCCCCGCGGAGCCTCAGTCGAGACGGGGAGCCACTAGGCAGGGGTTGGATTCTCGAGCGCCCTTCGAACGACAGCGGAAGTTAGGGCGGGTGTCGAAGCAGCTTAAGGCTCGATCTTCATCAGTATCCGTCGGACGTGATCCAGCACGATGTTGACCACCCATTGAGACGCATTCGGGAGCGGTCCTCCGTAGGATCGGTCTAGGACCTCCTCACCAAACGGGCCGACGAAGCGGGCATGCATCTTCAGCCGCGCCTTGTCCTGTTCGAGAGAGACCTGAACCATAACGTCGGCGCCGGGCTGCATCTGCCAAGCGAGCGAGACCTCGCCCAAGTCTCGATCGCTGGGAACGATCAATCCACCCGCAAAGACGTTGCCGGTCGAGGCCAAGGCTGAGGTCAACGCTGCGGCTGTCCCGGACTCGAGGCAGCCGATCCGCCAGCCAAGACCCCGGAGCAGCCTTCCGACCTCACCCTCCAGGCTCTCCTCATCAGCCCCGTAAACGTCTTCGCCGAGACGCTCTCGTAAGGTCGCTTCCAGCTCGCGAACCGACTCTTCCGCCAACCTTTCGCTGCTTGCTTTGGCCGTGAGTCGAACGTCGACGCTGCCGGGGTGAGCCGACAGTCCAACCGATGGATTCTCCAACGTCTCGAGGTCCTGTATCCGGCTGTCGATGACGGACTCGCCGACGCCGGCCGTATGAAGGATCCGCCTCTTGATCACGGCTTGCAGCCGGAGCTTGGTTTTCAAGAGGGGGAGGACGTCCTCCTCGAGCAGGACCTGCAGCTCCGACGGAACGCCGGGTAGGGAGACGACGATAGCGGACCCGGTTTCAAAGTAGAAAGCTGGTGCGGTTCCGACGCGGTTCTCGATCGCCACAGCGCCGTCCGGCAGGTAGGCCTGGCGGCGATTGTTCTCCGAGGGCCGCCGCCGAAACCGGGCGAATCGTTCCTGGATCTGGCCCCACAACTCCTCACGGAACTCCAGAGACCTCCCGAGGGCCTCGGCCACCGCCTGCCGTGTAGGATCGTCGACGGTAGGTCCCAATCCGCCGCAGGTGATGACGGCCTCGGCCCGGGTCAGACTCTCCCGCACGACGGCCGCAATCCGCTCGGTGTTGTCGCCAACGACCGTCGACCGATGCAGGTCGAGGCCGATCGTCTGAAACGCGCGCGCGATCAACTGCGTATTGGTGTCCTGGATCTCTCCGAGGAGCAACTCGGTGCCAATGGCGATAATTTCCGCGGGCATGGTTTCAGACGACGTTGTATTCCGGCGCGAGGCGTCCTTCGGCAAACCGTCCCAGGTCGAGCTGAGAAACGTCGACCGTGACGGCGTGACCAAGGGTGAGGAACTCGGCCATCAACTTGCCGGCGATGGGTCCGTGCATGAACCCATGGCCCGAGAAACCTCCGACCACCCAAAACCCTTCAGTGGAGGTCGGACCGAATATAGGATGGGCATCGGGCGTGACCTCGTAAAGCCCCGCCCAGGTGGCGAGCCGCCCTGCGTTCTCCAGGACCGGCATCCGCTGTGCTGCGGCGTCCACGGCCGCCACTTCCCATTCCGCATCAACCGACTGATCGAAGCCGGCTGCCTGCGCCGGATTCGACATCCCGGTCAGCAGCCCTTCCCCCTCGCGGTGAAAGTACAGCGACTGGGCGAAATCGATGGTGAACGGGAAGTCCGAGGGCAGCTCGGGAATCGCGGTGGTCGTCGCCATCTGCCGACGTATCGGTTCCACTGGAATCTTCACGCCGGCCAGCGCGCCGATCCGACCCAGCCAGGGGCCGGCTGCATTCACAACGTGGCGGCAACGGATGCGGCCGGACGGGGTCTCTACCGCCACGACCCGCTCGCCTGAAAGTCCGATTCCCATGACGGAGCAGCCTGCGAAGAGGCGCACGCCAAGCGAACGCGCTCGGGCGGCGTATCCCTGCACGACGCTGTTCGGATCTGCCAGGCCGTCCTTCGCATAGAAAGTCCCGCCAAGGGCGTCCTCGAAATGCATCAAGGGCAATCGACGGCGAATCTCATCCGGCTCCAACCAGAGGGTGTCGACCCCGAGCGAATGTTGCAGCGCGACGTTGCGGCGAAAAGCGTCCACGTCTTTCTGGGAAGTGAGGACGAACAGGTAGCCGCACGGCCGGTATTGCGGGTCGACGCCGAGCTCGTCGAGGAAACGCTCGAGCATCGGCAAGCTGGCCAGCGACAAGCGGATGTTGACCTTTGTCGCGAATTGATACCGAACTCCTCCGGCGCATCGGCCGGTGGCGCCCTGACCGAGAAGGTCCTCTCGCTCCAGGACGACGACGTCGCGCATCCCGGCCGCCGCCAGGTGATAGGCGGTGCTGACACCCATAACGCCGCCACCGATGATGACGACCTCAGCCGTGGACGGGAGATCCGGATCTGTGCTCATGTCGTTGCTGGGCAGGGATCGTGGAACCCAGATTCTACCGTTCTCGAACCCCCACCCCAACCCTCCCCCGTTCGCCCTCTACGCCCCTTCGGGCGCCCCCACGGGACAGGGCGCCAAGGGCGCAAGAGCGGACAGGGGAGGGGGTGTCTTCTCCTCCCCCGTCGAGCAAAGAACGCTCGACAGGGGTGGCTAAGATCCCCCTCCCCTGTTCGATGCTCTTTCGAACGGGGGAGGGAGGGGGTGGGGGTATCTGCCTAAATCTCAATGACTTGGCCCAGCCCTTCGGCCTCCGCCCTCCGCAAGATCGCGCCTGCGGCCACAGCATCCTGAACCGCCAGCCCAACAGACTTGAAGAGTGTGATTTCCTCCGGGCCCATCCGGCCCGGGCGGCTGCCGGCAACGACTTCGCCTAGCTCGGCTTGAATCCAGTCTTCCTTGATCCGTCCCTGTCGGATTGGCTGGATCAAGTCACCCGCCTCGGCCAGTGCCGCCTGTCGCGAGTCGACGAAGATGCGGGCGCGCGCGACGGTGGCTGGATCGATCTCCTGCATATCCGGGGTGAAGGCCCCAATGGCGTTGATGTGGACGCCGGGGAGAAGGACGCGGTCTGGAAAAACGGGCTTGAAGGACGTGGTGGCGGTGCAGATAACATCGGCCCCGGCCGCCGCCTGATCAGGAGTCTGGGCGAGTCGAATCTCGACACCGGGCATATGATGCGCCGCATGTTCGGCCATAGCCTCCGCCCCCCGGCGATCCAGGCTGAAGATCCAAACCCGCTCCACCGGACGGACCGCGCAGACGGCCTCGAGCTGTGTCCGGGCCTGGGCGCCGCTGCCGAAGATAGCGACGGCCCGCGCCTCCAGGTTGGCCAGCAAGTCGGTTGCGGCCCCTGAGGCGGCGCCGGTGCGAAGCGCGGTCAGGGTCGCTCCTTCGATCAGCCCGGCTGGGGCGCCGGTCTCGGGGTCGAAGACGATCACCAGTGCGTGAATCGTGGGTAGGCCTCGGTCCGGATTGCGAGGGAAGACCGATACCGCCTTGACCGCCAAGTCGCGTGAGCCGTGCAAGTAGGCGGGCATGAACAGAGCGACGCCTCCCGACTCGGCCACCTCCAGGCGGGACCTCAGGGGGACCTCGGCCTGCCCGTTGGAAAACTGACGGAAGGCGTCCTTCATCGCCTGGACGGCGTCGGCCATGGGCAGGGAATGTCGAACGTCGTCGGCGCTCAGCAGGCGCAAGCGCATGGCCTTCGACTCCATCCGGGTCTGGAGAGCAACACGCCCGGTTCGGCGGAGGCCGGGCCGGGCGTGAAGGACGAGTTCGGACTGCCTGGCTCAGCCGATGCCGAGGTAGGCATGCTGCACCATCTGATTCTGGCGCAGCGCCTGGGCCGTATCGGTCAGAACGATCTGGCCAGTTTGGATGACGTAACCCCGGTGAGCGACCTGCAGTGCCATCAACGCGTTCTGCTCTACCAGCAGGATCGTCGTTCCTTCTTTGTTGATCCTCTCGATCGTCTCGAAGATCCCTTCGACCAGGATCGGGGCCAATCCCATGGACGGCTCGTCCATCAACAACAGGCGCGGGCGGGCCATGAGCGCGCGCCCGGTGGCGAGCATCTGCTGCTCCCCGCCGCTGAGCGTGCCGGCCACCTGACCCTGTCGCTCTTTGAGGCGCGGGAACAAGCCGTACACCTTCTCCAGGTCCTCGGCGATGCCGGCCTTATCGTTGCGATGGTAGGCCCCCATACCCAGGTTCTCGCCGACGGTCAGGCGGGAGAAGATCCCTCGCCCCTCGGGCACCATCGCTACGCCCTTGAACACGATCTGGTGAGCTTTGTACTGGCCGAGGTCTTCGCCTTCGAAGACGACGTTGCCCTGCCGCGGGCGGAGCAGCCCGGTGATGGTCTTGAGCGTGGTGCTCTTCCCGGCGCCGTTGGCGCCGATCAGCGTCACGATCTCGGCCTTCTCGACGGTGAGCGAGACCCCCTTCAGGGCGTGGATGTTGCCGTAGTAGGTGTGCAGGTCGTGGACTTCCAGGATCGCCATGGGAGGCTCCGCTCAGTTCATCCGGGCGGCCGAGCCGCGCCCAAGGTAGGCCTCGATGACCCGCGGGTTCTTTTGAATCTCCGACGGCGGGCCCTCGGCGATCTTTTCGCCGTAGTCCAGCACCGTCACCGTCTCGGAGATCCCCATCACCACCCGCATGTCGTGTTCGATCAGCAGGATCGTGATCCCCAGCTCATCCCGCAAGCGCCGAATGAAGGCCGTCATCTCGGCCGTCTCCTGAGTGTTCATGCCGGCGGTGGGCTCATCGAGCAACAGCAGCTTCGGCTTCCCGGCCAGCGCCCGGGCGATCTCCAGGCGGCGTTGATCGCCGTACGGCAGGTTCCTTGCCAGCAGGTCACCACGTCCGGACAGGTTGACGAAGCGAAGCAGCCGGCGCGCCTCATCTAGAGCGGCCGCCTCCTCCTTCCGCACACCCGGGGTTCGGAAAATGGCGCCAAACATGCCCGATCGAAGATGCGGATCCTCACCCGCCAGAATGTTTTCGAGGGCCGACATGTTATTGAACAGGCGGATGTTCTGGTAGGTGCGTGAGATCCCCAGCCGGGTGATTCGATCCGGCCGCAGCCCGACCAGCAGGTGACCGTCGAGCGTGATTTGGCCGCCTTCGGGGCGGTAGAAGCCGGTGACGCAGTTGAAGAAGGTCGTCTTGCCGGCACCGTTAGGGCCGATGACGCTGTGAATCGACCGCTCCTCGACATCGAGGTCGAAGTCGCTGACGGCCACCAGGCCACCAAAGCGCTTCACCACTTTCCGGGAGGTTAGGATCGCCATTTCCGTTTCTCCTCGTTCCCGGCCTAGGCCGATCCGGCTCCGCCAGAGGTCGCCATGACCTCCGGCCGGGGCTCGGATTCGTCAGCCTCGTGTAGCTCCTGCCTGCGCTTCGCTTCCGGCCACAACCCTTCCGGTTTGTATAGCATCATCGCGATCAGGACTGCCCCAAAGACGAAGTAGCGGTATTCCGAAAACTCGCGCAGAAGCTCCGGAAGTCCGAAGAGCACCAACGCTCCGGCGACAACACCCGGGATGCTGCCCATCCCGCCGACGATCACGACGGCCAGTACGTTGATCGAAACCAGCAGGTTGAAACTGTGCGGGTAGACCGAGCCGACCTTGGAGGCGAAGATCGCGCCGGCCAGTCCGGCCATGGCGGCGCCCGAAGCGAAGGCCAGCAGTTTGGTCGAAACGAGGCGGATGCCCACCGCCTGGGCCACGTCCTCATCCTCGCGCATGGCCATCCACCTTCGTCCCTGCCGCGAATCGCGCAGCCGCAGCGCGATGAAAATCACCAGGAATAGAACAGCCAGCATCAAGTAGTAGTACAGCTCCTGCGAGCTGAGAGCCGCAGCGACCTGCCCCAGGTTGGGGACCCCGATCTCGACCATGCCTTGCGAGCCCCCGATATAGGGCTTCAAGGCATCGGACAGCGCCATGATGCGCACGATCTCACCGAAGCCCAGGGTGACGATCGCCAGGTAGTCGCCGCGCATGCGCAGGACCGGGATGCCGAGTAGAACGCCGGCGAGGATGCTGAAGAGTACGGCGATAGGCAGCGCCTCCCAGAAGGTCAGGTGGGGCCCCCAGACAATCTGTCCGCGCTGCGCGCCGACGGCGGTGGTGGTCAGGACGGCCATGGTGTAGGCCCCGATGGCGAAGAAGGCGACGTAGCCCAGGTCGAGCAGCCCGGCGAACCCGACGACGATGTTCAGGCCCACGGCCATGACGGCGAAGATCATGACGGAGTTGCTGACCTCCGTGAGGTAAGGGCCGAAGGCCTTGGGGAGCAGGAGCAGAATCACGACCAGCAGCCCGTAGATCAGCAAGCCGGCGCGGTGTCGCTGGGAAGGCGGCACGGCCTGCTGCCCTGCCCGGATTCCCGTCCGGATCGGACCCCAGAAGAATGTCACGATCCCGAAGAGCAAAAAGACGAACACCGCTCCGCCCGGTTTCAGCCCGCTCTCGACACCCCTAGCCAGGATTCGGTCGGCCAGAACGACTAACCCCGGTGCCGTGGCCAGGGTGATGTGGATCAGGTCCTCGAGAAGGCCGCTCAGGGTGACCGCCGTCAGTCCGACGATGATCGCCCGGCGAGCGCGCGCAGGCGTCAGCGCCAGGCCGGCGCCCAGGGCGCCAACGACGGCGCCGAAGACAAGCATGATGACGTAGGCCTGGGTTCCTGTCCGCCCGAACTGCAGCAACGCGTAAAGCTCAGGCGAGGCGCTGGGGAACACGGGCCGAAGATCGACGTTCTGCCCAAGGATCACCAGGCCAACGAGGAACAATTCTCCGATGGCACCGGTCAGCGTGCCGACGGCGATCCGAGTCGCCGGGGACGAGTCGCTCTGTGCCCGCGCCGCACTGAAGCCGAAGACCATGAAGATGGCCACCAGGAGGGCGATCCCTGTCGAGATGACTCCGGCAATGATGTCGCGCTCGCTCAGGGCTTCGACCATCCCCATCAGCGACAGGAGCAACGCCACCCCGCCGCCGATCGAACCCAGGCGGAGCGCCGTGAGCAGGGGAGAGGAACGCTTGGCGGGCATGTGGCCTCCGCTAGGCCTTCGTCCGTGGCAGGCGCTCGCCGAGCATCCCGGTCGGCCGGAGGATCAGGATGAGAACGAGCACAACGAAGGCGATGCCGTCCTTAAGTTGATAGGGGGCCGGCACGCCATAGCCGTCGAGGAAGAGGATCGTTCCGACCGACTCGGTGATGCCCAGGACGAGCCCCCCAAGCATCGCGCCCGGGATGTTGCCAATGCCGCCCAGGACCGCCGCGGTGAAGGCCTTGATGCCGGGGACGAAGCCCATGAAGAAGGTGATCTGGCGGAAGATCAGGGCGTACAACACGCCGGCCATACCGGCGAAGGCCGCCCCCAGCACGAACGTGCGGACGATGGCCGAGTCGACGTCGATTCCCATCAGGGCAGCCACGTCCTTGTCTTCCGACACGGCGCGAATAGCTCGCCCGGCGCGCGTCCGCTGCACGTACAGGTAGAGGAACAACATCATCAAGGCCGCCGCCACGATGACCAGGATCTGTACGTATTCGATTTCGACCCCTAACGGTCCGCTCACGGAGCCCTCCAGGCGGGGCATGGCCGGATACGAGCGCACCTGGGAACCGAAGAGGCCGCGGAACATGTATTGCAGGAAGAGAGAGGCGCCGATGGCCGTGATCAACGGGACGAGGCGCGGCGCGCGGCGCAAAGGCCGGTAAGCGATCCGTTCGAGCAATACCGCCACCGTAACCGACGTCAGCGCCGCGACGAAGAAGACTACGATGAGTCCGAGGACCGGGTTTTCGTTCATGAAGCCGGAGGCGGCCAGCCAGGTGGCGGCGAAATAGCCGATGAAGGACCCGCTCATGAAGACCTCGCTGTGGGCGAAGTTGATCATGCGCAGGATGCCATACACCATGGTGTAGCCAAGAGCGATCAGTGCGTAGATCGATCCTTGAGTCAGACCGGAGATGCTCAAGTCGACCCAGGTGGCGGCGGAGTATTTCCCAGACTGGATCGTTTTGACCGATCCGATCAGAGCCCCGATGAGAATGGCGGCCGCGATCAGCCACATGATGACATCGATGATGTCGTAGCGTTCGAAGAACCGACGCATGGGGAATCCTCTTTTAGGAAGAAGGGGCTGGGGCGCCGGGACACCCGCGGCCGGAGGCCGGGGAGGGTACAGATCGGGTTGAGCCGGGCCCGAAGGCCCGGCTCAACCCAGAGGGTGGCTCAGGGACGATGGTGGAGGCCGACACCGATCGACCGCCGGTCTCCCTGATGACCGCCTACGGAGTCCAGGTGACGGCCGGCGGCCAGTTCCCGCCGACCTCGGCCTCGCCCAGCTCAAACACACCGAGCGCTTCACCTGTGGCGCAGTCGCCGAAGATATCGCAACTCAGGTTCCCGGTCAGCCCTGAGAAGTCGCGGACGGTGTACAGATAGTCGCGTATCCCCTGCCGCGGGATGTGGACGGTGCCGTCGGCATCGACGACCGCCACGGCGCCGATCGCCTGCAACAAAAGGTTGGTGGCGTCATAGGCGTGTGCGTGGAAGCCGCTCGGCGGTACGCCACCGAACTTGGTGTCCCACTTGGCCAGGAAATTGGTGTAGTCGGCGCCAGCCACATAAGGACCGGACAGGTACATGCCTACCGCCGCCGCGCCGGCATTCTCCGGGAAGGTGTCGGCAAACAGGCCGTCGGCGCCCATCAGGGTCGTGGCCTCCAGCCCGGGTGTCCCCTTCGCCTGGTCGGCGATGAAGCCGCCTTCCGGTTCGAAGATCGGGAAGTACAGGATCTCCGGCGAGCCGGCGGCGATGCTCGTCAGCACGCCGCTCATGTCGGTGTCCCCAACATTAACGGCCTCCTGGGCCGTGATCGTCCCGCCGAGCTCTTTGAAGACGTCTGCGAAGACCTGCTGCAGGCTCTCGGCGTAGGGGCTGCCGTCATGGATCGTGGCGGCCGTCTTCTTCCCCGCCACGCTGAAGGCAAACTCCGCGGCGATGCGGCCCTGGAACAGGTCGTTGTGCGCCGTTCGGAAGTAGCCCGGCCAGTGGTCGGGGTGATCGGGATTGGTCAGGTCCGGGTTGGTGTTCGACGGCGAGATCATCGACATCCCGGCGGCCGAGATCAGGGGCATGGCAGCGCGAGCTTCGCTCGAGCAGTTCGTGCCCACGATGCCGGCGATCGTCGGGTCGGCTGCCAGCTTGGTGCCGGCCGCCTGACCGCCCTCGGCGTTGCAGAGCGTGTCTTCGCCGGTGAGCTCGATCGGATGGCCGAGGAGCTCGCCGCCGGCGTCGTCGATGGCGATCTCGATGCCGCCCTTACTGTCTTCACCGAGCGTGGCTGTGGCGCCCGAGACGGTCAGGGCGTAGGCCAGGTGGATCGGGTCGCCGGGGGCGACGTCGAGGCATCCGATGGCGTCCATGCACTCGTACGCGGCCGGCTCCGGGGGTGTCGTAGCCTCCCCCGCCGGTGGGGCAGTCGGCGCGGCCGTCGGCGTGGCACAGGCCGCCAAGATCAGGCCGGCGATAGCTAGAACGGATAATAGGGCGAAAGTGCGCTTCATGGTCTTCTCCCCTCCAGGGATCAGATTCAAAGGTCGTTCATTGTGGGTTGTCAACTCTGGGGAATTCTTAGACGATCGGGTTCTTCCTGCCGCTTACCTCCTTCCGGCCTCCGCGCCGCCTAAGGCGCAGGTCTCCTTGGATTGGCCTTCCTCACCCCCTAAACATTGAATTGTAGCCTGCCTGCCCCCGATATGTCAACTCCCCCGATGGGGAGGTCGGGACCGAGAAGGTCTTGCATGGAGACCCCGTTTCTATCCCTCGAGTTACGCCGATCTGGTCCGCAGCCGGCCTCCTGGCCAGGAAGCCGAAACCAGACGCGACCTCCGCAGTTGCTTGACGCCCCCTTCCAGCATGGCTACGATTCGATGCCACTCGGAGCTGGACCCAGCCATGCGCATCGGCATGATGCTCGACATGTACAAGCCCCATATCAGCGGGGTGACGAACTATGTCAGCCTGAACAAGCGCGCCTTGGAGGCCGCCGGCCACGAGGTTTCCGTCTTCACCTTCGGCGCCGAAGGGCCCGAACCCGATGAGCCCGGCGTCTATCGCACGACAGGCGTGCCCCTCGCCGAGTCGGGCTTTTACCTGGGGTTCCGCTATCGCCGGGCGATGAGACTTCGGCTTCAGGAAATGGACATCGTCCATGTCCATCACCCGTTCCTGAGCGGCGGACTTGCCCTGCGCTATTGCCGTCATCGAAACATCCCGATCGTCTTCACCAATCACACCCGCTACGACCTGTATGCCCGGGTCTACCTTCCGATGATTCCCGATCCACTCAGCCGGACGTTCCTCCAGGCCTACATGCCTTCCTTCTGCCGGGAAGTGGACCTGGTCATCGCGCCTTCGCCAGGGATCCAACGCGTCCTGCGCGATCTGGGAGTCGGCAGCCCGATCGAAGTCCTTCCGAACGGCGTCGACCTGGCTCCGTTCCTGAATCCACCAGAACCTGTCAGCCGGGAGGCGCTGGGTTTGCGCCGGGATGACCTGGCGCTGATCTACGTCGGACGGCTCGGCCTCGAGAAGAATCTGACCTTTCTCTTGCGGACGCTGGCCGGCGTTCGAGCCGCGGCCCCGAACGTCCGGCTGGTGCTGGTGGGAGCTGGGCCGGAGTCCGACAACCTGCGAGGGCTGGCGCAATCCCTCGGGATCGGGGAAGCCGTCCACTTCGTCGGATCCGTGCCGTACCGTGAAGTCCCGCGATTGTTGGCGGCCTGCGACGCCTTTGTCACGGCCTCCGTATCCGAGGTTCATCCGCTGTCTGTCATCGAGGCGATGGCGTCGGGTCTGCCTGTGGTTGGGATGGACGCTCCCGGTGTCGCCGACACCGTCAGCGACGGCGTCGACGGCTTTCTGGCACCCAACGACGCGGCCGCCTTCTCGGCCAAACTGACCCGGCTCGTCCTGGATGACGCGCTTCGCCGCCAGATGGGCGCCGCCGCCCGGGTGAAGTCTCAGACATTCGACATCCGCCGGACCAGCGCTCAAGTCGAGGCGCACTACCGCGCCCTGCTCGACCGGCCGCAGGTGACTCGGACCAGCCGCTGGAACTCAACCTGGCGTCAGCTACTCGACCGGCTAACATGAGCGCGGAGACCGTTGCGCACTGGGGAGAAACGGAGGCACAGCGCTACCTCGAAGGACACGGCTGGACCCTCGTCGCGAAGAACTGGCACTGCCGTTATGGGGAAATCGACTTGATCGGGCGCGATGGCGACATGGTGGTCTTCGTCGAAGTCAAGACGCGCCGCCGGCGGTCCTTCGGCCTGCCGGAGGAAGCGATCACACCCTCCAAACGCCGGCGCCTGCTGCGCTCGGCCTGGACCTACCTCGAGGAGAATTCGCTTACGGGAGTCGACTGGCGCATCGACGTCGTGGCGATCGAGGGGCGCCCCGGACGGGCTCCGGCACGCCTCGACCATTATCGCGACGCGCTGGAAGCCGACCAGGATACGTTCCGTTGACGGACCGGCCTTGGGTCGTGGCCATCGTCGGCGCGACGGCCACCGGTAAGAGTGACCTGGCCCTGGAGGTCGCCGAGTCCCTTCGGGGCGAGGTGGTCTCGGTCGATTCGAGGTTGATCTACCGCGGGATGGATATCGGCACGGCCAAACCGACGGTGGACGAGCGCGCCCGTGTGCCCCATCACTTGATCGATGTCGCCGAGCCCGATGAGACCTGGAGCCTGGGACGCTTTCAGCAGGCGGTTACCGTGCTCATCCCCGAAATCGTCGCGCGCGACCGGCTGCCGATTCTCGTCGGGGGAACGGGCCAATACATGCGCGCCATCCTGGAAGGCTGGACTCCGCCGCCGCGTCCTTCCGATCGGCGGATCCGGGCGCGTCTAGAGGCCGACGTGGCGCTCGGCCGCGGCCTCGAGCTTGTCGAGCGGCTCAAGATGGTAGATCCGCCATCGGCCGAGACGATCGATTTGCGGAATCTCCGGCGCGTCGTGCGGGCCCTCGAAATCTACGATGCCACGGGCGTCCCGGCGAGCCAACAGCGCGGCACACGACCGACGGACTTTCGGGCCATCCGTGTCGGCCTGACTCTGCCTCGCCCGGACCTCTACGACCGCGTTGACGCGCGCATCGATCACATGATCGAGACCGGGCTGGTTGGGGAAGTCCAAGGGCTGCTGTCGCGCGGCTTTTCGCGTTCGCTCCCGTCGATGTCGGCCATCGGCTACCGGGAGGTCGCAGCTCATCTCGAAGGCGAGATGACCCTCGACGAGGCCGCCCGTCGCATGCGTCAGGCCACGCGCCGGTTCGTGCGGCGACAGGCCAACTGGTTTCGGGAAAGCGATCCTTCGATCCGCTGGTTCACGCCGGCACCAGGGTATGAGGTGGCCGTCGTGGAGTGGCTGCGCGGTCAGCTTGGGACTTCCAGCTGACCAGAGGGTTGTGTCCTCCGGCAAAATCAGGATTCTAGGCACGACTCCTGGCCCCCCGCTTCCCCTACGGGATGCGCCCTCACCCCTTCGGGTGCGCCGAAGGGCGTGGCGGCCTGCCCCCTGGGGGCGCCCGCCCTTGGCGCTCTGTAGAGAGCGAAGGGGCGTAGAGGGCGAAGCGCGATTCGCGGGGGGACCATCGCCCAAACGTCATTCCCGCGAAGGCGGGAATCCAGGCTTTGATGCCGAGCCGGACAGGACCCGCGCTTCCCCTCCGGGATGCGAAGCGCGATTCGCGGGGGTGACCATCAATCAAACGAGATTCCCGCGAAGGTCGAATACACCCGCCCTTGGCGCCCTGCCCCCTGGGGGCGCCCGCCCTTGGCGCTCTGTAGAGAGCGAAGGGGCGTAGAGGGCGAAGCGAAGCGGAGAGGTGCGGGAATCCAGGCTTTTATGCCGGGCCGGACTGGACCCCCGCTTTCGCGGGGGCGCCCATCACCCAAACGTCATTCCCGCGAAGGCGGGAAGGTGGATTCACGCTTGAAGTGCAACACTTTGAGGTGTTCGCAGAATACTTGAGCCGGGGTCTGGAAGCCCAGGCACTTGCGGGGTGTGTGGTTGTAGGC
>Ga0184639_10000098_pt1 | contig 28721 bp, 28 predicted proteins | sample PLM31_170_b2_FD_133155 | JGI IMG/M metagenome (GOLD analysis project Ga0184639, IMG submission 133155) | Groundwater sediment microbial communities from an aquifer in East River, Colorado, USA - PLM3-1_170_b2 | ecosystem: Environmental > Terrestrial > Soil > Riparian zone | place: USA: East...
CTCTACAGGGCGCCAAGGGCGGCGCACACCCAGGGTGCACCCGAAGGGGTGCCCGAAGGGGTGAGGGCGTATGCCGAAGGGGATGGCGCTGAGCGTCCCGGAGGGGATCGCGCTTCGCATCCCGGAGGGGATTGGGCGCCTGGTCAGGTCCGTGGAAACGCTACCACCTGCGACGAGCGCGGTTTGTAGGTCTGGTGCCCATTCCGGGGACCGCTCGTTCCGTGTCTGAGGTCTGGGCTGCGAAGTGCGATCGGGCTTCGCCATCCTTCCTCTTCAGGGCACACGTTGGGTGCACACCCAGGGTGCGCCCGAAGGGGTGCCCGAAGGGGTGAGGGCGCATCCCGGAGGGGATCGCGCTTCGTCGCGCTTCGCCCTCTACCCTCTTCAGGGCACCCGAAGGGGTGCAGGGCGCCAAGGACGCATCCCGAAGGGGATCGCGCTTCGCATGCCGAAGGGCATTGGGCGCCAAGGCACCGAGGGCGCAGAGTGAGCTCAGCGCTCGTCGTTCAGGGCACCACAGCGTGACCTTGCGGTCGGCACGCATGGTCTTCGAGAGAGCCAAAGGATGACGAGCCCCTCCGGCAAAGCAGCAGATCTCGAGAGCCGCGCCATGACCGCCTACCGCCAAGGCGACCTGACTGCGGCGAGGGAAGGATACGCCGCCGCGAGGGCGGCGTACGATGCCGCCGGAGACGCCCCAAAGGCGGCGGAGATGGCCAACAACCTTTGCGTCGTCCTCGTGGCTCTGGGCCGCGGCCAAGAGGCCGTCGCCGTAGTCCAAGGCACGCCAGAGACCTTCTCCCGGGCAGGGGACCGCTTGAAGGCAGCCCGCGCCACCGGGAACCTGGCGGCTGCGCTGGAGGCGGCGGGTGAGCTCGACAAGGCCGTCGCCGCTTACGAGCGAGCCATCGACGGACTCCACACGGCAGGCGATCGATCGGGCGAATCTCAAACCTGGCAGGCTCTCTCCCGTCTACAGCTCGGCCGAGGCGATCCGCTGGCGGCGGCCGCTTCGGCGCAGGCGGGGCTCAACGCCAACCCGAAGCCCGGCTTGGTGCGGCGCATCTTGCGGGGGATGGTGAACCTGGCCTACCGCCTCCCTCGGCCGTGAACCCGTCATGCGATCCTCTGCTCCGCTGGTCATACGAGAAGCGTCGCCCTCGGATCGCCCTCAGATCTCCGCCCTCCTGAGCGCAGCCCACTGGCGGCATTTTCATCTCGACTGGCGCGACCCACTCGACCTGCTCGCGTGGTCTCCCAATCTACTCGGTTATCACGGACAACGACTGGTCGCCTACCTGGCCGCACCCCCCGACCCGCAGGGCGCCGCCTGGATCCGAAGTTTCTGCGTCGATGCGAGCCTGCCCCCGCTTTCCGTCTGGCGTCAGTTGTGGGCCGAGGCAGCAGCGCAGTGCATCGCCCTCGGGGCGACTCGGGTCGCGTCGCTCATCTCCGGTGATTGGATGCGCCCTCTGTTGGAGGAAGCAGGCTTTGGGGAGACGAACTCCGTTGTCTTCTTCGAGTGGCACGGGTCCACGGTTCCTCCATTGCCGTCCTTCCCGGGAAGGCTGAGGGTCCTGCTTCCGGAGGACTTGCCCCACATCGAACGCGTCGACTCGAGGGCCTTCAGTCTGTTGTGGCAGAACGGCCGCGAAAGCCTGGCAGCGGCCCTGCGCCAATCCATCGTAGCCACCGGGGCCGAAGTCGACGGCGTCCTTGTGGGCTATCAGCTGACGACAGCTTCGGCACTTGGCGCGCATCTTGCGCGGCTGGCCGTCGACCCCGTCTTTCAAGGGCGCGGTCTCGGGGCGGCGCTCGTCATTGACTTGCTCGAGCGGCTGCAGCAGCGCGGCTACGACTCGATCACCCTCAACACTCAGGCCGACAACCTGCGCAGTCAGGAGCTCTATCGCCGGCTGGGATTCCGCGAGACCGGGCAGCGGTACGCGGTGTTCGAGACTTTGCTTACCGGCTGAAGACAGGCATCCGGCTGGAAGTGGTGTCACACCCTCTCATCGACGAGCGCCGGGAACTGGCTCCGCGAGCGACGGCAACCCCGGCTGACCCCACACTTAGAAAGGGCCGTTGCCTATCGCCGCCCCGTCGTCCTCTCGGACGATGAACGGTTCTGGAAATCGCGCGTGAGTTCGACTCCCACCCGCCTCACAACCAGCCAAGACAGCAAGAAGCCCCTGGCGCACATCCAGGGGCTTCTTGTTGCATGCTGCCGGTCAGGCTTGCAGGCTGGCCAATAGTTCCTCGAGACGATCCGCGGACTCGTTCGCACCGGCCTCCATGCCGGAGGCGATCACTCCATCGCGCTCCTCAAGCGTGTTGAAGAAGGAGGTGGCGGTCAGCGTCGTCTTGCCGGCGTGCTCTTCGAACGTATAGGTTTCCAACCCCACGTGCCCCGGCATCCCTTCCCATTCAAAGGTCCAGGTGAAGCGCTCGGGCGGCACGATCTCGCGGAACTCGCCGTGGAAGCCCTCTTCGCTCCCGTCCGCGCGGCGCTGGACGAAACGCCAGGCGCCGCCCGGCCGCGCGTCGAGCTTGTCCACGATGGTCGTGTTGTCCCGCAGCCCCCACCACCGGGCGATCATCTTTGGATCAAAGTGGGCCTTGAACACCAACTCGCGCGGCGCATCGAACACGCGCGTCATGACGATCTCCAGATCCGAGGGCAGCGTGACCTTGTAGGCGGTGTTACTTCTTGCGACCATGACGTTTCTCCTTTGCTTGTAGCCTCTGTAGATGCTTTTCCAGGCGATCGTAGCTTGCTTCCTTGAGATCCCGGTAGGACTCCAGCCACGCGTCGAACGCCTGGAACGGCTCGGTCCGCAGCCGGTAGATCCTCTGCTGGGCGGACGGGTGCACCTCGACCAGCCCAGCGTCACTCAGCACGCGGAGGTGTTTGGAGACCTGCGGTTGGCGGAGCCGGAGCCGCGCGGCAATTTCACCCACCGGGCGAGGGCCCTCGCGCAGGAGTTCGATAATCCGGAGGCGGTTCGGCTCGGCCAGGGCACTCAACGTCGGAAGCATGTCTTGAATATACCACAAGGAGAATATTCTTGTCAAGGTATATATAAGTGGAATTCGTTCCCTTGGCCCCGCAAGGCTCGGCGCCTCCGCCGGCGGATAGTCGTGCTCACCCTGCAAGCGGTGGCCGACCGGCCCAGGAGCATCTCATCTCCTACCCGAGGGCCAGGGCTGGCCATGGAAGCTTCGTCTACGGTCGCTCTCTTAGCTCTATGGCGCGATCCGGCAGGTGAGGCGGGCAAGGGCCTTTGCCTCACCTCAGCGAAAGAGTGCCATGGAGCCCTTGTCGGAAGTCGGAGAGCAGGACAAGCTCGAGAGTAGAGAGGGGGTAAAGGGAGGAGAGCCAGTCTTCGGGCGACCCCAACATCCGGTGAACGGACTGGCCTAACGCGGCAAAACGATCAATTCGGCAGCAACCGCCCGACGGCCGCCCGGAGTTCGACGATGGAGAAAGGCTTGGAGAGGAACTGGTCGGCACCGGCCTGCAGCGCGGCTGCCTGCTCGAGGTGGCTGACCCTGGCGCTCACGATGATGATCCGGACCCCACCAAGTGAGCCGCCGGAGCGAATCCGCCTAACGAAGGTCAGCCCGTCGATGTCCGGCATCATGACATCGGTCAGGATCAAATCCGGCGTGAAGCGTTCGAGGACTTTCATGGCCTCTTTGGCGCTGGAGGCCGTGTAGACCCGAGCCCGGTACATCCTGAGGATCTCCGCCATGATGGCGCAAAAGGTCGGGTCGTCATCGACGACGAGAATTGCCGGGCCCTGCGGCGAATCTGTGTGGTGAACCGCGCCGCCGACCGGCCGGATGGACTCTGGGTGATCTTCCACAGACCGCCTGTCGCCGGCCGCAATTGTGGCATCCGCCGGCAGGCGGTAGGATGCAAGATCATTGCCGAAGGGAAGGATGGGAAGCTCCAGGGGCTCGCCGCCGGCAGGGGCTTCTCTACACGTGGTGGCCGGCGGGGAGGTAGGGGCGAAGAACCTGGCGCAGGTCCTCCGCGGTGAACGGTTTGGCCAGAAAGGCATCGGCCCCGGCGAAGAGGGCCTCATGCATATCCGTCTTGGCCGAACGGGCCGACACCACCAGAATCGGGATGTCGAGCCAGGTCGGTTCATTCTGAACCTTGCGAATCAGCGATAACCCGTCGACTTCAGGCATCATGACGTCGATCATCAGCAGGTCCGGAGTCTGCTGGCGCATCATGTTCAGCGCTTCCTCGGCCCGATAGGCAAGACGGACATCGAGCCCGAACGAGACCAGCACCTCGCGCATCACGTTGCCGAAGGCGACCTCGTCATCGACGACCAGCACGCGCAGTTTGCCGTTCCCAGGCGCCGGGACATTGAGATAGGGTTGCCGCAACTTCGGAGCTACCGCCATAGACGAACGAGCCTCCTCGCGGGCGTCATCACCCTTGGCCGGGTTTCGCCGGAAGATACGCATTCGATGACCTCGGACACCTCCGATGTTATAATGCGCTCCACTCTCCCAGGCCTTTCAACTTCCCAACATTTCCGGCGCCGGTGTTGCCTTCGAGCCAGGCCGTACCGCGGTCATGTCACCCATCCCGACCCCTTCGAGTTTCCCCCCGACGGATCAGGGGCACTTCCTTTCTCAAGACGGCCTGCGCCTGGCCTGGTTCCGCTGGGATCCGCCGGGCGCGCCGCGCGGCACGGTATGCCTGGCCCATGGGCATGGCGAACATGCCGGGCGCTATCACCATGTGGCGCAAGCCTTTGTGCGCTCCGGGTTCGCCTTCCTGGCTTTCGATTGGCGCGGGCACGGAAGATCGGAAGGCGCCCGTGGGCACTCGCCCTCGCTCGACCACATGCTCGACGACGTCGGCCGGTTGCTGGCCTTGGCCTCCGCCCGCCCGCGCCTCGCTTACGGGCACAGCACGGGCGGCCTGCTCGTGCTGCTGCGCGCCCTGACCGATCCGACAGGGATCCAGGGAGTGATCGTCACCAGCCCGTGGCTCCGTCTCTCCTTCCCCGCCCCGGCCCTCAAGGTCCTGATGGGGAAGCTGCTCAAGGGGATTCTCCCCTCGATGACGACCTCCACTGGTCTTGAACAAGCGGCGCTGTCGCATGATGCGGCGGTCGTCACTGCCTATGCCGGGGACCCGCTGGTCCACGACCGGATGTCCTTTCGGATCGGCATCGATTTGCTCAACGGTGGGGAATGGGCCCTGGCCCATGCCGGGGAATTCCATCTACCGATCCTGCTGATGCACGGCGAAGCGGACCGGATTACCGACCCGCGAGCGACCCGCGAGTTCTTCGAGAAGGCGAGCACGGCGGACAAGACCTTGCGTCTGTGGCCCGGGCTCTACCACGAGACCCACAATGAACTCGAATGGGCGAAAGTCGTCGAAGTGTCCACCGGCTGGGCCCTAGCCCATGCCGGGTGAGTGAATCCGGAGGGCCGCCGCCTTCCTTGAGAGGGAGAGGTCATGCCTAGGCGTTCCGAATTGCGAGAACGACGGAACCAGCGCCGTCGCCAACAGCGTGTGACGTGGGTCCTGGTCATCACCGGGGTGGTCCTGGTGGCGGCGTTTCTGGTCCTACGCCCATCTCTGAGCCCGGTCGGCGATATCGCTCTTGCCACGCCCGTCGTGTACCCCTCGCCTGACGATCACGCCATGGGCGATCCGAATGCTCCGGTCGTGATCCAGGAGTTCTCGGATTTCCAGTGTCCGTTTTGCAGACGCTTCCACGATCAAACCCTGCAGCAGATTGTCGATGAGTACGTCCGGGCGGGGAAGGTCTATTTCATTTATCGCCACTTCCCTGTTGTCGATCAAAACAACGCCAGGCAAGAGTCGCATGCAGCGGCGGCGGCGGCCGTCTGTGCCGGCCGCCAGAACCGGTTCTGGAACTACCAAGACGTCCTTTTTGCCAACCAGACCGGCGAGAACATCGGCGATTTCAGCAATCCGCGTCTTTTGGCGATGGCGGAGCAGCTCGGGCTGGATATGGACGCCTTCGACACCTGCCTCGGCTCGGCGGATGCGCGGGCTGCCGTTTCGGCCGATGATCTCCTGGCGAAACAGAGCGGTCTAACCTCGACGCCGAGCTTCCTCATCAACGGGAAGCTCGTCATCGGCGCACAGCCTTTCGAAGTCTTCCAACAAGCAATTGAAGCGGAACTGGGAGGAAACTAAAACCCCCACCCTGCCCTCCCCCGTTCGCAAGAACACCGAACAGGGGAGGAAGAGGCCATTCCTCCCCTGTCGAGCGTTCTTGGCTCGACGGGGGAGGGCAGGGTGGGGGTTAGGTCCGAGCTAAGGCGCGATCCAGGCGAGCAGTGCCACCAATGCCGGGCTGATGAACAGAGCCGGCAACAGGTTTCCGGTCCTAATGGGCCGCAGCTCGAGCATCGAGCTCACGGCCAACGACATCAGCAAGACACCCCCGACCGCGGTCATCTCGGCCGTCATGGCTTCGGTCAGGACGCCTTGGGCCTGAGACGCCAGCAACGTCAGTCCTCCCTGGTAGACCAGGATCACGACAATGGAGAACAGCACCCCCACCCCGAGTGTGGAAGCAAGCGCCATCGCCGCGAATCCGTCGAGGACCGACTTGATCGCCAGCAGTTGATAGTCGCCCGTCAGCCCGTCCTGGATCGAGCCCAGGATCGTCATCGGGCCGACACAGAAGAGGAGACTTGCGGTCAGGAAACCGCGGACGAAGAGGGATGTCGTCTGCCCTTCGCCGCGGGTGAAACGCGCTTCCAACCAGGCTCCAAGCCGCGCCAGGCTGTCTTCGATTCGCAAGCCCTCACCGATCAAGGCTCCAAGCACGATGCCGCCCAAGGGGTAGAGGGGATTCTGGGTCGCCAGAAACATACGCACACCGATGGCGGCCGTGAATAGGCCCATCCCGAAGAGGATGGTCTGCCGCGCCCGCTCCGAAAAGCGTGACCCGAAAGCGAGGCCGATCAGCCCGCCCAGCAGGACGGCAGCCACGTTCAGCAGCGTACCGGTCATCCCGGTGCCTGGCGCCCGGCTGTAGCGGAAGGCCCTCTCCCCGCCTCGCCCCCAGCCCCCGGAGTCACAGTTTGGCCATGGTCGGAGAAATGCCTGCGCGATGGTACTCGACGAGGATCAGCACGAAGCACAACGACGAGGCGCGGTTGAGGTAGCCAAGAAGAGAGACGTTTTCGACCTGGCCGTCGTGCACCAGCGCCGCCAGGCCACGCTCCGCCCGGCGCACGACGGTGCGCGCAAGATCGAGCGCGCCGCCGGCCGGGCTGTCCCCTCCAAGCAGGAATCCACTGGGGAGTTCGGCTTCCGGGGAGAAGCGTTCGATCGTCTCCTCGAGCCACCCGACTTGGTCGGCGCCGATCGTGCGGAAGCGGGCCGCGTTCTGGCCGGGTGCAGAAACTTCGGCCATGACCTGGTAGAGATGCCGCTGCAGGGTCTCGAGAGTCGCCCGCACGTCCGAGGACTCGGTCAGGGAACGCGCCAGGCCGAGTACGGCCGCGGCTTCGTCGAGAGCGCCCACGGCCGCGATCCGGTGGTCGTGCTTGGGAACCCGACCTTCTCCGAGGACCCCGGTGAAACCATCGTCGCCGCCGCCTGTGAAGAACCCCGGCATGCGGACATTATAGCGGCGGGGCCATATGCGAAGGACCCGGGGTTGGATGAAAAGTCGCGTTCGTCGAGCCTCGGCGTTGCCCTAGTCCACCCATTTTGAAACAACGTGATCGGCCAATGCCGTGTCGCTCCCCCGTCGATCTAGGGTGGAAATGCGTACGGGTCCGCTGCGGCGCCGAGGGCAATACGACGCGCTTCCCCCCTGAATTGATCGAGCCGGCGATGCATCCCCAACCGTTGCGACGCTCGCGTCCGTTTCCCTGGGCCTTGACAAATACAGATCTTGATCTATAATTTGAACGTGTTCAATTCTTCGACTGATCCTGGTGAAACGCGTTCCCGATGCGGCAGAACCGGTACCCCTCTCGGGAATCCGACTCCCCTCGTTTGACACGTCCTTGCATCTCGAAAGAGGATCCGAATAGCAGTGCAACCCGCGAAGACCCCCAAAGGCGATCGAACCCGCGGACTCATTCTTGAGACCGCGCTAGGCATGTTTCTCAAGCGGGGTTACGAGAAGACCACCATGCGAATCATCGCGAAGTCAAGTGGCGTCGCCCTGGGGAATGCTTACTACTATTTCCCCTCCAAAGAGAGCTTGATTCAGGCGTTCTACAGCCGAACCCATGAGGATCTTTTGAAGGTATCCCGGCCGATTCTGCAACGCGAGACGGATCTTCCGGGGCGCCTGCGGGGCGTGCTGCGAGCCAAGATCCAGACAATCATGCCCTATCACGCCTTTGCCGGCGTTATGTTCCGCACGGCCGGAGATCCGGCCAGCCCGCTGCATCCCTTTAGCCACGAATCGCAGCCGGTCCGCAGGGAGACCATCCGCCTCTTTCAGGAAGTCATCGATGGCTCCCGCACGGTGATCCCGACCGCCTTTCGAGCGGATCTGCCCGAGCTGCTGTGGCTCTATCACTTGGGGATCGTCCTATTCTGGATTCACGACCGCTCGCCGGGATGTCGGCGGACGTACCTATTGATTGATCGCTCGGTGGAGCTGATTGTGCAGCTCATCGGTGTGATCACGAACCCCCTCTTTCGGCCGGTGCGTAGGCGAATTGAGACTCTGCTGGCCGAAATTCAAATTGGAGGTGTCGAATCATGACGACGAAGACCGATTGATTGGCGACCGCCGCGATGCTTGTAGCCATGACCGGTTTGCCGATCATGTTTCTTGCGCGGTTGTTGTTTTTGCCGTTTGTTCTGGGAGGCTTGCTCTCCACCGCCTCGCACGTCTTCTTTCATGGGCGATTGCAGAGGCTCTACTTGAGTGACCTGATGGAGACCGCGGCCATCTTTTTCGCGGCCCCCGCCATGGCCGCTGCGGCCGTCTTGCTCTTCAGATGGCGCCCCCTTCTAGGGACTGCCCTTATTGCCTGGCCGGCGCTCGAATCATTCGGATTGGCCACCGGCGAAGGCTCAACGGATGCCATTTACTTGTTCTATTTGGCCACGACTTCTGTGCCATTCACGATCGCTGCAGTCTTGGGCGTCCTCGCAGCCCTGTCGAGAGGTCGAACGCCCCCTTGATTTTGTGGACCGAAGTTTCGTCATCGCCGTCGAATTTCGATGGGGTGCCGAAGGGCTCGTCTCGCGCAGACTGAACCAGGGCCCCAAGCCCCGGATCTGAGACTCGCGCCGAAGGGGTCAAGTGAAAACGAACGGTCCACCTATGATCGTCTTGGCAATGGTTTGGCCGATGATGTGCTGGCTGCTGACTTCCGTCGCCTGGGTGTTGGTCAGCGAAAGGCTCTTAGATGGGGGACATGTAGTAGATTGGCAACAGGTCATTCGGACCTCGATCATTGCCCTTCGGGCCACTCAAATGCCGTTTATGCTCGCCGCTTTCTTAGGCGTCCTCGGGCTCCGGATGAAGGGTCGAACGCCTCCATGAGGTTGGCTACAGCACTTCCACTATTACCGTCGAGTCTGGCTTACCTGAAACAGAAATCATGTTGTTTGAGAAGGGAAACGGTGCCGCCTCGGGGAGAGAATGGCGCTTCAACCTTCCCGGCGCCTAGTTGAAGCGCGCGCCTTAGGCCTTCCCCCGCGTCGGCGCGCCGCTAACCCCACACGGGTCCGATCGCCACCCCACCACTCCACCCCGTTGACAAAGCCCGTTCTCGATTCGATAATCTCATCACCGGCCTCAAGGGGGGACTGACACGATGGCGCGGGGCGGCCGTTTCCTCTTCGGACTTCTGACCGGGCTGCTGGCAAGCGGCTTCCTCTACCTTCTCCTGGCAGAGCCGCGCGGCCTTCCTGTCGAGCTTCTCCCGCCGCCGAGTCCGTCTCCCTTGCGCGTCCATGTCGCCGGCGCGGTTCGCCATCCGGGGATCGTCCTGCTCCCGGCGGGGGCGATCCAGGCGGACGCGATCGCGGCCGCCGGCGGAGGCCTGCCGGCTGCCGACCTCGACGCCCTCAACTTGGCCGCCCCGGTGGAGGACGGCCTGCGGATTGTGGTGCCGGCGCGGGGGACGATCGTACCCGCGGAAGCCGGGCCGGCAGCGGCGGTTGCGGGTGTGCTCGACCTCAATCATGCCAGCGCCGTCGACCTTGAGCAACTTCCCGGAATCGGACCATCTCTCGCGGCCGCGATCGTCCTCTATCGCGAAAAGAACGGCCCGTTCCTCGCCGTCGAGGACCTACTCAACGTCCCCGGCATCGGGCCGACACGTCTATCCCAACTGCGAGACTTGCTCCGGGTGGATTAGCTCGCACCTGAGCGAGCACGGCCAATCGCCAATCGCCATTCTCGTCTCTGGCAGATGGATGGGAGATTGGAGATTGGAGCTTAGCGATTGGCGATGGATGCTGTCCCCACCGATCCATTCGAGCGCCGACGGTATAATCCGCCTATGCCCGAGCTGCCCGAAGTCGAGACGATCGCGCGGCAGTTGCGTTCCGGTTCGTCTCTCCACCCGCCGCTTCCCGGCCGAATCATCGACGGGGTTACGCTCCACTGGCCTCGCCACATCGCCACTCCCGGCGCCCCTCGCTTCCGGCACGACATCCTCGGCCGAACCATTCGCGATGTGAGTCGCCGCGGGAAGTATCTTGTCTTCCCATTGGATCGCGGGACGCTCTTGATCCATCTGAAGATGAGCGGCGATTTGGCTCTCCAACCGGCCGCCGAACCGGCGGGTCCTTACGACCACACCGTGTTCCACCTCGACGGTGGATGGGACCTGCGTTTCGGCGATGCACGCAAGTTCGGCAAGGTCTTCCTGGTCGACGATCCCGAGGTCGTGCTGACCCGCCTGGGGCCGGAGCCGCTAGCCACCACCTTCACCGCCGGCGAGCTGGCCCGCCGGCTGCAGGCTCACGCCCGAGCGCTTAAGCCGCTCCTCTTGGACCAGACCTTCGTCGCCGGGCTGGGGAACATCTATGCCGACGAAGCGCTGCATCGTGCGCGGCTCCATCCCCTCCGCCGCAGCAACCGCCTGAGCGCGGCCGAGGTTCACCGTCTGTGGCGCGGAATGCGCGCTGCCTTACGCGCCGGCCTGCGCCACAACGGCGCCAGCATCGATTGGGTCTACCGCGGCGGAGACTTCCAGAATCATTTCCGCGTCTACCAGCGCGAGGGCCGGCCTTGCCCGGTCTGCCGAACCCCAATCCGGCGCATCGTTGTTGGGCAACGCGGCACCCATTACTGCCCGGCCTGCCAGCCTTCTCGCAGGTCATGACACGAAATCGATGACCCCTGCAGAAAGAAACCATCGTTCGCCTGAGGATCGAAGGAGAGACTGATCGACTCGTCGTTGTTGTTCGGCCTGGTGCTGATCGCCGCCGGGATCATGCTGGCTGTCGCCGCGTTCCTCGTCGTCTACCGCAGGCACGAAGACGGCGAAGCCTCGAGCGAATCCCCTCCCGCGACGTCAGCTGAGCCGTTGGAGATTCCCGATGCGCTTGAGGAGCCCGCGCCTCCGATCCTGACTCAAGCCGCGCCGCCGGCCCCCCTTACCGGAGAACCCGCCATGACCGACGAAGTTCACGCGCCGTCACCCCCTTCGGATGCCGATCGGCGCCTGTTCCCCGTGGTGACGCTACTGCGAGACGAAGTCTCCGGCGAGTTGGCCCTGCAGGTCGGAACTCGAACGTACCGTGAGCCCGCCGAGCTGAGAGGGTCGCCAGATTGGACGCGAGTCGAGTACGCCGCCCGCGACCTCGGCCGCTGGATGCAACGGGATGCGCCGCCAACCCGCACCGCCGAGGAGCGGCGCGACGGCGGGAGCGCCGCGAGCGGCACGATGATTGAGCAGATCAATCGGATCTTGGAGGGGAAGCTCGCCGGTCAGCCGGCGGCGAGCCGGGCCGTGCGACTCGTCGAGGGCCCGGGTGGAGCCGTGCGAGTCTACATCGGGGTGCAGCCCTTCAGTTTGGACGAAGTTCCCGATCCGGCGATTCGATCGCTGATCCGGGAGGCGGTGGCGGAGTGGGAAGCGCGTCGATGAGCTCGCGCGCCAGCGGCTCGGCGACCACACGTTCCCTCCCTTCTCTGCGGACAAGGCGTCCCACAGGCAGCTCAGGATCGTGTTCGAAGAACAACCAGGCCTGTTGCTCCGCGGCCCAGCGCCGCCAGACAGTCTTCGTTCGCAGCGTCTCGAGCGGCTCTACATCGTAAGCCGTCATCCAAGAGCTTCTTTCGAAATGGAGAGCATAACTGGCCAGGTCGGCCAGATACAGCCCGCGCCAGTCACCCGATTCAAGGAGCACACTCTGGTGCCCACGCGTGTGGCCGGGGGTCACCACGCACTGGACCTGGTCGGTGACCTGCGTGTTGCCGTGCAGTAGGTGCAGCCGTCCCTGCCGGACCAGTGGGTCGAAGTTCTCCGCCAGGTAGGTCCCCTCGGTGCGGGCATCCGGGTGCGAGGCGTCGGCCCACTCCATTCGCTGAACCCAGTAGCTGGCTCGCGGGAACGCCGGCTCGACTTCGCCAGCCACCTTGCGCGTGTTTCCACCACAGTGGTCCGCATGGAGGTGCGTGTCGACAACGATATCGACATCCTCCGGCCGCACGCCGAGCGCGGCCAGTTCGGCCACCAAGCCGCCTCCCGGCCGCTCGAGTCCCCAGCGCCCTGCCGCCTCGGACGAAAGTTTCTCTCCGAGGCCGGTATCGATCAGGATCGTCTGGCCGCGTGATCGCACCAGCAGGCAGGTCAACGCCATCGGCAATGTGTTGTCGTCTGCCGGCGGAAACGATCGATGGTACAGCGCGCGCGGCACGAGGCCGAACGGTCCTCCCGCATCCACGCGGACGAACCCGTCGCTGACCAGATGGAGCTCGAGATCACCGATCAGCACTTGATGTCACCCCCAACGGATCCGTGGTCGACCGTCGGCGCTTGGCGAAGGAGCTAGCGGGGAACACCGGTCAAGGACGGTTTGTGAATGAAAGTCCACCGATTTCAGGCGTGGACCTGGGTGTTGGGCGAGAGGTCGTTCCGCATCCTGCTCCCTGTTGATCTCGGATCACTGTTGAACCGTCAGTGCCGGCGCCGCCGGCGCTTGCGGTCGCCATCGGCGGGCTGCGCTGAGGTGATTTGCGTGGACGGGGACTCCTCCCCAGATTCCGACCGCGCCGCAGCGGCGCTGCTCGGCCGGCCGGAAGCCGGGGAACGGAAGAGCCGGGATACCACCGCCGAGCGGATGTCGGCCTGCAGGTGGCCGAACATATCAAAGGCGCGGCTCTTATACTGAACCAAAGGGTCCCGTTGGCCATAGGCTTCCAGGCCGATGGCCGTCCGAAGCCCTTCCATCTCCGTCAGGTAGTCGACCCATAGGCGATCCCCGACGGCCTGGATCAGCCCACGGTACATCTCGTTGAGCTGGACTCGACCGATCGCTTTGGCCAGTGTCTCCCGGGTCTCCTCCGGCAGTCTCTCCGCAACCTCGGCCTCCATCAGATCCTCCCACGCCTCTGGGCCGAGGGACCGAGCCAGCGCGGCTCGCACCCTCTCCGGTAGTTCCGAGAGCCTCCCGCCCCCGGCGCGGCGCAGCTCGGCGTCGCCGATGCTCTTTTCGACTTCGCCGCGTCCCTTGCGAAGGTGCTCAAGGATGTCGTCGGTGAGATCGTCCGCATCCTTGCCCTCCAGCAGGGCCGCCGCTGGAAAGGCATACGTCAGCCGTGCGACGACCATCGTGCGACGTTGATGTGTTCGACGGTCGAAGAGGGTGCGTTGGCCGTAGGTCATGCGAACGAGCGCCCGAGCCAGCGCGGCTTGCCCCGGAGTCTCGCCATCCGGAAGCTGGACCGCCAGCTCTTGTTCGATTTCTTGGATCGTCGCTTCGTTACGCTTGGCCCAGGTCCGGTCAACGGCCTCCAGCAGGCGGCTCTCGGCGGATTCCCAGTCAATGGGCGTGGCCAGGGCGCCTTCCAATCCGACGGACTCGCCCAGGCGCGCCTCGGCCAGTTGGACCAACCCTCCCCACACCCGCGCCCCCAAACCGCTCTCGACCAGACGCGGGATCATGCGCCGGAAGGTCTCGGGCGACTCGCGCATCTGCTTCAGCCCTCCCTCACCGAGCTGCAACCGAACCCCGGCCGCCTCTTCGACGGTACGGACGAGGGCCTGCGCATCGACCGGTGCCCCCGACTGCTCGGCCTCGAGCAAGGTCCCTTCGAACGCCGTGTCGGCCACATCGGAGCGCTGGCGAACTTGTTCCTCGAGACGTTCCACCGACCGTTCCAGCTGCTCGGAAAGTGTGCCCGCCAGGTGCTGACGCTGGTCTTCCATCGAGGTGCGCGCCAATTCCAGTAGGCCCGACCTGGCCTGCGCCGACGAGACTCCGGCGCCCAAGGAGTCGATCAGGAGCCGGATCATGTACGAAGGATGCGGGCGCTCGGAGTCCAGATTGAGTGTTGGCTGCGTTTCCTCCAGCCAGGCCAGTAGCTTCCAGGCGTCGTCGGGATTCTCGACGGCCAGGTCGACATGCCGGCGCACTTCATCTCGCAGCATCGCTTCCAGGTCCTCCCCAAGATCCTCCTTGCTGAAGACCCGGTTGCGTTGACCGTAGAACACCTCTCGCTGCTGGTTCAGGACATCGTCGTATTCGAGCAAATGCTTACGGGTGTCGAAGTTGGCGCCTTCCACCCGACGCTGCGTTTCCTCGATCGTCCGATTGACCATGGAGGCGGCGATCGGGACGCTGTCGTCGATCTTGAGGAACCCCATCAGGCCCGAGACGCGGGCGCCACCGAACAGTCGCATCAACTCGTCTTCGAGCGAAAGGAAGAATTGCGACGAGCCCGGGTCGCCCTGGCGGGCGGCGCGGCCGCGCAGTTGGTTGTCGATCCGGCGCGCTTCATGGCGGACCGATCCAATCACGTGCAAGCCGCCGATCTGCCGCACCTTCTCTTCATCCTCGACGAACTTCAAGAACAGATCACGCTCTGCCGCGTAGATCCCGACGGCCGACTCCGGCGCCTGGCGCACCGCCTCCGCCCGCTCAGCCATGGTCAGCGACTCGGGGTCGTCGATGTCGGCCCGCCGCAGGATACGGTTTACCGCGCCGAGGACTTCTTCCGCCACTTCGCCCCCGAGCTTGATGTCGACGCCGCGGCCGGCCATGTTCGTGGCGATCGTCACCGCGCCCAACCCTCCGGCCCAGGCGATCACCGCCGACTCCTCATCGTGCCTCTTGGCGTTCAAGACATTGTGACGGATTCCCCCGGCGAGCACAGTCTCAAGCGCCGGGCGCTGTTCCGGACTCAGGGCGAGGACCCTTTGCAGCCGTTCGAGGTTCTCCGGCCGGTTGGGATTGAGCGCCAGGTCGAGCTGTTTGGCCAGCGGCCGGAGGCCGGTCTGGGTCAACTCCGCCAGAGGAGCATGAAGCGTCTGAAGCTCGTCGATCCGGGCGCCGTCATTGGCCAGCGAGTTCGCCTCGAGGTAGGCGTCGCGCAGAATCTCGACCATCGCCAGATCCTGTAAGGCCGAGGCGCGCAGGCGCTGCGACAGTCGCTCCGATAGCTCGACGGAGGTCGTCCCGACCAGCAAAGGCTGCCCGGCGACATGGCGCCGCAGGATTTCGAGCGTGACCGCCCTCAGCTTGGCCTCTTCCGTCCGATAAACGAGGTCCGGCAGATCCTTGCGGCGCCAGAAGACGGCCGTGCGCTCGGGATCATCGCGGCGGGCGAAGTAGGCGTACTTTTGCCCGTCCTCCTCGTAGGTCGCCTCGATCAAGCCCGACTCGGCCTGGCGGGCGATGTATTCGAGGTTGGTCGGCAGCGGGACGACATCGACCTCGTAGATCTTGTGAAACTCTTCCGCCTCCGTGACAGCCGTGCCCGTCATGCCGGCCAGCTTGTCGTACTTGCGGAAGTAATTCTGCAGGGTGATCGTGGCGTAGGTCACGTTGTCCTGGCGAACCTTGACGCCCTCCTTTGCCTCCACCGCCTGGTGCAGGCCGTCCGACCAGCGCCGGCCTTGCATCAGCCGGCCGGTGAATTCGTCGACAATGATGACACGCCCGGCCTGCACGACATAGTCCTTGTTGCGCTTGAAGAGATGCTCGGCGCGCAGCGCCTGTTCCACGAAGCCGAGCAAGCGGGCCTGTTCCGGGGTGATGTCTTCCGGTCGATCGGGATCGCGCAACCGCGCCCCGAGCAGCCGCTCGATATGTTCCTCGCCCAGCTCGGTCAGCGCAACGGAACGGTCACGCTCGCTGACCTCGTAGTCTTCCGGGACCAACTCCCGGACTCCCCGGGCGACGCGTTCGTACATCTCGGGGTCTTCATGCGACGGCCCCGAAATGATCAGAGGGGTGCGCGCCTCATCGATCAGAATGTTGTCGACTTCGTCGAGGATGACGTAGCGATGCCCGCGCTGGACCCGCGCCGCCAGGGTCGGGGCCATGTTGTCGCGCAAGTAGTCGAAACCGAATTCGTTGTTGGTGCCGTAGGTGACGTCGGCGGCGTAGGCCTCGGCGCGATCCACCAGCCGCAGTTGATGAACATCCTCCTGCGCCGACTCCCGTTGCGGGTCGAAGACGAAAGCCTTGCGGCCGTTCTCCGTGCGGGCCGCCTCCTGCAGGACTCCCACTGACAGTCCGAGCGCATCGAAGATCGGGCCCATCCAGCGTGCATCGCGCCGCGCCAGGTAGTCGTTGACGGTCACCAGATGGACGCCCTGCCCCTCGAGCGCGTTGAGGTACATCGGAAGGGTGGCGACCAGCGTCTTTCCCTCGCCGGTGCGCATCTCGGCGATCTTGCCTTCGTGAAGGAGAATCCCTCCGACGAGCTGCACGTCGAACGGCCGCAGCCCGATCGTCCGCATCGAGGCCTCGCGCACCGCGGCGAACGCTTCCACCAGGACGTCGTCGAGGGTCTCGCCCTCGGCCAGACGCCTCCGGAAGTCTTCCGTTTTCCGCCGCAGCGCCTCATCGGAGAGGTTTCGCAACTCGGGCTCGAGGCCGTTGATGGCTGCGACCCACCCGGCACAACGTTCGAGCTCGCGGCCGACTTGGTCGCCGCCGATGGCCCTGCGCAAGTTCTTGAACATCGAGGGGACCCTTTCCCGCGCATTATAGCACGCAGGTTCGGCGAGGTCTCGGCCGACGGCCTGAGAGTAGAATGAGAAGAGAAGCCTGCGATGGGGCGAGCCGCCATTCTTCGACGTGCCTGGGTTGCCAGCCTGTGGGTGCTGGCGGCCTGCGCCCCGCCGGCGCCTTCCGACATCCGCAGCCGTGCGGGGCTCGTCGTCGGGCATGGCGATGGATCGTTCGCCACGACCTGCGTGATCTTCGAAGGCTCTGAGATCTCCGGCGAAGACCTGCTGCGCGACTCCGGCATCCCCGTCAGCCTGGATGCCGCCAATCCGATGGGTTCCCTGGTCTGCGCGATCGGCGACGAAGGCTGCGATTTCCCGCGGCAGGATTGCCTGTGCGCCTGTCGCGGCAGCGGCGGATGTTCGTATTGGGCCTACTTCAACTGGGCTCGGGAGGGTGTCTGGAATTATGGCGCGCTGGGCGCCGGCCAGCGCCGCGTGCGCGACGGCGACATGGATGCCTGGATCTGGCTCGACCGGGCCCATCCCAGCGATGATCTGCCGACCCCGCCAGCGGAGATCACCTTCGAGACAGTTTGCGGTTGACTTGATCCTCACCCCCACCCTCCCCTCCCCCGTCGAGCCAAGAACGCTCGACAGGGGAGGAAGAGGCCTTTCCTCCCCTGTTCGGGTGTTCTTGCGAACGGGGGAGGGAAGGGTGGGGGTTTTAACTCCCTCCTAACTCGGCCTCAATGGCCTGCTGGAAAACTTCGAACGGTTGGGCACCGACCAGAGGCTTGCCGTTGATCAGGAAGCTCGGCGTCGCGTTGATACCGCTCTGCTGGGCCAGCAGCGAATCGGCCAAGACGGACGCCAGCGCATCTGCGGTCGGATAGCACGCATCGAAGGCGTCCATATCCAGCCCGAGCTGCTTCGCCATTGCCTGCAGACGCGGATCACTGAAATCCCCGATGTTCTCTCCGGTCTGGTTGGCGAAGAGCACGTCGTGGTAATCCCAGAATCGATTCTGGCGTCCAGCGCACACGGCGGCAGCCGCCGCGGCATGGGACTCCTGCGCCGGATTGTTGCCATCGACGACGGGGAAGTGGCGATAGATGAAGTAGACCAGTCCCGTATCGACGTACTCGTCGACAATCTGCTGCAGGGTTTCATCGTGGAAGCGTCGGCAGAACGGGCACTGGAAGTCTCCGTACTCTTCGATGACCACCGGGGCGTTTGGGTCGCCGATGGAATGATCGTCGGGCGAAGGGTACCCGAACAGTTCGGGGAGGACGATGTCCTCGACCGCTGCGCTCGTCGGGGCCCGTGGCGCGCGACTCAATGCATTGCAGGCCAGGGCGGCGAGCGCCAGGGTAGAGAACACCAAAACCGGAGTCGGCCGCTTCAGGTCCACGTGACGCCTCCTTGGGCGAAGTCGAGATCGGATTCTACCGTCAGGCGCCCGACCCAGAGGCCTCAAGCGAGCCGCCTCGACACCGGGGACAACCTTCGGCGACTCCCAGCTCCCTCAGGAGAGAGTAGAATCCCTTTGGGGCGGTGGCGGAACTGGCAGACGCCGAGGACTTAAAATCCTCTGAGGGCGACCTCGTGTGGGTTCGAGTCCCACCCGCCCCACTCCCGCGCGGCGTTCCTGATCGTATTGTGGTCGATGGCGGGATCTTCGCCCCCCTGCCTATCCGTCATGCCCCGGAGGCTGAGATGCGCCCGCGACCTTGGCTCCTTCCATTGCTCGCCGCGTTGGGTATGGCCGTCAGCTGCGGCCTGCCGGGCGCCGCCCCGCCAACATCGTTCGTCTTTCCGACCCCGAATCAGACTCTGACCGCTGTCTTTTTCGAGCCGACTCAGACTCCCGTCGTCGCGGTGGAAACATTCACGCCCGGTCCTGCGCCCACGGAACCGCCGACCGTGGTCACGCCCGGGACCCTCCCTCCGACGGCGACCTTGAGTACCCTCAGCACCCGCCCAAACGGAGCCGTCATCGAAGCCGATCGGCTCGCTACCGGGCCGACCATCGACGGCGAGTTGGGCGATTGGAGCTCGCCCTTCTCCGCTGCCGACAAGGTGGTCTATGGCGCTTCGCGCTGGACAGGGGTCAATGACGACTCGGGGATGTTCGCCCTCGGGTGGGATGCCACCCACCTCTATGTGGCCGTCCAAGTCACGGACGATAAGTACGTGCAGGTGGCCAACGGCGCGGATATCTGGATGGGCGACGAAGTGGAGCTCCAGTTCGACGCGGATCTGGCGGCGGACTACTCTAGGGCCTCCCTCTCCGCCGACGACACTCAGCTCGGCCTCTCGCTCGGCAACTTCGGAAACATTCCGGTGCAGTCCTATCGCTGGTATCCCCAATCCCAGCGCGGGCCCGCTGCTGGTGTGACGGTCGCCGGCAAAGCGACTCCCCAGGGCTACGATGTCGAGGCACGAATCCCCTGGGCCGTCTTCGGAGTCACACCGGCCGAGGGCGGTCGTTATGGGTTCGCGCTTTCCATCTCAGATAACGACCTGGCAGGGGTCGCTGCGCAGCAGTCGATGGTCTCGAGCGTTTCGACCCGAACGCTTATCAACCCGACTACCTGGGGTACGTTGGCGCTCGGCGGAGGGCCGGAATAGGGCGGCGTAGAGATGATGTGGGGGTCGATGTTGCGAGGTAGGGGCGAAGCATCCCTCGCTCCGCTCGGTCTCTACAGACCGCCAAGGGCGGGACAGGTGTGCTTCGCCGCCCTTCGCCCAAGCTTCCCGGAAGCTTGTAGCTTCCGGGAAGTTGGCCTCTAGAACAAGATCGAGGCCAGCTCGTCGCGGTAGGCCCGGGTCAACTCGTCGTCCTCTCCGAGGAGCGCGAACAATCCCAGCAAGGACTGGCGTGCCTGGCCCTTCCGGTAGTTCTTGTCCGCCCGCAGGACGTCGAGCAACCCGTCCATCGCCGCCTCGATGTTTCCCCTCGAAATCAGGCGACCCGCCTGAAGGTATTGCGCGCCTAGGAGTTCGGCGGACGGGTCAGTCTCCGCCGCCGCGGCCTCCGCCAGCAGGTCGGCGAGTGGGCGGAGCTTCTCCGCCTGCGCCCACTCCATTCCCGATGGGAAATTCCGCAGAAGCGATTGGGCTTCGGCACCCCGTCCTTGCATCAACAGGCAGTGTAAGAGTCCCAGGCTGGCGGCGGTGTTTGCTTCCTCGCGCCCAAGGAATTCGCGGAATGCGGCCTCGGCGTCCACCCAATGCCGCGTGGCCAGCAAGCCCTTGGCTCTTTCCAAAGCCGCATCTGCCTGCGAAGGCGCCACTTGCTCGAGGAAGCGCCGAACCAGCGAATCCGGTTGGGCGCCGACAAAGTCGCTGACGACTTCCCCCTGCCGAAAGGCCTTGACGGCCGGGATGCCGCGCACTCCGAATCGAACGGCAAGGTTGGGGCTGTCGTCGACGTTCACCTTCGCCAGCCGGAAGGCACCGCCGGCCTCGATCGCCGCCCGCTCCAGCATCGGCCCCAGCGTACGGCACGGGACGCACCAGGGCGCCCAGAAATCCACGACCACCGGGACTTCGAACGATCGCTGGATGACCTCGCTGGCGAACGTCGAATCGTCCACCTCGATAATGTGTTCGGAGAGACTCACGGCCCTACCTCACAAGCTCTGCGCGGGATTGTAGCACGGCCGCGTGAGCGAAGCATTAACGCTGCCTCTCGATCGCCCGTCTACTCTTCCCCTTCGGGCGCGCCCGGCGGCTCCTCGACCCGCACGACGTCCCCGTGCACGTCGATGACGACGCGGAAGCCCATCATCCCCAACCAGGCTCGGGCATCCTCCGGCAGGCCGCGGGCGATCAGTTCGTCGAATTGGGCTTCGAGGTTCCGCAACGAAGCCTCGATCGCCGCCTTGGTGAAGATGTCGTCTTGGCCGAGGAGCTGCATCGTCCCGCGGCTGATGATCTCCTCATGCCCCTCGATGTTGCGGCGCAAATGCTCGAGCACCTGGCGATCGACGCGCTCGCTCTCGATGTGGCGTTGAAACCCATCATCGTCCACGACGTAAAAGGCCTCATCACCGACGCTGACCACCAGCACCGGCCGCTCGGCTTCATCGATAACAAGCCCGCCGAAGAGCGCGTGTCGCCCCATCCCCGGATTCCCCATGGTCGGATGGTAATGATATCGCTGCCGGGGAAAGAGTTCGCCTATTGCTGTCGCCGTTCTTCCGGGACATTGGCCTGTTCCATGTGGCCGCCACCGGGAGACCAAGTAGGCTCGTCCCCAACCTGCGGCAGGACACCGAACCGCATTGCGGCCGATGGCCAGTGAAGGTGAGAAGCAGGTCCGACTGCCCGACCGTCCCTCGACGGACTGGACGGGGAAGGTTCCTTAAGCCCTGATCCGCACCGCCGTTCCGGCGCCGGTCCACAGCTCATCTGAATCGCTCGGCACGACGGGGTGCGTCCAGCGGAAGACCCACTTGGCCGACGACGGAGTCATGTTGATACAACCATGACTGCGCGGAGCCCCGAAGTCGTTGTGCCAGTAGGTCCCATGGAACGAGATCCCTTCCTGGGTGATGTACGAGACCCACGGCACGCCCGGCAAGTCGTACCCGCTGGCGAGGTTTCCGGCGGCCATGTGGCGCGATCCCTTCTTGCGGAACGTGGTGAAGGCGCCCGACGGGGTCGAGAAGTCCTTGGTGCCGACCTTCGCTCCGGTGGAGACGCGCGTCGAGAAGACTTCCCGCCCGCTTTCAAGGCACCTCACCCACTGCTCTGCCAGGTTGACCTCGATGCGCTTCGCCGAAGCCGGGACGTCGGGCGAGATCGGCGTCAGCTCGGCCAGAGGCACCAAGCGCATCCCCTCGGCCATCACGTAGTAATGCTCGGCGATCCGGTCGTCATAGATCCGGTACCAGGCTCGCCCTTTCTGGTCCCAGCTCAGCTCGTTCACCCAATGCGTCGTCTCGAAGTAGAAGCGGTAAGCGTGCTTGCCCTGCTTGCTCGGCTCCCAGTAGGCTTCGACAAACGGCAGGGTGACTTCCGCCAGCGCCCCTCGATAGGGGACGTAGCTCGCAGGCGATTGGGGGATCGCCCGCACCGGTTGCACGGCCGAGGAGTGAACGAAACCGAGCCGATCCAGCTCGTACCACACGCGATTGGTCTCGGGAAGAGGATCGCCGACCGTCGCCGAGGAAATGGGGAGAACTTCGTCTCGCCACAGGGTCTTGACGTGCCGGGCCGAGAACGACGCCTCGGCATAGACGTCGGCCCTCTCCTGGAGGATCCGGCCAAGCTGGCCCGTGGTGGCGGCGGCCAGCCAACGCCATGGAAAGGCCGTGCCCATCATCCCGAGGCCCGAAAACCGCAGGAACTCCCGCCGCGAAATGCGCCCGGGACGTTCGAGCCTTGCGCCATTCGTTCCGAGGACGTCAGGGATGGACATTCACCAAGGTTCCGACGGAGGCGAAGCCGTACATCCACTCGGCTTCCGGCGTCCGCATATTGACGCAGCCGTGACTCATCGGCGTCCCAAAGTTGTTGTGCCAGTACGTCCCGTGCAGAGAATAGCCGGAATAGAAATACATGATGTAGGGGACACCCGGCAGGTAGTATCCGGGGCCGGACATGGGAGCCGCCCGGTACTTGACGTAGATCCGGAATTGCCCGGTCACCGTCGGATGGATGCGAGTTCCGGTGGAGACGATGAAGGTGTTCACTGGCTGGTCGCCTTCGTAGGCGGTCACCTTCTGTTCGCTCAGATCGACGTCGACCCAGCGGCCTTCATCCGCCAGCTCCGACGGATCCTCGGAATAGACCCACGAAACGTTCGGCCGCACGGTCGGAGTTGCCGTCTCGGTCGGGGTGGGAGTTGGGGTAGGAGTCTCGGTCGGCGTCGGCGTCGGAGTCGGGGTTGGGGTGTCGGTCGGGGTGGGCGTGAAGCTGGCTTTGGCGACCGGGGACGAATCCTGCTGCGGCTGGACAGCGTCCGCCGGCGGGCTGCCGGCCCACAAGCCGACTGCAACGACCAATGCCAGCGCCGGGATGGCGACGCGCGGCGAGAAGAGGCGGTGGGAGGTCAGAGCCTCGAGCGGCACGACCTGGACTGCCAACCTTACCGGCAGACGAACCTCGCGCAAAGCTTCTTTGCGCTCGCGTGGCGGAAGTTGCCGCACGGCCCAACGGATGGCCCGGCGCGCCGGTTGGGAACGCGGGTTGATCTCGAGAGCGCGGGCGGCGTAGGCCAGCGCCGGCCGCGCCTCCGAGACCCCCGCCAGGGTCAGCCAGGCGGCTTCGCTGCGAGCATCCAAACGCACCGCCCGACGCGCCAGCCGCCGCGCTTCGACCTTGTCGCCGCGGCCGAGGGCGGCCTTCGCCTGGTCGATCACACGCCGCAGCGTCTCGACGGAGGCTTCGTGCGGATCGACGCCCTTCACGGCGCGCCCTCCGGCAGCGTCGCCGGCTCATTGTTGATGTAGCACAACAGGCCCTGGGCGATGCCGCGTGCCGCCCGCTCCGGCTCCCGCGTCAGGAACTCGCGGTCCAAATACAGGAATCCGGTCTCGATGATCACAGCCGGGGTGTCGCTATTGATCTCGTAGAAGGTGTGGTACTCGGTCATGTCGCGGGTGATCGTGTCTGGGTGGAAGCGAAGCCCGGTCGCCTCACTGTACCGATCGGCCAGACAGGCGACCAACCGTTGGGCCCGGTCCGGGACGGCCGTGTCGAGCGCGGCCGAGACCTTATAACCGGTGGCATCGTTGTTGATCGCCAGACACGAGTCGGCATGGATCGAAACCAGCGCCACAGACCGATACCCGGTCAGCCGCGGGTCCCATTCCTCCAGCGGCTCGGCGTTGTAGCCTGCGGCCTGCAGCGAACGCACCACCAGATTGGCGATGTTCTGATTAACCTCGAGCTCGGTCAGTCCGTCCTCACAAACCGCGCCGGGATCGACGTAACCCGAATCCAGATTCGGGCCGGAATGCCCGGCGACGATCCCAATCCGCAGGCCGCTTTCGGCCGGCAGGATCTCGTCACCGGATGGCGCCTGCTCGACCTCGGCCGGCCCGGCCGAAGCTGCCCGCAGCAGCTCCTCGACGAACTCCCCAGGCGAGAGGCTGGCGGGGGTCCAGGCGGTGAATGCCGTAGCGAACAGCGCCGAGGCTGCAAGCACGATTCCCACATAGCGAAGCACGCCCCGAGCATGGAGCGCGCTAGCATCATCCCCCATATCCGGCCTTCAGACCTCCGGTTTCAGGGATTCGTCTCCTGGTAGCCGTCATTATATCAACCAGGCTCGACGCGGCCACAGGACCACGGTCACCTCAGCCAGCAAGGAGCATGCCAGATTCCCTGATTCATGGCCCTACCGCCCTTGGCGCCCTGTAGAGGGCGGGGACTTCAGTCCAGGCCATGCATCTGGTCGTGGCCATTGGGCGCCAGGTTAGATTGCATCGGGAAGACCGGAGACCCGCATGTAGGGGCACAGCATGCTGTGCCCCTACACCCTCTCATTCGGCTTCCTTGACACCCCTGCGCACGGTGTGATAATATTGATGAAGATTGTCATAGAAATCCAGATGCCGCAAAGTTGCTCCTGTCCCTAGCGGGAGCGGACCGCGATCAGACCCGGGCACCGGCTCTGCCGGCCAGCCGACGGGGACGCCCCGCTCTCGCACACAGACCGACCGCTCGTGCAGAGCGAGGCGCTTGCCTCCGTTCGCTGGCCATGTTGATTCTGTAGGACCGAAATGACGACCCTCTCCACAGTCGACCGCGCTTCATCGGCGCCCACCGGCGCTCTCGGGCGGATCGGGGGCACTCCCCTGATTCGCCTTCAACGGTTGACCGCCGGCCTCCCTCCCGGCGTGGTGGTGTTCGCCAAGGCCGAATGGATGAATCCTTCCGGATCGGTGAAGGACAGGCCTGCGGCGTGGATTCTGAATCGAGCCCTCGAAGATGGCCAGCTTTCCGACGGCCGCATTCTGCTCGACTCGACATCGGGGAACATGGGGATCGCCTACGCCACCTTCGCCGCCGGGATCGGCGTGCGAGTGCATTTGGCCATCCCGGCCAATGCCAGCCCCGAGCGCATCGCCATCCTGCGCGCCTTAGGCGCCGACCTCACCCTGACCGATCCGACCGAAGGCTCCGACGGCGCCCGGACGGTTGCGGCCAAGATGGCGTCGGAAGACCCCGCTCGATTCTTCTATGCCGACCAGTACGGCCATCCAGCCAACTGGCAGGCCCACTTCCACACCACCGGCCCGGAGATCGCCGAGCAAACCCAAGGACGCATCACACACTTCGTCGCCGGGCTTGGGACGACGGGAACGATCACCGGCGCCGGCCGCTATCTGCGCCAGACCGTACCCGGCGTGCGGATCGTTGGCGTGCAGCCGGCGACTCCCTTGCACGGATTAGAAGGATTGAAGCACCTCGCCACCAGCCCGGTGCCTCCGATCTTCGATCCGGCGGTCGTCGATGAGATGATCGAGGTAGAAACGGAACAGGCCTACGCCATGGCTCGCCGGATCGCCCGCGAAGAGGGCCTGCTGGTCGGGGTCTCCGCCGCAGCCGCAGCTGTGGCCTCCCTCGAGCTGGCCGGCCAGCTCGAGCACGCCGTCGTCGTCGCCGTCTTCCCGGACTCGGGGCTCAAGTACCTCGGTCAGGATTTCTGGAGCCGAGGATGACGATCCTCCTGCCCGCCGTCCACGTACGCGAGATCGGCCTCCATGGCGAGAGCGCCTATCCGGAAGAGGGCGCCGGCGTGCTGTTGGGCTTGATCGAAGACGGAGACCTGCGCCGTGTGCGTCGCACCCTCCCCCTGCCCAACCGTTGGGAGGACGAGACGAGGACGAGACGCTATCGGATCGATCCGCTGGACCTGCTCGACGCTGAAGAGAAGGCGGAACAGGACGGGCTGACCATCCTCGGCATCTATCACTCTCACCCCGACCATCCGCCCCGCCCTTCGGACTTCGACCTGGAACGCGCCCTGCCCTTCTATACCTACATCATCACCGAGGTCCGATCCGGCGGCGCGGTCGAGAGCCGCGCATGGAGGCTGGCCGAAGACCGGGGACGTTTCGAGGAGGAAGGTCTGACGGTCGTCCCGGATCCAATGGAGGACAGATGAGCCTGGTACGAATCCCCACCCCCTTGCGCCCGTACACCGAGGGGAAGAAAGAAGTCGAGGCCAGCGGCGCAACGGTCATGGCCGTGCTCGAAGATCTCGGTCTCCGCTATCCGTCGCTCCGATCGCACCTGTTCAGCGGGAACGGGGGCCTTCGGCCGTATGTCAACATCTTCGTCAACGAAGCCGATATTCGAGGGCTTGCAGGTGAGGCGACCGTAATGACGGACGGCGACCGTCTGATGATCGTGCCGAGCATCGCCGGCGGACGTGGTGCGGAAGCCTTGCGCCCGGTCGACCACGCCGCCCTGCGAACCAATCAGGCGGTGATCATCGGTTTCCTGCTGGGGGCCTACGTCGCCGACGCGCCGTCCCTCGTGGCGGTCGTGGGAGCGCTGATGTTGCTGGGAAGCGTTCGTGGGCGGCCCGCCTTCGCCGCCATCTACCGGCTTCTGCGGGCCATGGGGCGCCTGCGGCCGGACGTGCTGCAAGACAACCCTGAACCTCATCGCTTCGCCCAGTTGCTTGGCGGAGTCGTCCTCTCCCTTGGCGCATTGGCATTCGTCCTGGGGGCTGCCAGTCTTGGTTGGGGCCTAACGGCGGTCGTCGCGGCCCTGGCCGGAATCAATCTTTTCGCCGGCGTGTGCGTCGGGTGTGCGTTGTACTACTGGCTGGCGCGCGTCCACGTCCCGGGTTTCTCGAAGTCGCCGCCACCCGGCACGTTGCCCGGCCGTCGGCCGACGATCTGAGGCGACGTGGTCGAGCGTATCCTGATCGTCGCGCTCCTAGCCGGCATCGCTGTCATCGCCTGGCGGATCGTGGCCCGTCGTGGAATGCGGCGCCAAGCCCGAAGCGGCGCCGTGATCGACGGGTTCCTCCCCGGCCGGCCGGCCATCCTGTATTTCACCGCGCCTGGATGCGCCCCGTGCGAGACGATCCAGAAGCCGGCGCTCGATCAGCTGCGAGCGAGATACGACGGCGCACTGCAAATTCTGGAGGTCGATGCCTCGACTCGGCCGCGCCTGGCGGACGCTTGGGGCGTTCTGGCCGTCCCCACCGTCTTCCTGATCGACGCCTCGGGCCGTCCGCGGCGAGTCCATCACGGCCCGGTCCGGGCCGATGTTCTGGCGAGACAACTCGAGGAGATCGACGGCCTGAGTGGCCGCCCGTCTCACCCACATACCCTCTCCCCGTCGGGGAGACTATAGTCCCGGAGCGAAGCGGAGGGAGGGTAGGTGAGGGGCGTTCCTCTCCATGCTCGCACACTGTGAAGAGAGCACAGCGACACATGGGGGTGCTTCTCCCGGCCTGCTAGAATTGGACCGCGCCCGGGGGGCGCGGCTATATCGGTGAAGGACAAGGGTATGGACACGCCTCAGGCCCAACTTAGCAATGAAGAAATCCTGCGCTATTCGCGTCACTTGCTGATGCCGGAGGTCGGCCTTGCCGGCCAGCGGCGCCTCAAAGAGTCATCCGTCCTGCTGATCGGCACCGGGGGTCTCGGATCGCCGTCGGGGATGTACCTGGCCGCCGCCGGCGTCGGCCGGATCGGGCTGGTCGACTACGACGTCGTCGACTTCACCAACTTGCAGCGCCAGATCCTGCACGGGACTTCGTCCTTGGGGGAGCGAAAGGTCGAGTCGGCCCGCCGCCGTCTGTTCGACATCAACCCGGCGATCCAGGTGGACACGTTCGATGAGCCGTTCACCTCCGAGAGCGCCTTCCGCATCGCCGAAGGCTACGACCTGATCCTGGATGGCACCGACAACTTCCCCACGCGCTATCTGGTCAACGACCTGTGCGTCCTGACCCACCGGCCGAACGTCTACGGCTCGATCTTCCGCTTCGAGGGCCAGGTCAGTGTCTTCTGGGCTGACCGCGGGCCATGCTACCGTTGCCTGTTCCCCGAGCCGCCACCTCCCGGCCTGGTGCCGTCCTGCGCCGAGGGGGGTGTCTTCGGCGTGCTGCCCGGGACGATCGGGACGCTGCAGGCCACCGAGGCTTTGAAGGTGTTGCTGGGCATCGGCGAGCCCCTGATCGGGACGCTGCTTCTTTTCGATGCCCTGGCGATGACTTTCGACCGCGTTCGCCTGCGCAAGAACCCGGCCTGCAAGGTGTGCTCGCCCTCGCCCGAGGTGACCGCGCTCATCGACTACGAAGAGTTCTGCGGCGTGCCCGGACACGACCGTGAGGGAGAGGGCCTGGCGCAGGAGTGGGAGATCGAACCCGAGCAGCTGGCCGAGCGCCTTAAGCACGGCGATCCGGTTCGGCTGGTCGACGTGCGCGAGCCGCACGAGCTCGAGATCTCGCGCCTGCCGCAGGCCGAACTGATCCCGCTCGGCTTGCTGGCGGCGCGCATGCACGAACTGGACAGCGCCGACGAGATCGTCTTCTTCTGCAAGAGCGGCTCGCGCTCGGCCCGCGCCGTCGAGCTGATGGCCGGCGCCGGGTTCCGCAAGATCAAGAA
>Ga0184639_10000099_pt1 | contig 28450 bp, 26 predicted proteins | sample PLM31_170_b2_FD_133155 | JGI IMG/M metagenome (GOLD analysis project Ga0184639, IMG submission 133155) | Groundwater sediment microbial communities from an aquifer in East River, Colorado, USA - PLM3-1_170_b2 | ecosystem: Environmental > Terrestrial > Soil > Riparian zone | place: USA: East...
TCGACCACCTGGTGGCCGCCTACAACCACACACCCCGCAAGTGCCTGGGCTTCCAGACCCCGGCTCAAGTATTCTGCGAACACCTCAAAGTGTTGCACTTCAAGCGTGAATCCACCTTCCCGCTTGCGCGGGAATGACGTCCTTTCGATAGGCGTGCTCGCCCATCGAGGCTTCGCCCCCTCGCTGTTCAGCGCACACGCTCTAGGAGGTCTTTCCCCCTTTCGGGCACCTCTTCGGGTGCACCCTGGGTGTGCCTTGAAGAGGAACGATGCCGAAGAGAAGGCAGAGAACCAGGGTTATCCGGACTTCAAGCTTAGGGGAAAGTCTTCCCGGGCAGTCGATCGGCGACGATCTCGACCACGTCCCGCACGGCGATCGAGTCGCCCTCCTGTCGCGCGGCATCTCCCAACATGATCAGGCAGAACGGGCAACCGACCGCCAGGACCTTGGCACCGGTGGCCTCGGCCTGACGCAGTCGATGCTGGTTCACCCGCTCGTCGCCGTGCTCTTCTTCCTTCCACATTTGCCCGCCGCCCGCACCGCAGCAGAACGACTGCGCCCGAGTGTCGGCCATCTCGGCCACGATGGCGCCGGCGCCGGCCAGCGCCTGACGGGGCGCGTCGATGACGCCGTTCTGCCGACCAAGGTAGCAAGGGTCGTGGAAAGTCAAAAGCTCGGCCTTGGTCGCGCCGTCCAGGCTGAGGCGGCCTTGCATCATCAGCTCCTGCAACAACTGCGTGTGATGAATGACTTCATAATGGCCGCCGAACGCCGGGTACTCATTCTTGAGGGTGTGCAGGCAGTGCGGGCAGGTCGTCACGATGCGGCGCGGCGCCGCTCGATTGAGGGTCTCGACGTTCGCCTGGGCGAGTTCGTTGAACAGGTACTCGTTACCGCTGCGGCGAGCCGAGTCCCCGGTGCACCGTTCCTGCGGCCCGAGAACAGCAAAACGGACTCCGGCGGCCTTCAACACCTGGGCCAGAGCGCGGGCGGTCTTCTGCGCCCGGGCGTCCGTCGCCGGCGCGCAGCCGACCCACCACAACACTTCGGCATCCGGGGCTTGCGCCACCAACGGGACGTCCAGGCCGGCCGCCCACTCGAGGCGCTTCTCCGGGCCCAGGCCCCAAGGATTGACCGAACGCTCCATCCCCCGGTAGGCGGCCTGCAGCTGTTCGGGGAAAGCGCTCTCGGTCAACACCAGATGCCGCCGGATCTCCAGGATGTCGCGCATCGGCTCGATGCCCACCGGGCAGACCTCGATGCAGGCCCCACACGCAGTGCAGGCCCAGACCGCCTCCGGCGTGATGGCGAACTCGAGCAGTGTTTGGCTGCTGGCCTCTCCGGCCGCCAGCCGGGCGCCTTCCTGGTTGAGGAAGTAACGCTTGTTGATCTCGAGAGCCGCCGGGGAGAGGACCTTCCCGGTGGCGTAGGCCGGGCAGGCGTCCTGACAGCGGTTGCACATGATGCAGGCATAGGCATCGACGAGTGCCGTCCACGACAAGTGCTCCAGCCGGGCCGCCCCGAACTGCTCGATCGACGGGTCGTCGAAATTGAGGTTGTCGAGGGCGCCCATTGAGGTCCGCTTCGGCTTGAGCAGGAAGTTGATCGGAGCGAAGAACAGGTGGAGATGCTTCGAGTACAAGAAGTAGGGCAGGAACGCCAGGATCAGACCGAGGGCGATCCAGAAGCACACGTGAATCGCCGCCACCAAGGCCGCTTCGCTCCATCCGGCCCAGGCCCGCGAGAGCGCCGAGGCGAAGGGCATCCACACGTTTCCCCCCTCCGACGCCAATACGAAACTGCTGCCGACGAAGCGGGCGCCAACGTGAAGAACGATGAAACCGGCGACGATCGCCGAGTCGCGGCGGATTCCGCGGCTGGCCTTGGGGTGCAACAGCGTCGTCGAACGGATCGCCAGGGAGGCCGGCCGGACGAGAAAGCGGCGCACGATCAGGTACGCCATCCCCACCAGGACTCCGATGCTGAGCACATCTGCCGCCAGCCGGAAAAGATTGCCGACAGGCTGGCCGCCGAGAAAGGCTTCCGTCACATCGACCAGATTGACCAGCAAGTAAAAAGTGAATCCCCAGCCGACGAGCGCGTGGAAAACGCTGGTCCAACGCCGGACCGAAAACGTCGGCGCAAAGCTGACGAACTTGGCGATGGCCGTGAACAGCCGTCGGCCGAGCTGGTCGAGCTCAGGCCGGCCCTGACCGCGGCCTATCGTCCGGACGATACGGCGGGCGGCCAGGGCCGTGAGGCTCAGGCTGAGGATGGCGGCAAGAACGAAGAGGACTCTCTCGACCGGGGTGAGCATGACTCTTCTCCGGCGGGGCGAGCGGAAGGGGATCGGAAAGGCGACTGCGGGGGGAGTGTATCACAGCGGCGCGAGGCCCGCAGTCCCTCGCAATCGCTCGGGATCCCTATCGAAGCGCGTCCTTCCCGGCGGCCCATCGAGTTTGCTCGGGGAGAAAAAAAAAGCGCACAGTGACGTGGCCCGAGCCAGGCGCAGGCTAAAGCCTGCGGCTACCAGCTCGGGAAGGAAGAAAGCGGTCCTCCACGCTGAGCTCACTTCCTCGCTGAGCGGAGGGCCGAGCCCAGGAACCCCGGAAAAAATGTGCCTCCACCGCGAGGCCCGTAGTCGAAGCGCGCACCGTAAGTCGGACTTCTCTTGGGCGCCCTTCGACTGCGCTCCGGGAGGAAAAAAGCGCAGGGCGAACGGTGGCCTGAGCCAGTGCGCAGGCTGAAGCCTGCGGCTACAAGCTCGCGGAGAAAAAAACAAGCGCAGGGCGAACGGTGGCCTGAGCCAGTGCGCAGGCTAAAGCCTGCGGCTACGGCGAAAGGGATCGGCCGCGCGTGGAGGCCACGGAGTCGAGCTAGGGCGCGTGTGGAAACACTCGATGGAGCAGCGCCAGCTAGCCGAGGTGGAGGAACATGACGCGGCTACGTACTCGGAGGAGGAGGTCAGGCGGCCTTCGCCTGGAGGAAAGTCTCGACGGTGACTGGGAGGGGATGCGCTGCCAGATAAGCGCGCACGTCTTGAACTGCCTTGCGATATCGCTGCAGCAAATCTTGATCGGATCCCTTGAACCGGTGCAGGGTCTGTAGAGCACAGGCGGTGCAGCCTCGCATCGCCCGGTATGAATCCGTCTCGCAACTCAGGCAGCCGTCGAGACGGATCATCATCAGGGAAAAGGCGAGACACTCCGGGTCGTCCGGGGGAAGCGAGTTGACTCGGTCAACGAGTTCGCGCCAGCTTTCGCCGCGGGACCGGGCCAGCCGGGGAATCGCATGGGGCGGAAAGAGGATCTGGTTGTCCGAGTACATCGTCTCGCGTTCTTGACAACTCGACGATCGGGAGGAACCCGCCGGAATTGTAGGGAACGAGGATGCGGAAGGGGATAGGACTGTAGTACCAGATCGGCCGTCAGCCGTCAGCGACACCTGCACTTGCGCCGGGGCGCAGCGCAGGCGCAAGTGTCAGCTTTCAGCCCGAACACCATCGAATGTGGCCATTCCGGTGGGATTCGCGACCTGAGCGCTCTTTGCTGAGAGCTGACAGCTGACCGCTGACAGCTACTTACGCCCCGCCGGCACCGTAGGAGGCTTCGTCGGTGGGGGTTTGGCCAGAGGGGTCGAAAACGTAGACGTACGTGCCTTCGTCGACGAAATCGTAGAGCCACTGGGCGTCGGTCATCGGCAGGTTGACGCAGCCGCGCGAGGTTGTCGTTCCGAACTTGGCATGCCAGTAGGTCCCATGCAGAGCCCGTGCCTCGTCGAAGTACATCACCCACGGCACATGCTGCAGATAGTAGAAGCCCGGCTCGCCGGGAATGCCGCCGGTCATCAGGTCCTGCTCGAGCTTGACCCAAACCTTGAACAGGCCGGGCTTGGTCCAGAATCCGTTGCGGCCCGTGGAGACCATCGTGGCAAAGACCAGCTGCCCGCCTTGATAGGCGGCGACCGTCTGCTCGTACAGATTGACCGTGACCCACTTGTCGGCATCGACACCGGGCGGCGGCGTGGTATCGGGGACGACGCGCGCCACATTCCGCTGCTCGATCCACTCGCCCCGGCCAACTTGATACCACTCCCAGTCGCCGGCGCGCTGGACATCATAAATTTGAACGACATCGAACTTGCTCAGCCAGTGGTCGGTGTAGGTTTCGCCGCCCGGTTGAGTTGCCGCGAACGTGCCGGAGACGACCCAACCAAAAGGACGCTGCGGGGTTTGGCTGAATGCCTGGCCGTGATAGTCCTCAGGCGTGAAGTCGCTGGCGTCGCCGGAGCGGACATAGCCCTCGCCGGTGGCGTAGACGTCCCCGTCTCCGGAAGGAATCGAGTCGGTGTAGTAGAGGTAGACAAAGCCTTTCTGGATTTCGCCCGTCTCGCCATGACCCGAGGCGGCCGCGTCCGCGCTCGGGAACAGGCGTACAGGGTCCTTGCCGGCGCGCAGGTAGTTGGTGGGAACGGAGTACATCTTCGGGTCGAGCGGCGTCGTCGGCAGCGGCATGACCGGATAGAGCCCGGTTTCGGCCAGCCGCTCCAGGGCGGCGCCCGGCCCGGTGGGCGGGCACAGCTCGGGGTGGCGCACCTGAACCCGCGGAGGGCACAGGTAGTCCGACGGTGGCCCCGGTGCGACCGGCGGCACAACCGCGCTGGCTGCCGTCAGGATCGGAGCTATTAGAAGGAAGGCGCCTACGAGACGCATCGGGTTCCAGGCTTCATTCGGCACGCATTCTACCAGCCGCCGCGCCAAGGATGGACGCGGTGTTGCAGGCTATCGCCGTTCCTTCGCCTCCAACGCCGCCCTGTCGATGAAGGCCTGCGTCGGCATGGCCCCCAAGTCCTCTCCGCTGCGCAGACGAACTGCAACCGCTCCTTCTTGCGCCTCGCGATCGCCCATGACGAGCATGTAGGGGATCTTGCGGAGCTGCGCGTTCCGGATCTTGGCGTTCATTCGTTCCGGCCCATCGTCGACTTCAGCTCTCAACCCGGCCGCAGCCAGCCGCTGGGCGACCTCGCGGGCGGGTGCGGCGTGGCGGTCGGCGATCGGGATCAGGGCGGCCTGGACCGGCGCCAGCCACAGCGGAAAGGCACCGGCATACTGCTCGATCAGGAACCCGATCATTCGCTCGTGGGTGCCCAGCGGCGCGCGATGGATGACCAGTGGCATTTCCTCCTGGCCCTGGCGGTTGGTGAACTTAAGCTCGAAACGCGCCGGCTGGGCGAAGTCGACCTGATTGGTCGCCAGGCTGAACTCGCGCCCGGTGGCGCTCCAGATCTGGACGTCGATCTTCGGTCCGTAGAAGGCGGCTTCGTCGGCTACTTCGACAAAGGGCACGTCGCCGTGAGTCATCGCCCGTCGCACCATGTCTTCCGTCTTGAGCCACAGCCGCTCGTCGTCGACATACTTCTTCCCCAGGCCGCGCTTGTGATGGGTGCTCAGACGCATGACGTACTTCTCGATGCCGAAGATGCGGAAGTATTCCAGGTACAGGCGCGCGACGGCCAGGAACTCGGCTTCGAACTGTTCCTCAGAGCAGTAGATGTGGGCGTCGTTCATTTGCATCGAGCGAACCCGCAGCAGGCCGAAGAGCTCGCCGCTCTTCTCGTAGCGGTAGCAGGTGCCATACTCCGCCAGCCGCAGCGGGAGCTCGCGGTACGAACGCGGTTTGCTGGCGAAGATCTTGTGATGCATCGGGCAGTTCATCGGCTTGACGTAGTAGCGGGTGCCCTCCAACTCCATCGCCGGGTACATGTTGGGGGCGTAGTACGGCAAATGCCCGCTGTGCAGGAATAGGTCTTCCTTGGAGAGGTGCGGCGTGCGCACGCGCACGTAGCCGGCATGGGCCTCCGTCTCCTTGGCCAGCCGCTCCAGCTCCTCGGCGATGACCGCGCCGTTCGGCAGCCAGAGCGGGAGGCCCGGGCCGACCTCGTCATCGAAGATGAAGATCTCCAGTTCGCGGCCGAGCTTGCGGTGGTCGCGGCGCTTGGCCTCCTCCAACATCGCCAGGTGCGCCTCGAGTTCCTCCGGGGTGTTCCAAGCCGTGCCGTAGATGCGCTGCAGCATCGGGCGCGTTTCGTCCCCCCGCCAGTAGGCGCCCGCCACGCTGAGGAGCTTGAGCGCCTGCGGGTTGATTTGGCCGGTGTTTTCGACGTGCGGTCCGCGGCATAGATCGGTGAAGGTATCGTGCGTGTAGGTCGAGATCACCGGCTTCTCCGACGTATCCTCGCCGTACTCGTCGGTGCCGCCTCGCTCCAGTCCGTCGATCAACTCGATCTTGTATGGCTGATCGGCGAAGAGCTGGCGGGCCTCCTGCGCCGAGACTTCACGACGCTGGAAGGCATGCTTCCCGGCCAGGATCTCCCGCATTCTCTTCTCGAGGCGCTCGAGGTCTTCGGGCGTGAGCGGCCGCGGCAGGTCGAAATCGTAGTAGAAGCCGTTCTCGATCGGCGGTCCGATGGCGAACTTGGCCTGGCCCGGGAACATCTCCATCACCGCCTGCGCCATGACGTGCGATGACGAGTGGCGCACCCGGTAGAGCTGGGAGTCCTCGTAACGTTCGGCAGATGAGTGGGACATGGTCTACCTCCCCAACACAAAGGCCCCCGCCCGTCTGGGGCGAGGGCCGACGCGCTCGCGGTTCCACCCAGGTTGGCCCGCCCATCCGTGCGCGGACCGTCTCCGGCGGCCGATAACGGGGCCGAACCTGGCGCTCGCGGGGGGTTTTCGCCGGTCCAACGCCTCCGGGGGCTCTCAGTGGCTGCCCTCGGTCCCTGTCGGCCGGACACCGGCTACTCGTCCCGGTCGTCGCGCCTCGATCTACTGTCCCGTTCCGTAAGTGACTTGAGCCGTGCGGGAGTGGCACGTTCCGCAATGTTAGAGACCTTGCCGACAAGATTGACCACTTCGTCAAACACTCCAACCCCCGGGGGTGAGCCTTTCCCGTGGACCGCCACCCCCGACTCGATCCTGGCCAAGCGCGAACGCCTTTTTCAACTTATCTCCGGAACGGGACAGTAAGTTGTCAGTGGGCGGTATAGGACTCGAACCTACGACCTTTGCGATGTCAACGCAACGCTCTAACCAACTGAGCTAACCGCCCCGAAAAGTGATTATACCGCGGCGGAGGCTGGGACCGCCAAGCGAGGTTGAGCAGCCAATGCAGCCAGAAGGCGACGGCAGACCACGATGTTGAGCGGAGTCACTCCTCGCTCCTCGGCATCGGCGACCCAAGCCGGTCGCTAGTCGCCACGCAGCAGCTGGATCGCAGCCGCGACGCCCGCGTCGTTCTCGGACGTGAAGTCCTCCCAAGCCCCCTCGACCACCATATCCGGTTGAACCCCGGCAACTTCCCAGTCGGCGCCCGAGATCAGCGGTGTGAAGCGGGCGGCGGCGAGCCAGGCGCGCGACCCGTCGGAGAAATCAAACGCGTGGAGCTGCTCGACGTTGCCCTGTCGGAGCGATTGGCCGGGAGTCTGGATCGTTAGGACAACTTGGGTGCAGGCCGGGCCGAGGGTGCCACGGCGACCGCCGTTCTCGACGCCCGGCTTGCCGTCGATGGTCAGGATGATGTCATGCGGCCGTAGCCCGGCGTGGTCGGCGGGTGACTCCGGAAACACGTCGAGGACCGTGATGATGCCCTTCTCGAGACGCGCTTGAAGCAAGGCACCGATTCCGACGAAGTTGAGCTGTCCCAGCCTCTCCGAATTGACCTCGGCCGGCGACTGGAAATAGGAGTGTTCGTCCCCCAGCCGGTTGATGAGAGACTGCAGTTCGCTGTAGAAGGCCCCGGAGTCCATTCCACTCTCAACCCGGGCGCGGATTTCGGCGACCGCCACCGGCCAGTCGAGTCCGTTGAAGTCGCGGTAGACGTAGTTATCGAGGACGGCGTTCTCCAGGCCAAACAAGACATCGAGCTGGGCCTCCGTTGTGAGGGGAGGGTTAGCGCCCGCGGCCTGGGTTGATGGAGCAACGAGCGTCGATTCGATTGTCGGCAGCGGCCTCCCCTCGCACTCGGGTGGCACGTAAACCGGTGTCGGGACGACGGCGACTGGGGCCACCGCTTGGGTTGGGGCGGATAGCGACGGCCCGTCGCCGGAAGGAGCGGATGAACCGACGGAGCAGGCGAGGACTCCAAGAGCCAGGACGGGGACGGCCCAGTAACCCTTCATGACTCAAACTCTACTGCAAGTGTCGGATTTCGGCCTTGCCCGCCTGGCCCGGGGAAGGGAAGAAGCGTTGGCCCTCGGATCGGCATCTCCGCGGCGCGTCCGAACCCTCGGGCGGCCAGAGAGGGCGCGCCGCCCAGACCATGCATGAGAAGAGGGTGAGAATTCGCACGCGGCGCTGCTGCTGAAGATCGGCGGTGCTAGAATGCCGGCGATGTCTGATAGCCCATCGGCACCCGGATCCGTTCCGGTCGAGAGTGGCGACTTCGTCATCATTCGACGTAGTCACTTGATTCACGCCCTGATCCCGTTGGCAGCGTTGGCCGGTCTGGCTGCGGGGTATCTCGTTTGGGGCCGAGACAGCACCCTGGCGACCTCCGCCCCAGCCGGGGCAACGGCTCCGGTTGCCGTGCAGCGGCTCCAGGTCAACGTCGACGACGATCCTGCGCTGGGGCCGGAGGACGCGCCGATCACGATCGTCGAGTTCAGCGATTTCAACTGCCCTTACTGCCGCAAGTTTCACGCCGAGACCTTCACGCCCCTGATGGAGGCCTATCCCGATCAGATCCGATTTGTCTATCGAGATTTCCCCATCACCAGCGCCGAGTCTGCGGTCGCCGCTCAGGCTGCCAACTGTGCCGGCAAGCAGGGCTCCTACTGGGAATTCCATGACGCCCTCTTCAGCGGCGAGCTGGGCCTCGGACGGGCGGCGTACGAGGCCTACGGGGAGCGGCTGGGATTGAATGTCGAAGCCCTGGCGGTCTGCCTCGACGCCGGCGGCGAACAGGCGGAAGTCGAATCGGACGCCCGCGAGGCGACCGCCCTCGGCGTGCGTGGAACCCCGACGTTCTTCATCAACGGAATCCCCCTTGTCGGAGCTCAACCCCTATCTCAGTTCAGGAGTGTGATCGATGGCGAAATCAACTCGTAAGACCTCCCCCCGGCGAGCCAAGGCGGCTGCCGTTTCGACGCCGGATCCCGCACCCCCGCCGGTGGCGCCCGTCCAGGCCAGTCAGCCCCCGGCGCGCCGTTCGCCGTGGAGGACGGTGGGTATTGTCGTGGGCGCCCTGGCGATCCTCGCCGTGGTCTTCTGCGCCGGCGGCGTCGCCGGCTTCAGCTACGGCCGGATCAGCAGAGTGGTCGCGCTGCGCGCGAATCTGACTCCCTTCGGCTTCATGATGGGCCCCCAGGACCGCTTCGGCGGGCAAGGCTGGATGCCGCACAACCGTCTCGGCCCGCTTGGCGCCGGCACGGCGTATCTCGGAGTCACCTATGGCGAGGTCGACCCCAGCCGGGCCGAGCAGGAAGGCCTGAGCCTCAAGGAGGGCGCCGAAGTTTCGAACGTCGTCCAGGGAAGCCCCGCCGACGAGGCCGGCCTACAGCCGGGAGACATCATCCTTGCCGTCGATGGGGAGCGCTTGACCAAAGCGACGTTGTTGCGGCGTTTGGTCCAGGCGCACCTCCCCGGCGATGAGGTCTCGCTGCTGGTCTTACACGACGGCGGGCAAGTGACGCTCACCGTGGTCCTCGGCCAGGCGCCGGTCCAGCCGGCTCCGTAAGAGTTACGGCAGGATCTGCGCTACCTTCAAGCCGGCTCGTGGCTCAGGCGACCGCCTGCGCCGCGGGCCGGCGATTGTGTCTGCCCCAGGATGGGTGACGCCAAGAGTCGCCAGTGATCAGTAATCTGTGATCAGTCATCGCGGGCCATTTGGAGTTCGGAACGTCTGACCACTGACCACCCCTTCCCTGCTCGACCGCATCCATGAAATCGATGACGATGCGGTTAAACAAGTCCGGTGAATCAATCGGCGTGGTGTGGCGCGAATCAGGTACGATGACCATCCGCGCACCTCGGATTCCCCCAGCGATCTCTCTCTGCCGCTCGATCGGAATAGGCGATCGAGCCACCCGTCACGATCAGCGTCGGGCAGTTTACCGATCCCAATCGCGGCCAGACATTGAAGAAGGCAGCGGCGGCCATCGCCGGCAGGTAGTCGGACCGTCGGTTGCGGGCGAGTCGAACCGCCGCTTCCTCGCGCAGCCCGGCTTGATCCGGCTTCGGGAAGAGATCGGCTGCGACCCATTCGGCAACGTTTTCCATCCGGCCCGAGAGCGCCTCTCGGAGCATTGCGCTCACCGCCGCGGCGAAGTCTTCTGTCCGGGGCCAGTGGCGGAATCCCTGGCCACGCCCATGACCGGGAAGGTCCGGCGCCAGGAGGCGTCGCTGAATCCCGAGCACGGGTGTCTGGAGCAGCCAATCTTCTCCACTGGAGCCGAGACCGTGAACCAGGACCACTGGATGACCGGTCTCATGCATCGGAATGTGCTCTTCCCAGTGGAGGCGGAGTCCGCCGGTGGTTAACTCAGGCATGCCAGCCTACGATCCCAATCGCTAATCGCCAATCGCTAATGACTCTCTGTCGGAGACTGGCGATCGGACGATTGGCGATTTCAAGCATAGTGATCAAGCAACTCGTCCGCCGGCAAGGTGATCAGACCTTCTTGGCGTTCCCCAACCTGGCTGATGCGACCTGGTCGTTGACGGACGAGGTAGGCTGTGTAGGCTCCCGCCAAGGCATCGAGCTCGTCATGCTCCAACAGGTCATCGAGCGGCCAGCGACCTTGCAGGATGGTCTGCCGCGTGATCGCCTCAAACGCGTCGGTCGGATTGGGGAGATCGATGCCTTCCATGTAAAGCACCATCTGGCGCTGCATGCGCCCCTCCAGGCCGTTCTTCAACGCCGGGCGGCGCCCAAGCAAGACGGCGAAACACGCATAGGGATGGACTTCGATGTGAAGCCGGGCGGCCTGCGAAGCCCGCCCAACGAGGGCCGTGTAGCCGAGGGCCGCGAGCCGGCGGTAGAAAGTGAAACCGGCACGCATCCACGCCGGTGCCGCCCGAACGGTCGACGGCGTGTTGTAAAGACGAAGGTTGCGCCGCCGCAGGTCGACCTCGCACACGCGCCAGTCGGCCCAACGCTCGCCGCGCGCCGCCATGCCGAGGCGCCGGCGGACTGCGGCCTGACGCATCCGCCCGCGGTTGGGCGCGGCAGGTGCGTCGACCGCTACAACGGCCGTCTCGAGCGACTGAAGGAACTCGAGGATCGAAACGGCCGTCCCAGAACGCTTCTCTGCGATGCGTAGATCGCCGTCGAGCGCCATCAACGTCCAGGGGCGTTTGCCGGCCGTGAGATCGACCCCGAGGTAGAGCTCTTCACTCATCGCGCGGCCTCCCAGATGGCAGGCCAGTTCTGCAGGATGACGGCCCTCATTGCGTCGACCTATCCCCATTCCGATGCCACGTGTTGGGGACCAATCTCAAGTCGAAGTCGTCCTCGTGGGTCGAATAGTAGCTCTTGTCAGGCAGAAGGCCAAAGTCTCCGCCAAAGTAGCGGTCCATGACAAGGCGAAATGTGTTCACCGGAGTCATCGTCGGGTAAAGTCCCTCTGTGCCCTCCGGCAGGTAGTAGACATTCAGTATGGACAGTCTGGCCTCTTCGCTGACGTACGCCCAGCCGTGGTCCCCCATCACTACGATCACAGGCGGGGTATCGGAATGCTGAAGTACATATCCAAGGACCTCCACGATCTCCTTGTTCAGATAGTCGATCTGGCGAGTGTAAGCGTCGCTATTTCGAATGTCGGATTCTGTCTCGAATTGGCCCTGGCGAACGTCCTCCCCCGTGCTCCCAAAGACGTAGGGTGGGTGGGGCGACACGATATGGGCAAAGACAAGTTTCGGCGAAGGGAGAGAGGCGACCTGTTTCAATTGATCGAGGACAAAAAGGATCCGCTCACGATGGTCATCCCGCGGGTCCGGCGCCGACATCCCTCCGGCATTGTCCACCTGTTGCCATGCGTCGAGCACCGCCCGGGCGAGTGTTGTGTTCAGAAAGAAGAACTCTGGCCGTGACAGCTCACCAAGAGGGTTGTGGCCATCATCATCTCCCTGACTCCGCTGAAGGTAGTAGTCGGCGTCCCGCCACTCGGTCCAATGGACCCCTGTCTCGAACGCAACTGTACTGTACCCGATACACTCCAACTCATGACGGAGAGAGTTGTCAGATGTCTTCTCTATCAACTGCTGCACACGGCTAGGAGCCGGGCCGAATCTTTCCGGGAAATCCTCTACGTAGGCTGAGTTCAGGACGGAGGGAAGGGAGAACCGGGTGAAGGCATAATTGCTCAGACTGCCGCGTGCGATGTAGAAGCCCATCTCCTCGAGCTGCCCGAGAAACCAGGAGTTGTCGTAGCCGCGGACCTCTTGCAGGACGTCGTCACGCTCGTAGGCGTCCAACACAATCAGGTAGACGTCGGGACGGACGGGTCCGGGGTGCAAACGACATCCACGAGTCCCGGCCCCCTCGCCCAGCGACCACAGCGTCATCGGCACATAGAACTCGGCGATCAACGCCAAGGGGCCAACAAGGGCGAACACCCCGATCGCGGTCAACGTCGGAGTCCACACATGCGTCGAGCGAATCCTGCTCGCCGAGGCAATGCCAATCGCCGCGACGAAGAGCGTGGCAGGCAACAGATAGCGGTGGCGAACGATCGTCGTACCGGAGACTCCGAAAACCTTGAGACCGTCGTACACGTGCCCGTAAGACAGGACCAGCAGCGTCACGAAGCTGGCCGCCAACGCTCCTCGGCCCCAGTCTCGTAGGATCAGGCGCATCAGGACAAGAAGTAGGAGGCTTAGGGCCAAGCTGGCGGCCAGAGGGCGGACGATGTCTTTGGGTTCGAGTTGGCCGAGGTTGTGAGCGAAGAAGGCCAGCGCCGCATAGACCGCGAGAAGGAAGGGATGCACAACCCATTTCCGTAGACTTGCCATGAGAGGCACTCGCTGGTTCAAGGATGTGGCCGACATTCTCAAGTTAGCCCTAGATCTGTAGGCTAACGCCTCTCGGCTAATCCTACGCGGCCACGTGAAGCCGGTTGCGACATCTGCTGCACTTCCCGGGCGAACGCCATCCAGCGGTCGCGGTCGGTGCGATAGGGTGCCATCCAGGGAGCCTGCGCCGCTCGACGCAGCGCCGATGCCGCGCTCGATCCGATGCAGATCCGATAGGCAACATAGGCCCAGCGTGTGCGATGGCGGCCGGCCGAGGCATGCAAGAGGACACGGCGCCCTTCCGCCATGCAGGCCTCGATGAACGAACCGGCGAGCCACCGCTCCTCGGCGCCGGCTTGATCCTCATCGTCCAAGCCGAGCCACAAGTAGGCTGCCGGCGCCCTCCCTACAAAAGCCGCCGGAGCTGCGGGACGTAGATGCAGCACTGCCGTGATTCCCGTCTGCGCAGCGAATTCCTCCCAACCTTGCGGCAAGGATTCGCCGCCCGCGGCGAAAATCCCATCCTGGACCCACGTCATGCCGGGCGAGTATACATCGGCTTTTGACGCCTCCCCTTCGGATGGATATACTACCGCCGCGATACGCTCGTCTGCATTCCGACTTCTCCGGCCCGAAACTTCACCTGCCTCGGTTTGACCAGGAGGACAAGCGATGGTCACAAGAAAGACGCAGCGCAAATCCCCGCCGCGATCGCGGCGGAGTGCTCCCAAAGCTCGCAAGTCGACCTTCAAGCTGACCTACGCCACGATGTTCGACCCGCCGGAAGAGCTCCACCGCCGCTTCGACGCGGCCTTGGCCCGGATCAAGAGCGGGATGGGCAAGGACCACGGTATGTTGATCGGAGGTCAAGAGGTCCATGCCCCCGAGGCCTTCGATGACCGTTCCCCGATCAACCAGGATTGGCTGCTGGGCAAGTTCCCCAAAGGAACCGCCGAGCATGCGCGGCAAGCGCTGGCGGCGGCCCGCAAGGCATTCCCCAAGTGGGCTGGCCTGGGATGGAAGGAGCGCGTGCGGTTGATGCACAAGGCCGCCGACCTGATCGACCAGCGCATCTATGAGATCGGGGCCGTCATGGCTCTGGAGGTCGGCAAGAACCGCATGGAGGCGCTGGGCGACACGGCCGAAACGGCCGACCTGATTCGTTACGCCTGCGACCAGATGCAGGCGAACAAGGGTTATGTCGTCCCGATGGGCAAGGATCCGCTCAAGGGTTACCGGTCGGAGAACACATCGGTGCTGCGGCCGTACGGGGTTTGGGTCGTGATCAGTCCGTTCAACTTCCCCGCGGCTCTCACCGGAGGCCCCGTCGGTGCGGCGTTGGTGGCGGGCAACGCCGTCGTCATGAAACCGGCCAGTGATACCCCGTGGACCGTTCGCTTGCTGGCGGAGTGCTTGCGGGACGCCGGTCTGCCGGATGGCGTCTTCAATTACGTCACCGGGCCGGGCGGGACCATCGGCCAGGCGCTGATGACGAGTCCGGAGGTCGACGGGATCACCTTCACTGGCTCGTTCGACATCGGGATGCAGATCTACCGTGCCTTCTCCCAGGGTCGCTACCCGCGCCCGACCATCCTCGAGATGGGCGGGAAGAATCCTTCGATCGTTTCCCGTTCGGCGGATCTCGACCGGGCGGCGATTGGCATCGTGCGCTCAGCCTTCGGCCTGCAAGGCCAGAAGTGTTCGGCGAACTCGCGCGTGTACGTCGAGCGCCCGGTGTACGACAAGCTGGTCGACCGCCTGGTCGACCAGACCGAGAAGCTTGTCGTTGGCGACCCGACCGAACGGGGGGTGTACCTGGGGCCGGTCGTCAACCGCAACAGCTACAAACAGTTCCAGCAGTTCAACGAGGAGCTTTCGGAAGCCGGCCGTTTCCTGACCGGAGGGAAGATTCGCACCGATGGGGCGTTCGCCAAGGGCTTCTTCTGCCAGCCGACGATCGTCGCCGGCGTCCCCATCGGCCACCGCCTATGGAAGCACGAGATGTTCCTGCCGATCACCATGGTCCATCCGGTTGAGCACCTCGAAGAGGCGATGGCGCTGGCCAACGAAGTCGACTACGGGCTGACGGCCGGCTTCTACGGGACGGAGAAGCAGGCGGCCTGGTTCTTCGACGAGATCCAGGCCGGGGTGACCTATGCCAACCGGCCGCATGGCGCGACCACCGGCGCCTGGCCCGGTTTCCAGCCCTTCGGCGGGTGGAAGGGATCGGGCTCGACCGGCAAGAACTCCGGCGGCCGTTACTACCTTCCACTGTATCTGCACGAGCAGATCCACACCCTGGTCCGGTGAGCGTTCCGGCGCCGGACCGCAACCATGCTGCTCCGCCTCGGTACAGCCCTCACTATGATCGGACTGATCGTCCTGCTTGTGTTCCTGATCACCTTCTCGGCGGACCGCGGTGACCTGCGGACGCTGCTCGCCGGCGCCGGTCTGGCCATCGCCGGCCTTGTGCTGAGGCGGCGAGGCCAGGGCGCGCCGGCCGAGTCGGCCCGTTTCGTGACAGTGCGGAAGGTGCTGCGGCGGGGAGAAAAGGTCGTGGAGGAGACCGAGGAGGACTGACCTGAGCGCGAGGTGGCCGGGCATGTAATCCAGGCATGTAGTCCCCGGCTTTAGCCGGGGTGCACACAGCAAACACATCCGCGGAACCACGGCCAGGCATGTAATCCGGGCATGTACTCCCCGGCTTTAGCCGGGGGAGAGGGAGCAGCTTGTCAGGGGGAAAGAGAATGGACCTTCGCTCTCGCAGAACACTCCAAAAACGAGCCCACAGACTCGGGAGAGAGGCGTACACCGGTGAAGGCACGGTCACCTTCACGGCTTGCGTCCAACGGAGGGGCGAACTCTTCGTCGACGGCGAAACTGTCGAGGCTTTCAAGGGTGCCCTACGCCGAGCTTGCCATCGATACGAGTGCGAAGTCATGCTGTATTGCTTCATGCCATACCACATGCATGTTGCTCTTCGAGGGAAGACCCCGTCCTCCGACACGTGGAGGGCCATGGTGCTCTTCAAGCAGCTTTCGGGCCATTGGCTGGCACGCAACCGGACGGGTTTCCTATGGCAAGGCGACTTCTATGACCATGTCGTCAGAAAGGAGGAGGATTTGCGCTCTCCCTTCGCTATATCATCGCGAACCCGGTTCGAAGGGGCCTCGTGGTGAAATGGGATGACTATCCCTTCACCGGATCCGACATGCTCGACCTAGAGGACATCTTAGCGAGCTGATGCGCCGTCCCTCCGAAACTTCAGGGGCGACCGAGTAATCAGAAGCATAAGACACGGCCTAAAGGCCGGGACTACACCGGCGCTCTATGGCAATGTAGTCCCCGGCTTCAGCCGGGGTCCGAGAAACAAGGCCCAGCCTAAAGGCCGGGACTACAGCGGCGCTATGGCCATGTAGACCCCGGCTAAAGCCGGGGTCCGAGAAACAAGGCCCAGCCTAAAGGCCGGGACTACAGCGGCGCTCTATAGCCATGTAGCCCCCGGCATTAGCCGGGGTCCGAGTCGCCTTCGAAGTAGGACCTGGCCTAAAGGCCAGGACTGCACCGGCGCTCTATAGCCACGTAGTCCCCGGCTTTAGCCGGGGTCCGAGTTGCCTTCGAAGTAGGACCTGGCCTAAAGGCCAGGACTACACCGGCGCTCTATTGCCACGTAGTCCCCGGCATTAGCCGGGGTCCGAGTCGCCTTCGAAATAGGGCCCGGCCTAAAAGCCGGGACTACATCGGCGCTCTATAGCCGCGTAGGTCCGAGTCGTCTTCGAAAGAAAACTCGGTCTAAAGGCCGGGAGGCGGGTTCCCGCTTTGATCACGCCTCTCATCATCCTCCTCCCCCTCATCCTCGCCTCGGCCGCCCTCGCCATCTACGGCGAGATGGCGGGTCCGGCGCGACGACCGGTCGTCTACGCCTTCAAGCCACTCACCACGGCCCTTATCATCATGCTCGCCGCCTCCCTCCTGGCGGAACCCGCCAGCCGATACCGCTTGGCGATCACATTCGGCCTCGTCCTGTCCTTGGCCGGGGACGTCTTCCTGATGGTCCCCGGCGACCGTTTCGTTCCCGGCCTGGCGGCGTTTCTGCTTGCGCACCCCGCCTATCTGGCCGCATTCACGAGCGAAGCCCTCTTTGCCGCCGTCCCGGCCGCCTTCGTCCTATTCGCCGTCGCCGAAGCCCCGATTCTGTTCGTCACCTGGCCAAGGCTCCAACGCCGTCTCCGCATGCCGTCCTCGCCTATGCCGCCGTCCTGGGTGCGATGGCGGCGCAAGCCCTGACCCAGGCTCGGTTGAATCCCTCTTTGCCGGCGATCTCCGCGGCCGTCGGTGCGGTCCTCTTCGTCGTCTCCGATTCGACCCTGGTGGTCAATCGCTTCGTCCGGCCGTTTCGACTTTCGCCGTTGGTCGTTCTGGCCGCCTACTGCACTGCTCAAACCTTGATCGCTCTCTCCGTGGCGCCTTGACTGGGCCGCCCCTCGAGAGGGGTGCCAGGAGGGAGGGCCGCCCGAGGCTATACTCGCGCATGGAGAGCCCAGGCATGCAAGCCGACGGTTTGCGCAGCTACATTTCGGTCGACGTCGAAGCCTCGGGCCCGAGCGCCGGCCTGCATTGCATGCTGGCGTTCGGTGCCTGCAGCGTCGCCGACCTGTCACAGACGTTCTACGTCGAGCTGCGTCCGGCTTCTCGGGAGGTCGATCCCCAAGCGATGGCGGTTCACGGGCTGCGTCTGGAGGACCTCGATCGGACCGGGGTCGATCCGAGGGAAGCCATGGAGCGATTCGAGACGTGGATCCTGCGCCGCGTCCCGACCGGCCACAAGCCCATCTTCGTGTCCTACAACGCGCCATTCGATTGGATGTTCGTCAACGACGCCTTCTTTCGGACGCTGGGCCGCAATCCCTTCGGTCACGCTCCGCTCGACATTCGCGCCTTTGTCATGGGTCGCACCGGCCAGGAATGGACTTTGATCCGGCTGGAGGACCTCTTCGACCGCTACCTCGACGGCCGGCGACTCTCGCACAACGGCCTGCAAGACGCGCAGATGCAGGCTGAGCTGTTCCAGGTGCTGATGGAACTCCCCCCGAGGGCCGAACCCTAGGCTCCGACGCCGATGCTAGAATCGCGCACTGCCAAAGGAGGCGCCGCGTGCATTTGGAAGGAACGGTCGAAATCGCCGCCGAGCGCGAGCGGGCCTGGCAATTCCTGACCGACCCTCAAGCCGTCTCGCGTTGTACTCCGGGGGTTGAATCACTCGAGGTGCTCGACCCCGGCAAACGGTTCAGATCCGTCGCCTCGCTCGGCCTGGGATCGATCAAGACCCGCTTCACCGTGGACGTCGAGTGGGTCGAGTTGACGCCGCCCGACCGCGCCCGGGTCCGCGCCCACGGCACCGCTCCCGGCAGCACGGCGGACGTCGAGGCGCAGATGGTCCTCACCGAACGCAGCCCCTCCACCACCGAGCTGCGCTGGACCGCCGAAGTGACCATCCTCGGGACGATCGCCAGCCTGGCGTCGCGCATGATGGGCGGCGTCACCCAGAAATTGTCCGCCCAGTTCTTCGAGTGTGTGAAGAAGAATATCGAGGGGAACGTGGCGCGCTGATCCCCTCGCAGTGCCTCGGGGCAGGCTCCGTCCCTCGTTTCGCTCGGGATGCTATCGAAGCGCGCCGTCCATGTACGAACCTTTCGTCTGGGTTCCTTCGATGTCATCCTGAGCGCAAGCGAACGGAGCCTGTCCCGTGCGCCGGCGAGGTGATCAAGAAGCCCCTTGCCCAGGCTCTCACGCCTCCCCTTCCGTCCGCACGGTCTTCCTCCCTGAGCGGAGCCGTGAACCGGAGCGAAGCAGGGCTCAGAGCCCCACGCTTCGCTCGGGGTAAACTCCGTCGAAGGGCCCTGCCGAGACGGCGATGTTGCCACAGCGCGCTTCGATGTCATCCCGAGGGCCGTCGAGGGACTGCGCGCCTGCCTTTGACAAGCTCAGGCCGGTGGTCCGATCAGCGCGGAGATGTTACACCCCCAAAACGTGAGTGATCACCGTCGAGGCCGCGCCGCCAATGCTCTGCACGAGCCCGACCTTGGGATCGCGCACCTGATTCTTGCCGGCGCGGCCGGTCAGCTGCAGCACCGCTTCGACGATCTGGTACACCCCGGAGGCGCCAATCGGGTGGCCGCGCGCCTTCAGTCCGCCCATGGTGCAGATTGGCAGCCTTCCCCGGATGCCGATTTGCCGTTCGGCGGCCATCCTCCAGCCCTCTCCCGGCGCGGCGAAGCCGACGGCCTCGAGCTGCAGGCAGGCCATGATGCTGAATGCGTCATGGACCTCGAAAAAGCTGACATCGCCCCGGTTGACATTCGCCTCGCGGAAGGCTTTGTGGGCTGAGACCTGCGATCCCTCCAGGACGAGGGGGTCCTCCCGATCCTCTACACGAAAGCGGTCGGTGGCGACGCTCGACGCCAAAATCCGAACCGGGTGATCCGTGAAGGCCCGCGCCTGCTCGCTTGGCGCCAGCACGACGGCCGCCGACCCGTCGCAGATCGGGGCGCAGTCGTACAGCCGCAGCGGGGCGTGGATGACGCGCGAGCCGCGAACTTTTCGAGCGCTGACCCGCAATTCGTGAAACATCGCATGCGGGTTGTTGCGGGCGTTCTTGTGAGCGTTGACGGCGAACCACACCATCGCATGCGCCGGCGCTTTCGTGCGCTCCAAGTACAGGGCCAGCAGCTCGGCGTTGCGGCTGATCATCGTCGCCCCGTTGGCCACCTCCCGCTCGGCGTCGAGCGCCTTGGAGATGGCCGGCATGGCCACCCCCTCGCTCATCTTCTCGACCCCAAGCGCCACCGCCAACTCCGCCTGGCCGCTGGCCACCATCAGAAACGCCAACCGCAGCGCAGCCGCCCCCGAGGCCGTCACCGCGCCGACGTCGAGGGCCTCGATTCCACGCATGCCGGCCTCGTCGGCGATCAGCGCGGCCAGGTGCTTCTGGCCTTGCAGCTCGTCGGCCAGCATGTTGCCACAGGCCAGCGCGTCGACCTGCTCGACTCCGGCATCGGCCATCGCCCGCCGGGCCGCCTCCACCCCAAGCTCGCGCAGACTCCACGAGGTGGCTGCTTCGACCGGCACTTGGCCGATTCCGACAATGCTGACGGCTCTCATCTGCCCTCTCTCCGAGCTCGGCTAGATCTTCCTTAGACCACGCCCGCCTCTCGCCAGTCGGCAACCTGATGCGGCGTACAGCCGAGCATCTCCGTCAGGATCTCGGCGGTGTGCTGCCCGAGCGTCGGCGGCGCGCGCCGCACCCGGACCGGGGCCGTCGGAATGCATAGAGGAGAGCCGACCAGAGGCACGTTCCCCTCGGACGCGTGCGCCGCTTCCTGCCGCATCCCTCGCGCGATGACCTGTGGATCCTCAAAGACCTTGTCGACGGGGTTGATCGGCGCCGCCGGGACGCCGATCGACTGGCACAACTCCATCCAGTCTCGGGCGGGCCGGCTGGAAAAGAGCTCCTTCAGCAGCGCCACCAGCGGTTCCCGATTATGGACCCGACCTCCATTCGTGGCGAAGCGCGAATCCTCCGCCCACTCCCCCTTGCCGACGGATTGACAGAATCGCGCCCACTGCCCGTCGTTTCCTGCGGCAAATGCGAAGAGGCCGTCGCTGGCCGCAAACGCCTGATAGGGCACAATGTTCGGGTGGCCGTTGCCGTATCGGTGCGGCCGCTCTCCGGAGACGAGATAGTTGCTGGCGACATACGACAGCATCGCCACCTGCGAGTCCAACAAAGAAATATCGATGCGCTGACCCGCTCCGGTGCGCTCGCGGGCAAACAACGCGGCCAGGATGGCGCTGGCGGCGAACATCCCCGCCGCCAAGTCCGCGATGGCGATCCCCGCCCGATAGGGCTCGCCGTCCTCGGGGCCGGTGACACTCATGAATCCCCCCATCGCCTGAACCATGAAGTCATAACCGGGCCGGTCGCGGTAAGGGCCATCTTGACCGAAACCGGTGATCGAGCAGACGATCAAACCTGGCCGCAGCTTCTGCAGCGCATCGTAATCGAGGCCCCAGGTTTCCATCGTCCCCGCGCGGAAATTCTCCACGAGGACGTCCGCCGACGAAATCAGGCGGCGCATGAGCTCGAGGCCCTGCGGATCCTTCAAGTTGAGCGTCAGGCTGCGTTTGTTCCTATTGGCGGAGAGGAAGTACGCCGATTCGCCGCCGGGCGTAAATGGGGGTCCCCAGCCCCGCGTGTCGTCCCCTCGCTTCGGCTCCTCGATCTTGATCACCTCGGCGCCGAGATCGCCCAACATCATGGTGCAGAAAGGCCCGGCCAGGACTCGGGTCAGATCGACGACCAGGACTCCGTCCAGCAACGAGGTCGGTGGGCTCATGAACGCCTCCCGGTGTCCTTCCCGCTTCGGATTATTCGTATCCGGACTGGTCGTTTTCCACGTCCCGCCGCGGGCGACAATCCCGCCGATCGCCGCTAATCCGAACACAGGGGCGTCGAGCGTTTCCCGGACGATCTTCTAGTTCTCCGATTCCCACCAGCGCAACACGCGCAGCGCGCGAAGAGTGTTCCAGCGCGAGGGCTGGCGGTTAGCCTCCATGTGGAAGAACACCCGCCCCTGAGCGAAGCTGTTCTGGAGGGTCCAGCGGCCGTCGGGGCGGCGCGACTGGCGGACCAGCGTAATCGCCTCCTCAAGCCGCCGGTCGCGGGGCGCACGGACCGCCTGGAAGTAGTCCAGGGCGCGCAGGAAGTCGTAGTGCCAGCGCGGCGGGAAGGACGCCCGCACGAAGCTAGGCTTGATGACCTCGCCGGTCCGATGCGAACGAAAGAGCCGATGGACGAGCAGGAACTCGCGGCCGGCACGTTCGGCGACTTCGACGGCCCGAGCCCTCCGCCGGCGAAACCGGCGGTAAGCATTCAATCCCTCGAGCGCCAAGATGGTGGTATTCATCGACGCGTGGGTCGCGCCACGCCGCCGATCGCAGTTCCAACCCCCGTCGGGCATCTGCTCATCGAGCAAATGCTCGACCAGGGTGTCAAGACGAGGATCGTCGAATTCGAAGGTGGCCAGTATCGAGAGCACAATCCCGGTGACGCAGGTCTCGCCTCGACCGCGCCTCGGCTGGCCTGGTTGCGGCGTGTCGGCCCTGGTTCGAAGCCGCCCTCCCGAGTAGTCAATGCCCCCGTCGCTGCGAAGCCCATGGTCGAGCAGGAGCCGGCAGGCAGCCTCGGCCCGTCGATGCCGAGGCGGCAACCCGAGATCGCGTAGAAGCAGCATGGTGTAAGTAGTCGAGATCCACTTGGGCGTATACAGCCCGCCGCCCCAGGTACCTTCTCGGTCCTGACGCTGTAAGAGCCTCGCTCCCCATCCTTCTTCGGCGACCTTTCTCTTCTCGCGTGACACGATGCCGGGGCTTGCATCGGTGAGATCGCGCAGTGCTTGCCAGCGAATCGTCGGATCACCTTTAAGTAGCCAGGCGATCGTGGGGTCGGAGCCAGAGGCGCTCATCGGTTCATTTCTTGCTGCGCGAGGGAATCCTCAAGGAGGTGGAATCCGGCGGTCTGGAGAGGGCCGCCCGGCCAGCCCGAGGCCAGTATCGCACACTTCGTAACCACCGCCTGGGCGCGTCGGTCGAAGATCCCCGCCCTCACCCCTTCGGGCACCCCTTCGGGTGCACCCTGGGTGTGCGCCGCCCTCACCCCTTCGGGTGCGCCGAAGGGCGTGGCGCCCTGAAGAGGGTAGAGACCGGAGCGAAGCGGAGGGTGGCTCCGTCGAGTTGTTGGGCAGCCCGTCGATGCCCTATTCAAAGGAATAGTGAAGAACATGGCTCGTTAGGTGCTCAAGAGCGTCCGGCCTTCCATGCTTGTAGTCTTTGAATGGTTTCCAGAACCTGAAGACTCTAGCAAGGCGTAGTGGTCGGAAGACGACCACCAGGGGATTGAACTCCCGTCCTCGGCCGAAGTAGCGAAAGAGCATTACCTGAATACTCGGCAGGGTCAGCCACTGGCTTCTTTCAGACCAGTTCAGGACGACTGCCTTCTGCATGAGGACACTTACGATCCGATCCGCCATGTACTGCGTCCAGACCGGACTATCAGAAGTAACGATGAGAATAGACTTTCCTCGAGGAAGCCACGTCACCCACACGGCTACGTGAAGGAACAGTCCAAATAGGAGGTAGGCGAGAAGGAGCACCAGACCGATTGGCAGGAAAAGAACGAGCACAGTGAATCCAATCCAACGTGGGAACTGCTTCCGGTCGTCTGTATCGCCAGGTGCCATCGTCGAGGTACCAGGGCTGCCTAACGAGGCATTATACAGACCCCCCTGCCCAGACTCCCGACGCACCGGGTTATACTGAACCGAGTCCTCGCCTAAGGACCCAAACCGCCCGATGAAGCCACCTCCCTTCGAGTACATCGCCCCGGATACCCAGGCGGAAGCGCTCGAAGCCGCCCGGCAGGCCGGCAGCGACGCCAAGTTCCTCGCTGGCGGACAGAGCCTGGTGCCAGCGATGAACTTCCGTATCACTCAGCCGGCTTTGCTGATCGACCTCAACCGAGTCCCAGACCTTGACTACATCCGCCGCGACGGCGGCGCCGGCGTGCACTTCGGAGCTATGACTCGCCAACGACGCCTCGAGCTAGACCCCATCGTGGCCGCCGAGGCCCCCTTGCTGGCGGAGGCCGTGCCCTTCATCGCCCATCCACAGATTCGCAACCGAGGAACCCTGGGCGGGAGCCTGGCCCACGCTGATCCAGCCAGCGAGCTTCCGGTGATCGCCGTCGCCCTCGACGCCCAACTGCGCGTGGCCTCGACCGAGGGCGATCGCTGGGTCCCCGCCAAGGAGTTCTTCCAGGGGATGTTCACCACCACGCTCACACCAGAAGAGCTGCTGGTGGAGGTCGCCCTGCCGGCGCTGCCGAAACGCACCGGCTCGGCCTTCATGGAGTTCTCGCGACGGCGCGGCGACTACGCGCTGATGGGCGTGGCGGTGATCGTCCGCCTGGATGAGGCCGGCGCATGCGACGAGGCTCGCCTGGTTTTCCTCAACGCCGGCGACGGTCCGGTCGATGCGCCGCAGGCGGCGTCGATGCTGTCCGGCCGGCGGATCGACGCCTCCAGCGCCGAAGCCGCAGCGGCCCATGCCGCCGAAAAAGAAATCGAGCCCCTAGGTAACTTACACGCCAGCCCGTCGTACCAGCGTCACTTGGCCAGGGTTCTTGGCCGGCGGGCGATACTGGTCGCGGCGCAACGCGCCGCCGCGGCCGGGCGCTAACCCGCCGTCCGGAGAGTCCACCGATGTCGGGAAACCACCGAGACATACACGTGACGGTCAACGGGCCGAGCCACCCATCCCGAGTCGAGCCCCGCCTGCTGCTCAGTGATTATCTTCGCCACGACCTCGGCCTGACCGGTACCCACGTCGGCTGTGAGCACGGGGTTTGCGGGGCCTGCACTGTGCTGTTCGACGGCGAGCCGGTGCGCTCTTGCCTGATGTTCGCAGTCCAGGCCGACGGTCACGATGTCCAGACTGTCGAAGGCATCTCCGCCGGTCCGGAAAACATGCACCCGTTGCAAGAGGCGTTCTGGACGAAGCATGCCTTGCAGTGCGGCTTCTGCACGCCCGGTTTCTTGATGACCCTGCTCCCCTACCTTGAGGAGCACCCCAACCCTACGGCGGCGGAAGTGCGAGAGGCCATCTCCGGGAATCTTTGCCGCTGCACCGGTTACCAGCACATCGTCGAGGCCGTCCTGCTGGCGGCAGACCGCCTGCACCAGCAGCCTGCCCCTTCCGGCGGTTGACTCGTCTGACGACGCTCGACGACGCCGTGGATCGAATTCCCTCCCTTCCCGAATTGGCCCGCAGCCTCCGCAGCGGGGATCTCGCGCTTTCGGATTACATCGACTCCACTCTTCTCCATCTCGAGCAGGCCGAGCCGAAGATCCACAGCCTCCTTCCCGAGGACGGCCGCCCCGCCCGCCTGCGGAGAGAGTCTTCCGAGATAGCCCGCGGTCATCCACCCGCCTCGACGGTGCCCCCTTTGTTTGGCGTGGTCGTCGGGATCAAGGACATCTTCCGAGTCGATGGCTTCGAGACCCGCGGCGGCTCCCGCCTGCCGCCGGAGGCGCTCGCCGGGAAGGAGGCCGAGTCCGTCAGGCGGCTTCGGCAGGCGGGCGCGCTCGTCCTCGGAAAGACGGTCACGACGGAGTTCGCCTATTTCGCGCCCGGCCCCACGCGCAACCCTCGCAACCTGGAACATACTCCTGGAGGCTCGAGCAGCGGGTCGGCTGCGGCGGTGGCCGCCGGCCTGTGTCCGCTTAGCCTGGGAACGCAGACCATCGGATCGATCCTTCGCCCGGCAGCCTTCTGCGGCGTCGTCGGGTTCAAGCCGACGTACGGCCGCATTCCTGCGGATGGGGTCATCCCGCTGGCCCCGTCGCTCGACCACGTCGGTCTGTTTACCCACGACGCCTCCGGCGCCGAATACGCCGCCGCGATTCTGTGCGACCGGTGGAAAGCCTCCGGACCGCAGCCGCCCCCTGTCCTCGGCATTCCCGATGGCCCGTACCTGGCGCGGGCGGGCGAAGTCTCTCACCTCCACTTCGAGCGCGCGCTCGCAACTCTGGCACACAGCAGTTACGCGGTCCGCACCGTGAAGACCATGCAGGACTTCGATGACGTGGTCCGCCGTCACCAGATCATCCTGGCCGCCGAAGCCGCCCATGTCCACGCCGAGTGGTTCTCGAGGTTCGAGGGCCTCTATCACGAGCGGACGGCTGAGCTGCTGCGTGAGGGCCGGCAGATCGATACTTCCGCGCTGGCGGCCGCGCTCGACGGGCAAGCGATCCTGCGGCGCGAGCTTCACACGGCGATGGAAGACGCCGCGATCGACTTGTGGATCGCGCCGTCGACCGTCGGCCCGGCGCCGCTCGGCCTCGAAAGCACGGGAGACCCGATCATGAGCTTGCCCTGGACGCAGGCGGGGTTGCCGGCAATCAACCTTCCCATCGGCGAAGACCCCGAGGGTCTTCCCCTCGGCGTGCAGCTCGTTTCTCGTTGGTACGACGACGAACGTCTCCTGGCCTGGGCAACGATGATCGAGAGCGAACTCCGCGAAACCTCACGGGCCTTGGCGTCCCCCGAAGCGGCGTCGCGCGGGCCCGCGAGCGGGACGTAGCCCATGGCGGCAACCGTCAGCCAGATTCGTCCGGGCGCCTATTACGATTCCGTCGTCCTGATGCAGCTTCAGCGTGGGTTGGTCACGCTCCCCGGAGTCCTGGACGCCGGCGCCGTCATGGCGACGCCGGTCAACCTCGAGTTGCTCGAGGCCAGCGGACTCCGGCCCGTGGCCGGCGCCGGCGCGGATGACCTGTTGATCGTCGTCAAAGCCGAGAACAAGGAGTCCGCCGAGGGCGCCCTCGGCCAGATCGATGCGCTTCTGACGCGGCGCCGCGCCTCGGGCGAAACGGATTTCAGGCCAAAGAGCCTCGATGCGGCGGCGCACCAGCTGCCCGAGGCCGCCTGGGTGCTCGTTTCTGTGCCGGGCCGATTCGCCGGTGGGGTGGCACGCGATGCCCTTTACCTTGGCAAGAACGTCTTCCTTTACAGCGACAATGTTTCGATAGAAGACGAAGTTGAGCTCAAGGGCGAAGCGCTTGGTCGTGGGTTGCTCGTGATGGGTCCCGACTGCGGCACGGCGATCGTCGGAGGAGTCGGATTCGGTTTTGCCAACCGGACCCGCCGCGGCTCCATCGGGCTGGTCGCTGCCTCCGGAACGGGGCTTCAGACCGTGGCGTCGGCGATCCACCGGCTTGGAAGCGGAATCTCGCAGGCCCTCGGCACGGGAGGGCGCGACCTTCACGGCGAAGTCGGCGCTGTCTCGGCGCGGCAGGCACTGGACGTCCTTCGCCGCGACCCGGAGACCTCCGTCATCGTCTTGATCTCGAAGCCTCCGGAACCGGAGGTCGCCGGGCGGGTCGCAGCGGCGGCCAGAGGCACCGGTAAACCTGTCGTCCTCAATCTCATCGGCATTCCTCGCGGTGGCCGGAGTCTGGGCAACCTGCATTTCTCCAGCGGTCTGGAGGAGGCGGCCGAGATCGCCGTGGAGCTGGCAGGCTCACCGGCTAACTCGGCGGGTGCGCCGCCGGCGGACCGGGGGAAGGCGCGCTACCTTCGGGCGCTTTTCTCTGGCGGAACGCTGGCCTATGAGGCCGTCCTCGGATTGCAGATCGCCCTCCATCCGCTGCACACCAACGTCCCGCTGCACGAGTCGCAACGGATGCAGGACCCGCTGCACAGCACCGGCCATGCCATCCTCGATCTCGGCGCCGACCAATTCACCGTCGGGCGGCTGCACCCGATGATCGACAATGACCTCCGTTTACGCCGCTTGCGACAAGAAGCGGCCGACCCCGAGACGGCCGTCATCCTGCTCGATGTCGTCCTGGGCGAAGGGGCGCACCCGGATCCGGCCGCCGAGCTGTCGCCGGCCGTCGCCGAAGCGCTCGAACGGAGCGAGCTGGAGGTCTTGATTTGCGTCATCGGCACCGACCTCGACCCGCAGGGCATGCAGGCACAGATCGAGAAGTTTCGAGCCTCTGGCGCCCGCGTCTTTACCGGTTTGCGGGAAGCGCTCGACGAAATCGCCCGCCTCCTGCCTCCGGAGGCCGAGCCGTGGCCTACGCCGGTATCCCTAGAGGCGTTCCGGACTCCGGCGGCGATCAACGTTGGTCTGGAGTCCTTCTACGAGAGCCTGGTGGCCCAGGGTGCGGCCGCGTTGCACGTCGAGTGGCGTCCTCCCGCCGGCGGCGACGAGCGTCTTATGGCGATCCTGGCCCGCATGAAGAGCCCGTCCGGTTCGTAAGGAGCAGCCATGAACATCGACGAGGCCAATGCGAAGGCCGTCGAACGCATGATGGACTCCCGGCCGATCCTGCGGGGTGTGGCCCCGGCGCGCGACGTCATCCCCGGCATGGAGGCGGATCTTCTGCTCCACGCCGGACCGCCAATCGAATGGGAACGAATGTCGGGACCGCTGCGGGGCGCGGTTGTCGGCGCGCTGATCTTCGAGGGCCGTGCCCGCGACGAAGCGTCGGCCGTGGCGGCGGCGCAGCGCGGCGAGATTCGCCTAGAGCCCTGCCACGACCACGACGCCGTCGGCCCGATGGCCGGCGTGATTTCGTCGTCGATGGCCGTCTACATGCTCGAGGATGTGACCCACCAGCGCCGGACCTTCTCCAACTTGAACGAGGGCTACGGCAAGGTCCTGCGCTACGGCGCGTTCAGCGAGGAGGTCTTGCGCCGGCTGCGCTGGATGAACGACACCCTCGGCCCGACGATTGGGGAGGCACTCGCCGGAGGGGATGGGCTCGACCTGCGGGCGACGATGGCCGAGGCGCTTCACATGGGCGACGAAGGCCA
>Ga0184639_10000100_pt1 | contig 28369 bp, 27 predicted proteins | sample PLM31_170_b2_FD_133155 | JGI IMG/M metagenome (GOLD analysis project Ga0184639, IMG submission 133155) | Groundwater sediment microbial communities from an aquifer in East River, Colorado, USA - PLM3-1_170_b2 | ecosystem: Environmental > Terrestrial > Soil > Riparian zone | place: USA: East...
AACCGGCACGCCCACCGAGACCCCCCTTGCGACCGACACGGCGACGCCGACCGACACGTCCACCCCAACCGACACGCCGACGGCGACATTCACCCCCACCCCACCCTTGCAAGGCTGTTCCGTGGGTTTCTGGAAGCAGGAGAAGCATTTCGACGAGTGGCCCACACCCTACACGACGGAGACACTCTTCAAGGATGTGTTTGGTCGGCAGCTGGCAGGTGACCCGACACTTCTGGGAGCGCTCGAGCTGAAAGGCGGGGGATTGAATAAGCTCGCGCGCCAGGCCACCGCTGGATTGCTGAGCGCGGCGCACGATAGGGTGAACTACGCGTTCATGCCTGAAGAGGTGATTGCGAAGTTCCAGGACGCCTTCGACAGCGGCGACTATGATCCGACGGCGGCTGAGTTCGAGGCTGCCAACGACGCCGGCTGCCCGCTCGGGGAGTAAGAGGGAGTTGTAGGGTGCAATTCATTGCGCCTCTACAAGACTAACTGAGGCAGAGATCGTCGGGTATGGAATCGGAGACGCCCCGTTGGGGCGTCTCCGGATGAGGAGACCGGGTTTCCTTATGGGGCTTGTCATCCTGAGGCCCCGTCGACTCGGATGGATTTCACGGCAAGTTTCATACGGTCCACCAGTCGATCCAGGAGCTCCTTGGCGGTGGCTCCTATCCAGAGCGGGGCCGGCTGTCTATCCGGTTCGATCACCATGCCCCGCACTTTCAGGTGCGCTAGGACCCGCCCCACCGTCGAGATCGAGACCTTCACCATCCCCAATCCATCGGAGGTGCCGGTCCTCAGCTGTACCCCGCCGGCCTGTGGCCCCGACCAAGCGGGTGCGCGCTTCGCCCTCTACACCCTTGGTGGCCTGCCCCCTGGGGGCGCCCGAAGGGGCGTAGAGGCCAGGGCGCCAAGGGCGCATCGCGCTTCGCTCTCTACACCCTTGGTGGCCTGTAGAGGCCAGAGCGCCACGCCCTTCGGCGCACTCGAAGGGGTGAGGGCGCGGCCCGCAGGGGCCCCCAGGGGGGTCCAGGCATGGCGGCTTTTCGTCCCGTGGGATAGGAGAAGACCCTAGCGGCCGCCGTGGCGCGGCCGAGTGTCCTCCTCGAGGGCATAGCCCGACCCGCGGATGGTCACAATGTACTCGGGGTTGGCGGGGTCTGGCTCGATCTTCATCCGTAACCGGTGGATGAACTGCTTCACGAGCGCCTCCTCGCCGGAATACTCGGGCCCCCAGACGTTGGCCAGGATGGCTTCCGGGGTGAGCACGCGCCCGCGATTGCGCAGGAGGTACTGAAGCAAGTCGAACTCGCGAGGGGTGAGTTGAACCGAACGGCCATCGCTAACGAAGACGAGCCGACGATCGGGGTCGGCCATCAGTAGCGCCTCCGTCTTCGCCAGTCGCACCGGAGCCATCGGCCGCGAATCGGCTCCTCGCCGCAAGCACGCGAGCAGTCTCGCCCGCAACAGAAGGTAGTCGAAAGGCTTGACGATGTAGTCGTCGGCCCCGGCCTCCAGCCCGCGGATAATATCGTGGTCGCGGCCTTTCGCCGAGACAATGATGATGACGGCCTCGGTCATGTCGCGCAGGCGTCGGCAGATCTCGAAACCATCCACCCCAGGAAGGTTGACCTCGATGAGGATCGCATTCGGGTGCCAGTCATACGCCATCCGAAGCCCGTTCTGGCCGTCGGCCGCCTGCTGCACGTCGAAGCCATCGTCCTGCAGCCGCAACTGGAGGACTTCGCCGAAGCGCAAATCCCGATCGATCACCAGAAGCCGTTTCTTACCGTTCATCCACACCCGTGCCGAACTGACAACTCACGGCGAGCGTCTTCAAACATGGCGCTGCCTGCCAGAGAGCTTGGCCAGTGATTCGGATCCGAACTGCATTGCGCGGTCAGGAAAATAAGAAGGAATCAGTCCGCTGACGTCGATCGATTCAACCGCGCCCTTCGACAGATCGGGAATTCCAGCCTGGCGCTTCGCTTGCTGCACGGTCGTGCCAACCGTTGGGCTGGTTTCCCCCTGGAGGCAGGCCGGCCGTCGCCCTCGTCTTGTTACAGCCGTTCGGCTTACGAATCAGTCTAACACGCGGTCTTTGGTCCTGAGGGGAGGCCTCCCGATCGCAACCAGCAGGCCCCAATCCCCATCAAGCGAGGCCAGATCCGTTCGGGCGAAGCGCCCCGGCAAGAGACACCGGGGCGCTTCGCCCCTACGATCCGGCTATTCCTTCTCGGCCACGAAGTCGATTCCCAACGTGACCAGTTGGCCGACCGAGGCCACCTGCTCCGGAAGGCGCAGGATGTGAATGTCGAAGTCGGCGTAATCGAGCGTGACCGAGGCCGTTCCCTCCAGGCGACTTTCCGACACAGGTGTCACGGTCGCCGTGAAGGTGACGGGACGGGTCACCCCGTGGATCGTGAGATCGCCGGTGATCGATAGGTCGTAGGCGGTGCCGAAGGTCACTTGGTCCGGCAGGCCATCGATCGACATCGCCTGAAAGGTGGCGAAGCGGTTGGCTTCGTCCCCGGTCTGCAGGATGGCGTCGCGGATGGCGCGGTTGCGAAAGTTGTTGTCGGTTCGGAGCTCGCTCATGTCAATCTGAATCGGGCTGACCAAGACGCCTTGGGGATTGGCGAATTCGCCAGTGATCTTCCCGCTGACGACGTTCGTCTTGCCGATGACGGTATTGGGCGAACCGGCGAGGACTTCATCGATCATGAACCAAGCCTCGGATTGGTCCGGCAGTATCCGGAACGTGACCTCACCGGCCCCGGCGACCGGTTCCGGCGTGGACGCAGGAGTGGTCCCGGCCGAGGCCGGGGTGACCGACGCCTCGGTCGACGCCGTCGATGACGGCTCCATCGTCTGAGCCGGCGTGGCGGTAGCGCAGGCCGCCAGCGCCCAGGCGCCGACAACCATGACCAGCAACCATTGTCTCTTCACAGCATCTCCTCAGCAAACCCGCGCCGTCCGCCAAGCGGCTCTGCAGGAGCCCGCGGGGTCAAAGATGCCGCAGTCTACCAGGGCCCTGGATGCAAGAGATGAGGGATTGATGAAGGAATGATGGTGACGGGACGGCCCACGGAGGCCAGCGGTCAGCCGTCAGCAATCAGCCATCAGAAGAACGCCCGGAAGACTGTTGCTGAGGGCAAATGCCGAGAGCAGAAGGCCGAGGATTGAGGGCTGGCGTGTGAGGGCTGATCGGTTCATGGCTTCAGCACCGCGACCAGCCTCAAGTCTCGTTCAGCTCGCAATCCGGGGGATTTCCAAATAAGTGAGGCTATCTCGCGACGCGAGGCGGGCGGCGAAGCTCTACTTCGCCGCCCGTGCTGGATCACCACGATCCTGACTCGCGGCTACTCGGAACAGTGCCCCGGACCGCTGAGGCCGTTATTGTAGGCGTCTAGGACCCCGGCCAGAGTGATGAACCGCTGGCGCAGCGGGTCGTCGCCCTGCAGGGAGGCAATCTCAGCGGGAGAATAGGTGTTGAGCAGAGATGTGGCGTCGTTGAAGGCCGTCAACACGTCCGCCGGGATGGAGGCCCCATTGAGTTGGTTAAGCCCCGCGGCGATGTAGGCGTGAGCCAAGATGTAGTAGGCGTTCTCCGAAGGCTCCGTCCACAGCACCTCGTAGTAGGTCTGGCCGCTGAGGAAGAAAGGAGTGTCCTTCCGGCTTGGGAGGATTAGCTCCCACGCCTCGTCGAAGGGCGCCGGACCGTACTCCGAGTGCGTCTTCCAGTAACCGGGCGTGAGGGTGCAGCCTTCGCTAACCTGTTCGCACGTCACGAGGGCGCTGACCGTCCAATCGTCGGAGCCGGTGGCGCCAGTGTCCCTTGTGACGAACGAGGCGGTGTTGGTATGCTCGTTGTCGCCGCACACCAACGGGACGTCAGCGTCCGCGTGGGCGCCAAACCACAGGGAGTATTCGAAGGTCTGGGGCACGGCGTCTTCGCAGACCGTCCCCAGGAAGCCCAGGTTCGTGTCGGTGACGTCGACGCACTCATCCACTTCCTCCGCCAGACCGTTCGGGTCGAATGTCACGTTGGCACTGCCGGAGAAGTCCGTCGTGCCGCTGGCCGTGGGGTTGCCGGCCGAGTCGTAGGCGTAGTTCTGCAGGGTGGCGGTCGCCGTGTTGGTGCGGTCCGAGGCGTCCGGAAGTTCGGCGCGGTATGTGCAATGCAGCGATCCTCCGGCCGGCACGGTCAGCGACGGGCAGTCCACGTCCGCCACGATGCCCAGCGACACGACGTCCGACACTCCCGTCAACTCGGCGTCGATCGGCGCCGGGTTGGCGATCCAGATGTCGCCGGACACGACGTTGACAAACTCGTCCATGGCGTCCAACGTCACTTCGTAGTTCACCTGGAACAACTGGCCTTGCGCGAGGACCAGATCCGCATCGCTGGCCAACTTGTCGATCGTCCATCTCCAGATGTGGGCGAACGAGGTGGCGGCTGTCTTGGTCACGGTGAGGCCGTAGCATCGAACGGTCACCGACTCGCTGTCGGACAGCCCGGTCTCGACGATCGTCGCCTTGTTGTCATGTTTCCCTTCATCGCCATCGCAGGTGAAAGTGCGTTCATAGCCTGCCGAGCCGTCGTCGCCGAAGCCACCCAAAGGGCCAGCGAAGGTGTCTTCAACGGTGACCGCGTCGTTCACGACCGTTGTAGGGTCGCCGAAGGTCACCTCAGCCACAGCCTCGGCCCCGTCCACGTTGCCGCTGGTCGTCACCGTTACCGTGTTCGTGCGGGTGGCGCCGTCGGGCAGCGGGCTGGAGTAGCTGCACTCGAGCGAACCACCTGGAGGCAGTGTGTATGGGAAAGAGACACCACAATCGACGCTGACCGCCCCGAAGCCGGAGATCGTGTCCAAGACGCTCTGGATCGTGGCCTCCTCGGGTGTGTTGTTGGTTATCGTGATTGTGCCTGCGACGGCCCATTCGCTGTCGGTACCATCATCCTTGGACACAGACACGGTGTACCGCGACGTGCCGCTGTCGCCGGTGAACAGGTCCCACATCTCGGGTGTCACGTTCTTATCGATTTCCCACCCGAAGGTGCGAGTGAACGTGGTTTCGGCGGTCTTCAGCACATCGAGCGCGGCCCTGAGTTCGTAGTCGTAGCAGAACTCGATATGGCTGAGCTCATAGGGTTGGTTTTTCCTGTTCGGATTGGGCGGCGAATGCAGCCCCGTGTCGCCGAACGACTCCGCCGGTGGGTCGTAGACATAGACATTGGCGGCGGTTCCGCCCTTGACGATGACCGCGTCCACGCCCAACGTGGACGACCATTCGAAGTAGACCATGTTCCCGGTGATCGTCACGGTGTTCGTGCCATCGATGTCGTAGGTACCCGAGTTGGGCGGCTCGACCTTGAAGCCGAAGTTGTATCCCAGGTCGGTGCAACTCGGATTGCCAGGAACGAATGTCGGCGTGACATAAGAAGCTGCGGCAGGCACCATCGCCAAAGCGATCGCCACGGCCGCCAGGCTGAAGCCGGTAAGGAATCCGGTCTTGACGTTCATGGTGACCCCGCCTTTCTGAACGAGAGTAGTGCGAGCCTCCGGCTATTCCTCATTGAGGCTTCGAACGCGATTGTGGGTCGGACACCACGGAAAACAAGTAGGCCTTCCGTACATGTAGCTCTTCTGTACCACGACAGTTGACTCGATCTCGTAGAACTCAATGCGTATCGCTAAGATCGGTTCGGCCGCGTCGGTGACAGACAGATGACTCGAGCGTTCTCTCTGCCGTAGGGAGAACGCGATCCTCTCCCGCCGCCCGACATCACCTGGGGCACCGGGCGAGGGACGCGCCTTCTCCCTTCGGTCTCTGCACCCCTTCGGGTGTCCCAAGGGGACAGACCACCACGCCCTTCGCCCTCTACGCCCCTTCGCCCTCTACACCCCTTCGGGTGTCCCAAGGGGACAGGGCGCCACGCCCTTCGGCGCACACCCAAGGTGCACCCGAAGGGGCGAGGGCAGCGCGCACCCCGGGTGCACCCGAAGGGGTGCCCGCCCTTGGCGGTCTGCACCCCTTCGGGTGCCCTGAAGAGGGTAGAGACCGAAGGGGTGAGGGCGCACACTTGTCCCGGCGACTTTCGGGATCCCGTAGGGCTCCCGATAAGGCCGTGATCAAGATTCGGGGGATCGGGAAGGCGGAGCCCTAGCGGGGGCCACGGTTCAGTCGCGTGTTCCTAACAGAAGTGCAACTGGAAGGTGCTGGCGGCTGAGCCTGAGGGCTGACTGCTGACAGCTGCCTTTCCGGGCTGTATAATCGCAGGGTCCCAGCCATGCCGGCCATCGAAGTCGACCATCTTCGCCGAATCTATCGGACGACGATTGGCGTCGTCCGGCGTCGCGCCAAGGATGTGCTGGCCGTCGACGACCTGACCTTCGAGGTCGCCGAAGGCGAGCTGTTCGGGATGTTGGGTCCCAACGGCGCCGGCAAGACGACCACGGTCAAGATGCTGACGACGCTGCTGCTGCCGACCTCCGGGACGGCACGGGTGATGGGGTTGGACGTGGTGCGCCAGGCGGATACGCTGCGCGGCCGCATCGGCTTCATCTTCGGCGGGGAGCGCGGCCTCTACTGGCGCCTTTCCGGTACGGACAACCTCCGTTACTTCGCCAGCCTGTACCACGTCGAGCCGACGGTGTCGAAGCTGCGCATCCCCTACCTTCTGGAGCTCGTCGGCCTGGCCGATCGCGGCGCCGAGAAGGTGGAAGGCTACTCGCGCGGGATGAAGCAGCGGCTGCACATCGCTCGCACCCTGCTCCATGATCCGCCGGTGCTGTTCCTGGATGAGCCGACGATCGGCCTCGACCCCATCGGGGCGCGCGAGATACGCCAAGTCGTGCTCGACCTGCAGGCGGAGAAGAAGACGATCCTGCTCACGACGCACTACATGTTCGAGGCCGACGCCTTGTGCCAGCGGCTGGCGGTCGTCAACCACGGTCGGATCGTCGCTCTCGACACACCGCAGGGGCTGAAACGTTTGGTGCGCGATATGTCGGTGATCGAGGTCGAGCTCTTCGGTGTGCAGCACGACGTGGCGGACAGACTACGTGGTCAGGATTATGTCGACTCGGTCTCACTGGAGGACCAGGATCAACGGCAGCTGCTCCTGGTCCAAACAGGTCGAGGCTCGGAAGCCGTCCCCGATGTGCTACTCCAGCTCGAGGGCCTGCGCATCGGGAAGGTAACGGTGCGAGAACCCACGCTGGAGGACGCGTACGTGCGCCTGGTGGAGGGCGCCTGATGAACCTCCTTCAGGCGCCGGCTCAAATGCGCGCCCTGCGAGCTGCGGCCACACTGGCCTTTCTGTCGAATGCCTTCGACGGGTTCATCGTGTTCACGTTGATCGTCCAGCCGCTGGTCATCGCTGTGCTCGGGCTGTGGATTCTGAGGGGCACCGGACAGGACTACGGGATCTACGTCGTCGTCGGGAGCGGCCTGACCGGGTTGTGGAGCGGGCTGCTGTTCATCTGCGGCAACAGCATCACCAGCGAGCGCTGGACGGGGACGCTGGAGATGATCGCCGCCCTCCCCACCCCGCTGGCGATCATCACCCTGGGCAAGACCATGGCCAACGTCTGCCAATCGTTGATCTCGATGATCGGCGCCTACCTGCTCGCCTCGATCTTCCTCGGCTATCCCCTGACGGTCAACCAGCCGATCCTGTTTACCGCGTCGCTCCTGTTGATGGTCTTCGCCTTTGTAAGCTTGGGGATGGTGATGGCGCCGATGTTCATCACCAATCCAGATGTGCAGCGCTGGCAGAACGCCATGGAGTTCCCGATATACATCCTAGCCGGATTCATGTTTCCAATCCTCATGCTGCCCTCGTGGACCACGCCGCTGTCGTACCTGCTTTCACCTTACTGGGCGGCCGTTGCCCTGCACGAGACCTCCAGCGGCGGGGGCGACCTGACGACCGTCGGGACGGCATGGGTAGCGATGATCGTCCTGAGCGTCTTCTACCTGATCCTCTCTCGCTATCTATTCCGCGTCCTGTTACGACGGGCGCGACGGGATGGAACGCTGGGACTGGAGTAGAGGTCAGTGGTCGGTGGTCAGTGGACGCGGTCGATGGTCAATCGCCAATCGCCGGTCCTTGTTCACTGATTACGGGTCACTGGTCACTGATGACTGGTCACTGATGACTGCCCATGGGATTGGGCGCGAAGGCTGAAATGACGAACAGATTGGCCATCAACTTTCGACTCTTCTTCGTCGGGGCGCTCCTTTCCTACGTGGCCCTCTTCCGCTGGCTGCGCCCGATGCAGTACATGGCGTCGAAGATCGTCATGCCGCTGGCGCAGATCCTGTTCTTCTCTGTCCTCGGGCTCTATGCCGGCGGACCCGAGGGCGTCAGCTACTATGTCATCGGCAATGCCATGCAACTGACCGCCGTCAACGGCATCTACGGGGTGACGATGAGCATCGGCGGAGACCGCTGGGAGGGTACGCTGGCCTATCTCTTCGGGACCCCCGCCAACCGCATGGCGATGTTTCTCGGCCGGGCCTTCTTCCATTTGATCGATGGTGTCTTCGGAGTCCTGCTGGCTTTCATGTGGGGAGTCGTGATCTTCGGCCTCGACCTTTCCCAAGCCAACCCGGCGGCGCTCCTGTTGACGATCCTGATCTCGACGTTCAGCACCGCCGGCCTCGGGCTGCTGATGGGGTGCCTGAGCCTGGTCACCCTGAACGTCATGTTCGTCAATAACACGATCTACTTCCTGCTCCTCGTCTTCAGCGGCGCCAACATTCCGGTCCTGGCGATGCCGCAATGGATGCAGGTCATCTCGTGGTGTTTGCCGCTGACGCGCGGTATCGCCGCCGCCCGCCTGATCATCCATGGCGCGCCGCTGGCCGAGGTCTCGCCGTTGCTGGTCGGCGAGTTCCTGGTGGGCGTGTTCTACGCTACGATGGGATATGCCCTCTTCCGCTGGTTTGAGACGCAAGCCAAGCGTCGCGGCACCTTGGAGGCTTTCTAAGGAAGATGGAAGGCGAAGCGAACGATTCGCCCCGCGGGCGCAGCCGTCATGTTGAACTGAGCCTCGACCAGCTGGTGGAGCTTCAGCCGGGGTTGGGACGGCTGATGCCCGAGGTGAGCCGGCGCTACTGGGTCCTGTACTACGCCGCCCGGGGAGGCAATTGGGAGCTGGCGGCGTATCAACTGCGGCAGATCGTGCACCTCTTTCGGATCGGATCGACGACCCGCCCCAAGATGGCGAAGCACCTGGAGGCCTTTCGGCTGGGGACGCTCGAACCTTTGGCCAAGACGATCGAAGGCCGCGACGTCGAGGGGTTCGAGAAAACCTATCGAGAAGGCATCGCCAGCGCCAACCGCTTCCACGGAGTCGTCGATCACCCCGAGGTGCGGTGGAAACTGCCGGATGAGCCTCCCCCGGACCTGGACCTCGGGCCGCCTGCCAAAGCCTAAGTTATTCTCATCACCCCATGCCTCGCCGCCGATTGCGACCCATCGAGATCCGCGAGGCCGAAAGCGTTTTCGGCTCGGAGCTGCCTTACGGCGCGATTTGGGTCCACGAGCATGCCCGCTGGCCGAACTGGGTCGGGAAGGTCGGGGCTGCTCTCGCCCGCCGCCCGCCTCCCACCGCCGGCAATTCCGTCACGCTCGGCCAGAACGTCTACTTCCCTCGTCCGCTGAGGACAGGACCCGCCGAGTTCGAGGCCCGGATCTTCGGCGACATGGCCTGGCTGATGCACGAGCTGACGCACGTGTGGCAGTACCGTCAGCGCGGCTATCGCTATGCCGTAGATGCTGTGCGCAAGCAGTTGAAGCTGGGCGCGGCGGCTTATGACTACGGGGGCGAGAGCGGGTTGATTTCCGCCGCGGCGCGCCATTCGAGCCTGACGGACTTCAACCCGGAGCAACAAGGCGACATCGTGCGCGACTACTACCTACGGCGCAAGATGGGTCTGCCCACAGCGGCTTGGGAGCCGTTCATGGCCGAAGTGCGCGCGTAACCGTCGCCTAGGCCGTAGCCGCAGGCTTCAGCCTGCGTCCGGCCCGATCTCAAGGCCGGGACCTCCAACGTCGCAGCGTTCCTCACCCAGCGGTATCCGCAAGCTATAGTCTGCGCCCGGCCTGAGGGCCGGGGCCACCGATCGTCGGCGGCCCTCATCCACACGGTAGTCCCTAACACTGTCCTGTGTGAGTTTCGTCCTGAAAGCAGAGAAAGCATTTCGTATTCTGCAAGACGTTGATCATTAGGGAGGGTGCGGATACCCACCCCCGCGCTCACGCAGGCTAAAGCCTGCGGCTACGTCATTCTTCTCCCGCGGATCTCACCCTCACCCTAGACCACTACAAGTACGCTACTCGTTGAACAACTCCCCCACCGACCGACCCTCATGGGCCCGCAGGATCACCTCTCCCAGCAAGGGGGCCACCGAAAGGACGGTCATGTTGGGCAGACGTTTCTCCGGCGGGATGGGCAGCGTATTGGTGGTGACGATCTCCTTGAAGCCGGCCTCAGCCATGCGCTTCACCGCCTCGTGCACCAGGAAGCCGTGCGTGAAGGAGAGATAGACATCGCGGGCGCCGTTCTCGCGGACGATGCCGGCTGCCTCACAGGCTGAACCTGCGGTCAGCACCTCGTCGTCGACCAGGATGACGTCCCGGTCGCGGACATCGCCGATGAGGGTGTAGGCCCGCGCCCGAGGGTCGTCGCCCACTCGCCGCTTCTCGACAAACGCCAGCGGAACGCCAAGTTTGGCGGCGAAATTGCGCCCCTTCTTGGCGAAGCCCAGATCGGTGGAAGCCACCGCGGCGCTCTCGAGCCCCAACGACACAAAATGGTCGGAAAGCATGTGGAAGGCGGTCAGCACATCACCGGGGATCGAGAAGAAACCCTGGATCTGCCCGGCATGCAGGTCGATCGTGATGTAGCGGTCGGCGCCGGCGACCTCGATCATGTCCGCCACCAGCCGGGCGGTGATCGGCACCCGTGGCTGGTCCTTCTTGTCGGAACGGGCGTAGGCCATGTAAGGGATGACGGCCGTGATCCGCCCGGCGGAATCGCGCTTGAGGCAGTCGAGCATGATCAATAGTTCCATCAGATTGCGGTGCACCGGTGGAGCCATCGACTGGATCAGGTAGACATCCTGGCCGCGGACGCTGCCGTGGAGGCGGACAAAGATATTCTCGTTGGGGAACTCGACGAGGTCGTAGCCGCTCAGGGGCAGCGAGAGGTAATCCCCGATCTCCTTGGCCAAGTCGCGGCAGCCGGATCCCGCGAAGAGCTTGATTTCACCGTAGACGTGCATCCCTGGTGCCTTGGCCATTCTCTCCTCCGGAAGCCTTACGCGGCGGGCGTTCGATCCTTCGCCTTTGCTCTGGACGGGCCCCGAGACGACTCGAGCGGGCTGCCGTGTCGATCGTCGCAACGAAAGATACGAGGCGGCCTCGGCTCGCGGCGGGCCGTCAAGCCTCGGCTCGCTCCCCGATGAGATCGGCAGCCGCCTGCGCCGGCGTCCTTCGTCGCTCGAACACCGCCTGCACGGCCGCCTTGAACCGCCCGTCGGCGAGGTTCCGCTGGAACGTCTCCGTCAGGGTATGGCGAAGCTCAGCTTCGAGTCGGCTGGAGGCCCGGGCGAGTTCCCGGGTCTCGCCCTCCCCAGAGGAATGGAGGTAGTCCCGATGGCGATTGACCGCTTCCATCAGGGCCTCGATTCCCTCACCTGTTTCAGCGATCGTCGTCAGAATCGGAGGCGACCAAGCACCAGCGGGCGGTTTGGCGAGGCCGAGCGAGACGTGCAGCGCCTGGACGGCCGCCTGCGCCCCGGGGAGATCGGCCTTGTTGACGACAAGCACGTCGGCGATCTCGAGGATCCCGGCTTTGATCGCCTGAATCTCGTCTCCCATGCCGGGCGCCTCGACGACGACAGTCGTGTCGGCCATGCTGGCGATGTCGACCTCGGCCTGGCCGGCGCCGACCGTCTCGATGAAGATCCGTTCGTGCCCGCCGGCTATCAGGGCTTCCACGAGCGCGGCGGTGCGCCGCGCCAGGCCACCCAACGCCCCACGACTGGCCATGCTGCGTATGAACACGCCCGGATCCCCGCTCAGGTCGCGCATTCGAATCCGGTCACCGAGGATGGCGCCGCCGCTGAAGGGGCTGCTCGGATCGACCGCCACGACCGCCACACGCTCCGGCCCATGCTGGCGACACCAACGGACCGCCTGATTGACCAGAGTTGACTTACCGCTTCCCGGAGGACCCGTCACGCCGATTCGATGGCCAAGTCCGGTCTGGGGGTAGAGCTCGGTCAGGACGTCTTCACCCCGAGGATCTTCCTCTTCGAGCCAACTCAGCCAACGGGCCAGGGCCAGCCGGTCGCCTGCTCGGACGTCCTCCGCCAGCCCCATGCCGCCCGCGCTCAGACGGCCTTCGGCGAGGCGGCGACCGCCTCCTGGAAGGCGCGAATGATGGCCTCGGTGTTCGCTCCAGGCCCGAAGACCGCCGCGACTCCCAGCTCCTTCAGCCGCGGAATATCATCGTCTGGAATGATCCCGCCGACGAGCACGGCAACGTGGGCTTGTCCCTGACTGCGCAGCTGCTCGAGCAGGCGCGGGACGAGGGCCATGTGTGCGCCGGAGAGGATGGATAAACCGACCGCGTCGACGTCTTCCTGCAACGAGGCGTCGGCAATCATCTCCGGCGTCTGCCGGAGTCCGGTATAGATGACTTCCATTCCGGCGTCGCGCAAGGATCGAGCGATGATTTTGGCGCCCCGGTCGTGGCCGTCCAGGCCGGGTTTGGCGATCAGAACTCGCAGCTTCTTGGCCATGGTCGAGGCGTCCGGGAGCGCCTCGAGCGGATTATACATCGGCGCTCTGGCTGGATCCCGGACCTCGGCTCAGCGAGGAGGGAGATGCTGTTCGACGGTCTCGACGATTCGCTTCTTCGGTTGATACCCTTGAAGCCGGGCCACCGGCTGACCGCGCAGGAATAGGATCAACGTCGGGAGGCCGAACACCTGGAAGCGCATCGTCGACTGGACATTCTGGTCGGCGTCCACGTGAACGATCTTAACCCGGCCGCGCCATTCATCCGCCAGCCCTTCGATGATGGGGTCGAGCTGCCGACAAGGATGGCACCAGTCCGCACCGAAGTCGACCAGCACCGGATCGGCGAACTGGATGACTTCGGGCTCGAAGGTTGAATCGGTGACTTCGGGCAGCTGGGCCAATCTAGGCTCCCGTCGAGTCGACCAGGGGTCGGCCACCAATCCTAGCCGTCGCGGGATTCGCTGTCAAACGCGCAGAAGGTCGCGAAGGATGGCATCCTCGCGGAATGCGAGACACCCAAAGGGAAGCGGAGCGGTGCGGGAACCGATGAAGGTCCCGACCAAGCCTAGGCTCCCGCTTCCCCTTCGGGATCCTCTACAGGATGCGAAGCGCGATGCGCAGCGCGATTCGCGGGGGCGACCCTATTAAAAATCGTCATTCCCGCGAAAGCGGGAATCCAGGGATCAACCAAGCCCAGGCCCCCGCCCTTGCCTTCACGAGGACAGGCATCGCGGGGGCGACACACGAAAACAACGTCATCGCGGGGGCGGCCTCGACCGCGTCAGGCGAGAAAACTGCGAACGCAACGCGACATTTGCGCCAGACAGAGTCATTACCAAGGCTTGATGCCCCGGCCCTTACGCCGTCTGCCGCCCATGATTCTCATCCGCGGGAGAAAACCGCTCTCCCGAGCAGGAGTGCGCGCACACCTCCGACGCGGCGGTTCGCTTGACGCACCGCAGGCCGGATGGTATTATCGTTTCCCGGCCGTTAGCACTCTCGAACGGAGAGTGCTAACCAGCACAAAGGCATGGATAGACTTCTCTCTGAGCGTCAGGAAACGATCCTGGCGCTCCTCATCCACGAATACATCGAGACCGGGGAGCCGATAGGCTCCCATACTCTGATCTCGCGCTTCCACCTGGGCGTCAGCTCGGCGACGATCCGCAACGAGATGGCGGCGCTCACGCGCGAGGGCCTGCTGCGCCAGCCGCATACTTCCGGCGGCCGCGCGCCCACCGAAGAGGGCTATCGCTACTTCGTGCGCGGGCTGCTGGGGGAGACCGAGCTGCCTTCCGACGAAAAGCGCCTGATCAGCCACCAGTTCTATCAGGCGCGTTCTGACGTGGACGAGTGGATCCGATTGGCGGCGTCGGTGTTAGCGCACCAATCGCAAGCAGCGGCACTGGTGACCGCGCCTCACGCCGCCCGCGCGGTCTTCAAACACCTGGAACTGATCGTCACGCAGGGTCGACAGGTGTTGCTGGTGCTGGTCTTACAAGGCGGCGAAGTCAGGCAGCAGGTGTTGAGCCTGGCCGAGCCGGTCGAGCAGGCCCAGCTCTCGCAGCTAGCCGAGCGGATCACGGCGGCGGCGCTGGGGCTCGACGCCTTCGGCGTGGCCGGCATCGGGCCGGCCTTCGACACGCTCGGCCAGGAAGTCATGCGGCTCGTCTCCGAAACGCTCTCGCGCGCCGATGCCGTCGCCTCCGGGGAGATTTACCGCGACGGCTTGGCCAACGTGCTGGATCACCCAGACTTCGTGCACCCCGATGCGGCGCGTCACGCGCTGCGCCTGCTCGACGAGCGATCTTTGCTCGAGGAGGTCCTGGCCCAAGTGCTCAGCCCGGGCGTCGGCAGCGTGCAGGTCGTCATCGGCGGCGAAGGCGCCTGGGAAGAGCTGCGCGACTGCTCGATGGTGTTGGCGCGTTATGGCGCCGCCGGCTTCGCCACCGGCGCCCTGGGCGTGCTCGGGCCGACGCGCATGGCGTACGGCCGGACGATCTCAGCCGTCCGCTACGTTTCCGGGTTGATGAGCGATCTGGTTGTGGAATCTTTCGCCGGTTGAGGCGGTCTCCTCCCTCCTGAGGCACATTCGTGACGAAACACAAGAAGGGCGATCCCGAAGAAAACCTTTCCCCGCTCGAAGAAGAGCTGGCCGAGTCGGCCTTGGCGGACGACCGCCCGGTGCCGGAGCCGACCCTGGATGAGATCGCGGCGGCGTCGATCTTCACCGCCGAGCCTGAAGCGGGCCCTGCGGGGACGGAGCCAGCCGGCGGCAACGACGCTGCGCTGCAGGCCGAGCTCGACGAGATGCGGGCGAAATCCGGCGAGTATCTCGACGGCTGGCAGCGGTCGCGGGCCGAGTTCGCCAACTACAAGAAGCGCGTCGAGCGCGAGCAGGACGAAGCGCGCAGCCGGGCGATGGCCGCCGTGTTGACCAAGGTCCTTCCCGCCGTCGACGATCTGGATCGGGCGTTGCGCGACCGCCCGGATGGGGATGAAGTGCGCGCCTGGACCGCAGGGATCGAGTTGATCCATCGCAAACTGACCGGGCTGCTCGAGTCCGAGGGGGTGGAGATGATCCCGGCCGAAGGCACGATGTTCGATCCGTCACTGCACGAGGCCGTCACGTACGAGGCCAGTGACACACACGAACACGGTCAGGTGATCGAAGTCATCCAGCAGGGCTACCGCCTCGGCGAGCGCATCCTGCGCCCGGCGCGAGTGCGCGTGGCCAAGTAGGAGCATCGGGCATGGGAAAGATTATCGGAATCGACCTGGGCACGACCAACTCGGTGGTGGCGGTGATGGAGGGCGGCGAGCCGACCGTCATCCCCTCGTCCGAGGGGGGACGCCTGATCCCATCCGTCGTATCCGTCAACACCAAGAACGGCGAGCGGATGGTCGGCCAGGTCGCCCGTCGCCAGGCGATCGTCAATCCGGAGAACACGATCTTCTCGATCAAGCGCTTCATGGGCCGTAAGTTCTCCGACCCCGAGGTGCAGAAGGCGGTGGCGCTGGTCCCCTACAGGGTCTCCGCCGCCCCCAACGGCGACGTGCGCGTAACGCTGGCCGGCAAAGAGTATTCGCCGGCGGAGGTCTCGGCCATGATCCTGGCCAAGATCAAGGCCGACGCCGAGGCCTACCTGGGAGAGTCGGTGACCCAGGCGGTGATTACGGTCCCGGCCTACTTCAACGACTCCCAGCGCAACGCGACCAAGGACGCCGGACGGATCTCCGGCCTGGAGGTCCTGCGCATCATCAATGAGCCGACCGCCTCTTCTCTGGCTTATGGGCTCGACAAGAAGGCCGAGCAGACGATCGCCGTCTACGATCTGGGCGGAGGCACGTTCGATATTTCGATCCTCGACGTCGGCGAGGGCGTCTTCGAGGTCAAGGCCACCAACGGCGATACCTACCTGGGCGGCGATGACTTCGACCAGCGGCTGATCGACTGGATCGCCGACACCTTCCAAAAGGACCAGGGGGTCGACCTCCGCAACGATCGCCAGGCGCTTCAGCGGTTGAAGGAAGCGGGCGAGAAAGCGAAGATCGAGCTGTCGACGGTGCAGCAGACCGAGATCAACCTGCCCTTCATCACGGCCGACGCCAGCGGCCCAAAGCACCTCAGCCTGGCGATCACCCGCTCTAAGCTGGAGCAGTTGACGGAAGACCTGGTCGGTCGATCGATGGGCCCCTGCCGCCAGGCGTTGCAGGACGCCAACATCGGCCCGAGCGACATTCACGAGGTCATCCTCGTCGGTGGGATGACGCGCATGCCGGCGGTACAAGAGGCCGTGCGCAAGATCTTCGGCCGGGAGCCGCACAAGGGGGTCAATCCGGATGAGGTCGTCGCCATCGGAGCCGCCATCCAGGCCGGCGTTCTGGGCGGTGAGGTCAAGGACATCCTCCTGCTCGACGTCACCCCGCTGACCCTATCGATCGAGACCCTCGGCGGCGTGGCGACGGCGCTGATCGAGCGCAATACGACGATCCCCACACGCAAGAGCCAGACCTTCTCGACGGCCTCCGACAGCCAGCGCGAGGTTGAAATCCATGTCGTGCAGGGCGAACGCCCCTTCGCCGCCGACAACAAGTCCCTGGGCAAGTTCAACCTGGATGGGATTCCGCCGGCTCCCCGCGGCATCCCTCAAATCGACGTCACTTTCGATATCGACGCCGACGGGATCCTCAAGGTCAGCGCCACCGACAAGGCCACCGGGCGCAGCCAGCACATCACCATCACGGCCTCCTCCGGCCTGAGCGAGGAGGAAGTCGACAAGATGCGCAAGGAGGCCGAGAGTCACGCCGCCGACGACCGTAAGCGCCGCGGCCTGGTAGAAGCACGCAACGCCGGCGACAACGCCATCTACAGCGCCGAGCGAGCGCTGCGCGACGGGGGAGACAAAGTGGCGGCGCATATCCGGACGAACGTCGAAGCCAAGATTCAGGAGGTCCGGCAGCGCATGGACGGCGAGGACGTCGCCGCGTTGCGCCAGAGCACGACGGACTTAGTACAGGCGATGCAGGCCATCGGAGCGGCGATGTATGAGGCCGGCAGCGTCGGCGGAGGGGACTCGGGTGCGCCGAGCGGTGATACCGGCCCGGCCCCCGACAAGCCCGACGACGTGGTCGACGGGGAATTCAAGGAGGCCTAGGCGCCTCCTGCACCCCTCTCATAGGCCAGTGCGACAAACGGACCTCCAAACCCCCTCCCCTTTCCCTCGCGACACCTGCACCTGCGGCGCACCGCAGGTGCAGTGCAGGCGAGCATCCCGCAGGGGCTCCCCCCGCCTCGGCCAGACTCCCGAATCGGTGGCTCTTGCGGGGGCAGGGGGTGAGGTCGACGATGGCCTGAGCAAACAGATCCTAATCAACCTGCTAGATCCAATCTCTTGAATGCCTACCAAGCGTGATTACTACGACGTCCTGGAGGTCGGCCGCAATTCATCGGCAGATGAGTTGCGGCGCGCCTACCGGCGGCTGGCCAAACAACACCACCCGGACATCAACAAGGACCACGGCTCGGAGGAGCGATTCAAGGAGATCAACGAAGCCTACGCGGTGCTCTCCGACGCGGAGCGCCGCGCCTCCTACGACCGTTTCGGCCACGCCGGAGTCCAAGGGCTCCCGACCGACTTCGGTTTCGGCTTCGCCGACATTTTCGAGGAATTCTTCGGAGTCGCCTCCGGCGGTCGGCGCAGCCGCCGCTCCCCGCGCCGCGGCGCCGACCTGCGCTACGATCTGACCCTAGATTTCGCCGAGGTGGCGGCCGGGGTTGAGAAAACGATCGAGTTCTCCCGTCAGGAGGTCTGCCCCTCCTGTCAGGGCCGCGGCGCCGAGCCGGGCACGACCCCGGTGCGCTGCGCCACCTGCAACGGCGCCGGCGAGGTTCGCCAGGTGCGCCAAACCTTCCTCGGCTCGATGGTCAATGTGGCGACCTGCCCGACGTGCGGCGGCGCCGGCGAGACGATCGCCACACCCTGCCGGACGTGCAATGGCAGCGGCGTGGTGCGCAACTCCGTGCAGCGCGTCGTCCCGATTCCGGCCGGCGTCGACGAGGGGACCCAAGTCCGGCTGGCCGGCGAGGGCGAGCCGGGTGGCAACGGCGGGCCGCACGGCAACTTGTATATCGTCGTGCACGTCCGCCCCCATCGCTTCTTCCGCCGGCGCGGCGACGACGTCTTGCTCGACGTCGGGGTCAACGTGGCGCAGGCAACGCTTGGCGCTCGCATTTCGGTCCCTACCATCGAGGGCGAGGAGCCCATTGAGGTTCCGGCCGGCACCCAACCGGGGAAAGTCATCCGGCTGAAAGCGAAGGGTATCCCGCACTTGCAACGCGGAGGGCGTGGAGATCAGTTGGTGGTGATCTCGGTCGAGATCCCTCGAACGTTGAGCGCCGAGCAGCGCGAGTTGTTCGTGAAGCTCGGCGGAACGATGGGAAACGACGTCGTCCCCCACGAGCGAGGCTTCCTCGACCGGTTGAAGGATCTTCTCGGGGGCGCCGCCGAGTGAGGTGGCTGGAAGTCTCGCTGACGATCTCGGCCGAGCTGGCCGAGGCCGTCGCCGACATCCTGGCGCGCTTCACACCGCAGGGGGTGGCGATGTCGTACGAGGCCGGGGCCGGCGTGGACAGCCCGGTGGAAGTTCGGGGGTACGTGCCCGAGGCTGCCGCAGACGCCGCGAAGCAACAGCGCATCCGGGAGGCGCTCTGGCATTTGGCGCAGATTCAGCCCCTCCCAGAACCCGCCTTCCATTGGATCGAAGAAGAAGATTGGGCCGAAGCCTGGAAGATCAACTATCGACCGCTGCCCGTGGGCAGGCGGTTGATCATCGTCCCGGCGTGGTTGCACAGCGAAGACACGGAACGCATCGCGCTCTACCTCGATCCGGGGATGGCCTTCGGCACCGGCGCCCATCCCACCACTCGCCTGTGTCTGGCAGCCATCGAAGCGGCCCTCCAACCCGGCGATCTGATCGTCGATATCGGCTGCGGATCTGGGATCCTCAGCGTCGCCGCTCTGCTGCTTGGCGCCGAACAAGCTCTGGCGTGCGACATCGACAAGGAGGCCTTGGCCGCCACCGCGCGCAGCGCCGAACGCAACGGCGTCCAGCAAGCGATCGAGGTCTTCCCGGGTTCGTTGGAACAGGTGCGGCCGCGCCTCCGCCAGCGCCGGCGTGCCGCCGATATCGTCGTCGCCAATATCCTTGCGCCGATTCTGGAAACGATGCTCGGGTCGGGGTTGGCCGACGCTGTCCGCGACGACGGGACCCTGATCCTTTCCGGGATTCTCGCCGGACAGAGCGCAGGGGTCCGGGCGGCCGCTTCCGACGCCGGACTCTCCTTGTTGGGTGAAGAAGCGGATGGGGAGTGGAGGGCCCTCGTCCTCCGCAAATGAAACGCCGCCCCACAGCGGGGGCGGCGATAAGGATTGCGATGAGTCCGGAGGGAGCGAATCAGGCCTGGGGTTGCTCGCTCGGTCGGCGACGGTGGCGGTAAGTGATCCGACCGCGCGTCAGGTCGTAGGGTGATAGCTCGACCTTCACCCGATCCCCCAGAAGGATGCGAATGTAGTACTTGCGCATCTTCCCGGAGAGGTAGGCCAGCACCGTGTGTTCGTTGTCGAGCTTCACGCGAAACTGAGTCGCCGGCAAGGCCTCGACCACGGTGCCTTCGACCTCAATCTTCTCTTCGGTCTTCGTCATTCACGCCTCCGGGTGGCCGCCGACTTAAGGCTAGGCTTCACCCCGCTGCCATGCCATCTTGCGCGCTCGGCGCTTGAGGCGCCGGATCGCCTTCTTCTTTTGAATCCTGCGCAGCTCGCTCTTGGAGATGAACCAGCGCTTGCGGCGCACGGTGCTCAGGATGCCGCTCTTGGCCACCTTCTTGCGGAAGCGCTTGAGCAGCATGTCCTGGCTTTCGTTGGGTCTCAGAATGACCGTCGTCAACGCGACCTCACCTCCCTCCCCGTCACTTCACGACCTCGGGCTGCCCTTGCCCAAGCTGCAGTCCGAGGCGCTCTCGTTCAGGTTCGAACGACGCCACTCGCACGGTCATGCGAGTCCCCGGCGCCGGTGGCTCGCCCTCCGTCCACAATAGACGACCCTCCAGGCCGGGCTCGACGACCACCACGACGTCTTCCTTGTCCAGCCGGACGACCGTCGCCTCCAGCAGGGCGCCGACGGCCAATTGACCGGCGGCCTCCTGCCACGGGTTCGGCTGAAGTCGCTTGAGGCTCAGGCTGATCCGGTTCGACTGGCGGTCGAGGCGGACGACCATCGCTTCCACTTCCTGCCCCTCGCGAACCACATCCCCGGCGCTTTCGACGTGGCGCCAGCTCAGCTCGGAGATGTGGATCAACCCGTCGGCGCCTCCGATATCCACGAAAGCACCGAAATCGCGCACGCTCGTCACGATCCCTTTGCGGACCTCACCTTCATGAAGCGATTCGATCACCTGGGCCTTGCGCTCCTGGCGCCAGGCTCGGACCGCCTTGCGCTCGGAAAGGACCAGGCGGCGGCGTTGCGGATCGACCTCGATGACCCGCAGCGGCAACGGCCGGCCCACCCTCCGTTCCAGCGCCCTCTGGCGCTCGATGTCTTCCACGCCGCGAGGGGCCTCCGCCAGTTGGGAGATCGGAACGAAACCGCGCAACTTGCCGAAGGGCACCACGAGTCCGCCCCGGTTGGCGGCCGAGGCCGTGCCTTCGAAGACTTCACCGCTCTCGAGTAGCTGCTCTGCCCGAGCCCAGTCGCCGCTGTCGGTGGCTTGCGACAAGGAGACGATCAAATCCCCTTCCGAGTCGAGCGGGGAGACGACCATCACTTCCACTTCATCGTCCACCAGGGGGGCCTTCACGCCGCTGCCCAGACGGCGCAGGTCCTCCGCCAGGACGATGCCCTCTCGCTTGAGGCCGACATCGATCACCAACCCGCGGCCGTCGATCGCCAACACCCGGCCGCGCAGGACGTCGCCGCGCCGAGGGTGGGCGATGGCGCTGGCTCCTTCGAGCAGCGTCGACATGTCTTCGTGGGCTATCGTCATCACACTCCGCAAGAAAAAGCCTGGTCGTTCGCTTGCCTCCGACCAGGCCCAGGCATTCAGGTCAACACTGCGACGATCAAGCGGGTCGGTTCACCTGATGCACAACCTCCAAGTTCTTCCGGACGTGCAAACCCGGAACGCAGGCAAGCGTGACGCGATTATAGCTCGCCGGGGACGCAAAGTCAAACGCACTTGAGACGCGGTCTCGCGAACGGAGACGCCGGGAGACTCGTCTCGGCCCTCCCAGGGACTAGGACTCCGGCTGGTCGAGCAGCACCTTCTCGAGGCCTCGGCCGCCTTCCCACGGGTACATGATATAGGCGTCGGTTATGGCCGCGAAGTAATCGGGTCGGGCCGACCCAAACAGGCTCCGGTGAGGGTTGAAGTGGAGGACGCAGGTCGAGGGCCGCCCCGCGGCGGCCTGAACCCGGTTCTTGACGGCCGTGACGGTCCTGCCCGAACCCCAGACGTCGTCCACAACGAGGACCGACTTCCCACCAAGCTGGCCTTCCTCCGGAAACTGGATAAACTGGGGCCAGACAAGCAGCTTTGCCGCCTCCCGCTTGGCCTCGTAGGGGAAATCGACCGACGCGGTGAGCACGTTCTCAATGCCGAGCGCTTCGGCCAGCATCCCACCAGGGACGATGCCGCCGCGTGTGATCAGCACCATGGCCTCGAACGAGGAATCGAACTGAGGAATCAGATGCGCGATCAGACGGTCGACGTCTTCCCAGGTCAGGCGCTCCCGCCGCATCGCCAATTTGCACCCTTCCCGGGCTATGATAGCACCGCTGGCCGGCAAACCTAACCCCCTCCACGCGCCGTCGGGCGTCCCCTGGTCCCTATCCCTTCCGGGATGCCCCTACAGGTTCCTAGGCGCGATCGCGCTTTACCCCCTACCCTCTTCAGGGCGCCACGCCCTTCGGCGCACCCGAAGGGGTGAGGGCGGCGCACACCCAGGGTGCACACCCAGGGCGGACACCCTTCCCGGTGTCACGGCAGGGCCGTGGATTTGTTCTGTTCATCCGCACCCTTGGCCGAATAGACAGGCTCCGCCAGGATCATCGTCTGCCTCTCAGCGATCCTCGTGAGGACAACCAGCGCCTCCCGATCTCCGGTCAGGTGCAGCCTCCGGGAAATGTCGTCCGGTTCCACCGCCGAGCCACGGCGCTTCACCGTAAGCCGACCGACACCGCGTTCGGCCAGCATCCGCTGCAACGATTTCAGCCGAAAGGGCGCCGCCTGAACCACCCGGTAGGTGCGGGCGAAAGGCGAGAAGAGGGGCTCGTCCTTTGTCAGGAAGGCGATGTCGCGGGCGATCGGGTAGGCGCCGAACTCAGCTCCAAGCTGCTGTACCAGTCCGGCGCGCATGACTGCCGGGTCGGGCTCGATCAAGAACGACGCGAGAGGTCCGAGCTGGGCCGCCGGCTCAGCCTCCCCTTCCATCGACACCCCGGCGGGAAGGACCGTTGCTCGCCGGCGACCGCGTCGCAGCGCGCCGAACCACAGCACGGCCTCTTTTAGCTCCCCACCCAACGAAACGAACTCGATCTCACATCCAAGGTCGCGCACCTCTTCCAGCCGCACCGCCGGGCTGACCTTGATCGCCAGGCCGGCCACGGAGGACCGCCAGGACAAGACGAGCCTCAAGGGAGGGTGATAGGTGTCGACCCCCCGCAGCCGTCTCCCGCCGGCCCGGCGACCAGGGTCGACGAAGGCGGCTGCGTCCCGGGGGAATCGGAGAGGGAGCCTTTCGAGATCCGCCAGGACCGGCCGAATCCGGGACGCGGCGCCGGTCCGCTCGGCGTTGGCCACCAGGACATTCAACCGCAGCCGGTCGAGGTCGACACCCACGACGTCGGTCACCCTCGCCAGCTCCAGAGTGTCGCCGCCGATGCCGCAACCCAAGTCGAAAGCCTGCGGGAATCCGGCAAATCGTTCCGCACGATGGCGGGCGACAGCCGTCGCGGTTGCCTGTTCGAGACCTTCACGGGTGAAGAAGAGATCGGCGGCGCCGTCGAACTTGACTTGAGCGCGGCGGCGCAGGAGCACCTGCTCGACGGCCGCGCGTGCCAACCGCTCTGGAACCATCCGTGCGACTTGTTGGGCGGCTCTCAAGAAATCGGGTTCGGTTCCGAGAACTTCGGCTGCCGCCGTCAGTGCGCGCTCACCGGCCGCCGTCTGGAGCTCCGCGAGCAGCGAGGGTGTCAGCACGCTGACCCCTTCAACGGCACCCAGGGGCGTCAGCCGGGGAGGAGCTCTCGCACCAGATCGAGGAACTCCTCCCATTCTTCGGTGAAGAAGTGAAGAGTGACCGCACCGGCTTCGAGGTGGTAAATCGCCTCGCCATCGGGTTCGTCCGATTTCCAGGCGAGGTAGTTTTCGGTCTCGGCCAGGGTTGTGGTCGTGACTTTCGGATCATCCGGCATCGTTGCAGCCTTTCGCGGCCCGGGACGGCCGCCTCAGGAACGCCTTCTCCAAAACGCCCGCCGCGGGCGCGTAGCGGCGGCCGGTGCCTCCGGGATCCCGTCGATCGGCGGATCCCACGGCGGCAGGTCGAAGACTTTGCGGTAGACGTAACGCCCGAGTAGGATCAACGTCGCCACCGTCGGAGCGGAGAGCAAGATTCCCAGCACCCCGGCGAGCGTCGCCCCGATGACCGCCGCCACTAGAATCACGACCGGATGCAATTTCAGCGCACGGCCCATGATGCGAGGGACCAGCAGATTGTTCTCCAGCTGCTGAATGACGATGAAAAAGGCGGCGACGATCAGCGCGAAGGCGAAGGGCGTCAGACCCCACCAGTTCGATCCCTGGAAGAAGGCGACCAGCACGGCGATGGCGCCGGCGATGAACGGCCCGAGGATCGGGATGAATTCGAGAATCCCGGCGACCAAACCCAAGACGATCGCGTTGCGCACACCCAACACGCTGAGCCCCAGGGTCACGACGACGGCGATCACCAGCCCCAGGACGATCTGCCCGCGCAAGAAGGCCGCCCATATCCGGTCGAGAGCCACCCGCAGGCGATCCCAGTCGTACTGGAAACCGGGGAGGGCCGGCCGTTTCCAAGCGTTGGTGAAGACCGGTTGGTCGAGAGTAAGGAAGTAGGCCGCGGCAATCACGAACACGACCCGGGCCAATGTCTCAATGGCGCCCCCAGCCAGGGCCGTCACAATGCCGCTGGCCCCTCCGAGGAACGGCCGCACGTAAACCACGGCCTGGTCGGCCAGCGATGCCAGGTCGAACTGCGCCAGGTCAAGCTGGATTGGCCCGAGCGCGATTTTCGACTGGTTCAGCGTTTCCAACAGCGACGGCAGATCCTGCAGGATCGATTGAACCGTGAGAACCAGCGACTGGACCTGTTGCGCCAGGGCCAGGCCGGTGGCGGTAAATCCGACGATCAACAACAGGATCAGGATGAGGAAGATGGCGTGGGTGGACAACCTCCACGACAGGCGGGCCCGCTGGTGGATCAGGCGGACCAGAGGCACCAACAGGAAGGCGACGATCGCCGCGATGACCAGGAGTTGAAGCAAGCCGCTGAACCGGACGACGATCAACCCCGCCAGGGCGATCCCCGTCAGGCCGACCAGGAGTTTGGCCGATGCGCTCCAGCGCGGAGAGACGGCCTGTGGAGCTGCCCGCTCCGCGGCGGGAGGTGCCGGATCGACCGTAGAGGCAGCCGAGGTCGGCCGGACCTTGGCCCGCGACTGAGTCTGCCCGTTCTTACGGCGGATGGTTTTGCGCTTCATCCGGCCCTCTGCGCACGGGCCGGTTCAGCCGGCAGGGTCTTGTCCAGGGGGAAAGGATCCTCGTCGTACAAGTTCGCCTTGAGGTATCCCCCGATCGTACGAGCGCTGGCGATCACTGGCGCCGCCAGGACGACACCCAAGACCCCCGCCACGGCCGCCCCCGACAGGACGCCGATGATCACTACGATTGGATGCAGTCTCATCCGGCGTCCCACCAGACGAGGGATGAGGATGTTCAGATCGACCTGCTGGAAGACGAGATGGATTCCCACGATGAGCGCCGCCGCCGCCCAGTGCGGGATGGGCAGCCAGGTCGAACCGTGGAATAGCATCAACAGGCCGGCTGTCACCATCCAGATTCCGTGCCCGATGCTCGGGAGGAACTCGAGCAAGCCGGCCAGAGCGGCCATCGCCATCGGAAACGGCAGGCCCACCAGCGGACCGATGAAGGCAAACAGGGCGGCCACGACGATCGCCAGAAGCAATTGGCCGATGAAGAAGGCGCGCCATACCATATCGACCTCCAGCCGAAGACGCCGGGCGTCCTCCCGTCGCGTCGGAGGCCATAAGGAATCGAAGCCAAGCGCAAGCCGTTCCCGGTCGCGCACGAAATAGAAGGAAACGACGAAGACGAAGACCAGCCACAGGACGGACGTCAGCAAATCGAAGGCGATGCCGAGCGTCCGGCCAAAGAGCGGTTGGAGCCAGACGTCCAAGGCCCTGGCGGCTTCCGTCAGGAGCTGTTGGATGTCGAAGGAGAACCCGCCTAGTACGATCCTCCTGCCCAAAAAGGTTTCGAACCCGGTCAGGATGGTCTTGACGTCCAGGTTGAGGTTGTCGAGCTGTACGGTGATGACCGGGATCAGGATGCCGACCGCCGCCACCAAGATGCCCAACAGCAGGAGGTAGACCGCGCCCGTCGCCCATCCCCGACCGAGATGCAGGCGCTGTTCGACTCGTTGCGAAAGCGGCGAGAGCAGATAAGCGAGGATCCCGGCCAAGATCAGCGGTCGGAGGATCTCCCTCAGAAGTATGGTTACTCCCACCAGCACCAGCGTGATGCCGATGACGACGACCGTCTTCGTCGTCGGAGACCAGCGGGGATCTTCATAGGGGACGGGCACGGCCGAGATTGTACTTGGCGCGAAGGAACGAATCAAACCGGCGGTCTCTCCTGATTCTCCACCTTTAGGCTGCAGTCCAGCCCTTCGCGACATCTGGATTCCCCACCTGTGCGGAGATGCCGCCCCGATGAGGATGTCCCCGGGCAGGGGCCCAGGCTTTCACCGCGATCCCTGCAGACATGCTCTCGCGAGCCAATGGCGTCCACCACGCTCAGTCAACCTTGGATGTCTTCGTAATGGTCCTTCCACTTTGGATTCAACTCCTCGATCAGGCGCAACTTCCAGGCTCTCCTCCATTTCTTCAACTGCTTCTCCCGGGTGATGGCCGAGAGAGCCGTGTCGGCAGCTTGGTACCATACGAGCCGATGCACGCCATACTTCTTCGTGAAACCATCGACGAGCTCACGTTCATGTTCCCAGACGCGGCGCGGAAGGTCGTTGGTCACGCCGATGTAAACGGTTCCGTTGCGCGCGCTGGCCATGATGTAGACGTAGAATTGTCGCATCTCTCGCCCCCTGACTAGGATCCGATTATCGCCTGAAATAGGGCCCAGCCTGGATTCCCGCCTTCGCGGGAATGACGTTGCTCTGGGGGTGCTCCGCGGGGGCGTGGGCCCGCCGCTTGATTCCTTCCTACGGATTCCGGGCCTCCCACGAGCCACGCACCCCCTTGCAGTCGCCCCCGCGCAGGCGGGGGCCCGGACTTGACCTACTTCGCGTTGATTTCCGCGTTCGCGAGACGGACATCTTTTCATATGTTCCCCCCGGGAGCCCCGCCCGTTAGAGAGAAACAGGTCGGGCGCGAGCGCGACGGAGCCGGGCATACTGCCCGGCCCTATCTCGACATGCCCTAGCCAGCTGCGCGGTTTGAGGTCGGAAGCTATCTCCGCCGATCGGGACCGCTCCCCCGGCCGCGAGGCCCGCGGCTACGGTCCCCCCCGCGATCGCCGCCCGGTCCATTCGGCCGGCGGCGGGCGGCGCCCCGGTCGTGCTCCATCGCCTCTTCCGCGGTCCAGCCTTCGAGCACAGCCTGACGCGAAAGTCGGATCCGACCGTCGCTGTCGATGTTGATGACCATCACCGTGAGCTCGTCGCCCACCCGAGCAATGTCTTCCACCTTTTCGACGCGCGCGCTGTCGAGCTGCGAGATGTGAACCAGGCCGTCGGTGCCTGGGAGGATCTGGACGAAGGCGCCGAAGTCCGTGACGCGGACGACCTTGCCGGTGTAGACCCGCCCGACCACGGCCTCTTCGACCAGAGCCGAGATCCGGTCGAGGGCCTTCTTGGCGCTGACCCCGTCGGTGGCCGAGACGAAGACGGTCCCGTCATCTTCGATGTCGATGCGGGCGCCGCTTTCCTCCTGGATCCCGCGGATGATCTTCCCACCGGGTCCGATGATGGCGCCGATCTTCTCGGGATCGATCTTGATCACCGTCATGCGCGGGGCGTGCGGCTTGAGGTCGGGGCGAGGGGCCGGCATCGTCTTCTCGATCACGTCCAATACCTGCAGCCGCGCCTGTCGCGCCTGATCGAGGGCCTCCGCCATCACGGCCGAGGTCAGTCCCTTAATCTTGATATCCATCTGGAGCGCCGTGATCCCCTGGCGGGTTCCGGCCACCTTGAAGTCCATATCCCCGAGATGATCCTCGACGCCCTGGATGTCGGTCAGGATAGCGTACTGACCGTCCTCCATGATCAGACCCATGGCGATGCCGGCGACCGGCGCCTTGATCGGGACGCCCGTGTCGAGCAGGGCCAAGGTCGAACCGCAGACGGAGGCCATCGAGGTGGAGCCGTTAGACGAGAGGACCTCCGAGACAAGGCGGAGCGTGTAAGGGAAGGAGTCCTCCGGCGGCAACACGGGCAGCAAGGCGCGTTCGGCCAAGGCCCCGTGCCCGATCTCGCGGCGGGAGGAGCCGCGCAACGGTCGCACTTCGCCGGTGGAGAACGGGGGGAAGTTGTAGTGGTGCATGTAGCGCTTCTCGTCTGCCGGCGACAGTCCATCCAGCTCTTGTCGCTCGCGGGGCGTCCCCAGCGTCGCCAACGTCAGAACCTGGGTCTCACCGCGGGTGAACAAGCCCGAGCCGTGCGCCCGCGGGCTGAGGTCGACTTCGGCGCT
>Ga0184639_10000101_pt1 | contig 28155 bp, 27 predicted proteins | sample PLM31_170_b2_FD_133155 | JGI IMG/M metagenome (GOLD analysis project Ga0184639, IMG submission 133155) | Groundwater sediment microbial communities from an aquifer in East River, Colorado, USA - PLM3-1_170_b2 | ecosystem: Environmental > Terrestrial > Soil > Riparian zone | place: USA: East...
GTTCCCACCAACGCAGAGCTGATCGGCCAGAAGCTGGCGGAGGAGCTCATGGCCAGGGGTGCCAGGGCCATCCTCGGGGCGAGCGCCAGGGAGGTGAAATGACCGTTCGCGCGGGCACTCGTTCGCTTCCCCTTTCCGGCAAGCGGATTGTGATCACCCGCGCCCGGGAACAGGCGGGCCCCTTCCGGCGCCTTCTGGAGCAGGCCGGGGCGGAGGTGCTCGAGGTCCCCACGATTCGAATCGAACCTCCCGACTCGTGGGAGCCGCTGGACCGCGCGCTCGCGGAGCTTGAGCAGTTCCGGTGGGTCGTATTTACGAGCGTGAATGGAGTGCAGAGGGTCCGCCAACGTTTCTCGGGCAAGCGGGGAGACCTCCGTGCCCTCAGCGGCGCTCGGGTGGCTGCCATTGGACCGGCCACGGCGGCGGCGCTCCAAGAGTGGGGGATCGTGCCGGAGCTGGTTCCGGACGAGTACCGCGCTGAGGGACTGGCGGATCGCCTCCGCGGGCTGATCCGCCCGGGCGATCGGGTGCTCCTGCCGCGCGCGGCGGAGACTCGGGATCTCCTGGTGAGGGAACTGGAGCGCCTGGAAGCCCGGGTGACGGAGGTACCGGCCTACCGGACTCGGCCGGTGAAAGCAGGCGCCGCCGCGTTGCGCAGGGCCCTGGGGGCCCGCCAGGTGGACGTGCTGACCTTCACCAGCTCTTCCACGGTCCGGAACTGTGCGACCATGTTCTCGGAAGGGGAGCGTCACGCGTTGCTCGGGGATGTGGTCGTGGCATGTATCGGACCCATCACGGCCGACACCGCCGCCGAATTCGGCTTGCGAACCCGGATCATGCCGTCCGAGTACACGATCCCAGCGCTCGCCCGCGCCATCATCGAGTATTATGAAAGCAGAAAAGGAGCCGCATGATGCCGTACCCGGTCTTCCGTCCGCGACGACTCCGTGAGTCCGCGCTGCTGAGGAAGATGATCCGTGAGACCACGCTCCGCGTGGACGACCTGATTTACCCGCTCTTCGCCGTGCACGGGCGCGGTGTCCGCGAGCCGATCTCCTCGATGCCCGGCCAGTATCGCCTGTCCGTGGACGAGCTCGTCAAGGAGGCGAAAGACGCGGCGGGGATGGCGATCCCGGCGGTGCTCCTCTTCGGGGTGCCGAAGGAAAAAGATCCACGGGGATCGGAGGCGTATGCGGAGGCCGGCATAGTTCAGCAGGCGATTCGCGCCGTGAAGGACACCATCCCGGACCTCCTCGTGATCACCGACGTTTGCCTCTGCCAGTACACGAGCCACGGTCACTGCGGGGTCGTCGAGGACGGAAGGGTCAAGAACGACCCAACCCTGGACCTCCTCGCGCGGACCGCCGTGTCCCACGTGGAGGCGGGCGCCGACATGGTCGCCCCGTCCGACATGATGGACGGGCGCGTCGCAGCGATCCGAGAGGCCCTGGACGAGGCGGGTTTTCAGGAGAGCCCGATCATGGCCTACTCAGCCAAGTACGCGTCGAGCTTCTACGGTCCCTTCAGAGAGGCCGCGGAATCGGCCCCCCAGTTCGGCGACCGCCGTTCCTACCAGATGGACCCCGGCAACGTCATGGAGGCCATGCGGGAGGTGGGGCTGGACATTGACGAGGGGGCCGACATCGTCATGGTCAAGCCGGCGCTGCCCTACCTCGACGTGATCGCGCGCGTGAAGGGTGAGTTCGGCATACCCGTCGCCGCCTATTCGGTCTCCGGCGAGTACGCGATGATCAAGGCCGCCGGGCGGCTCGGCTGGCTCGACGAGGAGCGGGCGATGATGGAGGCCCTCGTCTCCATTCGCCGCGCCGGGGCCGACCTCGTCATCACGTATTTTGCCAAGGATGCGGCGCGACTCCTTGAGCGCGGCGCCCTGCCTTGACACGCGAAAACGGCAGGCGGTAGAGTGGGGGGCGCCCCACCACCGCGTAACGGCCGGATGCGGATCTCGGCGAAGGGCGAATACGCCATCAAGGCGATGCTGGATCTGGCCCTGCACTACGACCGGGGACTGATCCCGATCCAGGAAATCGCCGAGCGTCAGGGGATTCCCCAGCGCTATCTCGAGCAGGTCCTGCTGCTCCTCAAGCGCGCGGGCTTCCTCCAATCGAAGCGCGGCTCAGCCGGCGGGTATCATCTGATGCGGCCCCCCCACGACATCACCGTCGGCGCGGTGTTACGCGCTATGGAAGGGTCGCTGGAACAGGGCGAGTCCGGGCGGCGGCCCGGACGGCGTTCGGCGTCGGATCACGGGAGAGACCTGGAGGAGCTCTGGGGCGAGATCACCGCCGCGGTCTCCGGCGTGGTCGACCGCGTTTCGTTCGCCGACCTTTGCCGACGGGTGGAGCAACGACGGAGCGCGGCGCGCCCGATGTATCACATTTAATTTTTTCCCATGAACCACGACACCCCGATAGGAAAGAGCGCCATGGCTCAACGCCGAACGGAAGCCTTCGGGCGGCCCAAGATTGCCGCGTCCGTGTTGGAGCTGGTCGGAAACACCCCGCTGGTGCGCCTGAACCGACTCCCCGAGGCGGGGGGCGCCACGGTACTTGCGAAGGTCGAGTCGCTGAACCCTGGTGGAAGCGTGAAGGATCGCATCGCCGTCAGCATGATCGAGGACGCCGAGCGCCGCGGGCTCCTGAAGCCGGGCTCCACCATCGTCGAGCCCACCAGCGGAAACACCGGGATTGGCCTGGCCATCGTGGCGGCGGTGCGAGGCTACCGGCTGATCCTCACCATGCCCGACGACATGAGCGTTGAGCGCCAGCGGCTCCTCTCCCGGCTCGGTGCCGAGCTTCACCTGACGCCGGCCATCGAGGGGATGACCGGTGCGGTTTACGCGGCGCAGGAGCTCTTGCGTGAGCACCCGGACTACTTCATGCCCCAGCAGTTCGAAAACCCGGCCAACCCCGAGATCCACCGACGCACCACGGCGCTCGAGATCCTGGACGCCACGCGAGGCCGGCTGAACGCCTTCGTGGCGGGGATCGGAACGGGCGGGACGATTACGGGGGTCGGGGAGGTGCTGAAGGAGAAAGTGCCGGGGGTCCGGATCGTGGGGGTGGAGCCGGCGAGGTCGCCCGTGCTGTCTGGCGGAAAAGGCCGCCCGCACGCGATCCAGGGGATCGGAGCGTCCTTCGTCCCGGGGGTCCTGAACATCAAGCTGCTCGACGAGATCATCCAGGTCCGCGATGAGGATGCCATCACCGCGGCCAGCCGGCTGATCCGGGAGGAAGGATTGCTGGTGGGAATCTCGGCGGGTGCGGCCGTCTTTGCGGCCTGTCAGGTGGCAGCGCGGCTTCCCGCGGAGCAGGTCGTCGTGACCGTTCTTCCCGACACCGGCGAGCGCTACCTCAGCCTGACGTTTTAGCGGGTGCGCGGGACCGCTGCGAGGGAGGTTTCTCTATGGCCGTGCAGGTGTACATTCCCACACCGTTCCGACGGGCGACAAACAACAAAGACAAGGTCGAGGTGGAGGCTCCGGACGTCCGCCGGCTGCTGGATCAGCTCGAGGCCGACTTCAGTGGCCTGAAGGGTCTCGTCAGAAACGAGCGCGGCGAGGTGCACCATCACGTGAACATCTACGTGAACAGTGAGGCCATCGAGGCCCTGGAGGGCCTGGCGACGCCGCTCAAGGACGGTGACGAGGTCGCCATTATCCCGGCGCTGGCCGGAGGGCGATGATCCTCAGCCGGGAGGAGTTCGAGCGAATCCGGATCCAGGCTGAGAACGAATACCCGTCAGAGTGCTGCGGGGTGGTGCTCGAAAAGGACGGGTATCCCGCTGAGCGCCTCCTGTTCCCCTGCCGCAACGTCCAGGACGAGTTCCACGTCAAGGACCCGGCTCGCTATCCGCGCGGCGCGCGGACCGCCTATCACGTGGACCCCAAGGACCTGCTGAGGATCGGCCACCTGGAGAGCGATGGATACCGCCTCCGGGTGATCTACCATTCCCACATCGATGCGGGCGCGTACTTTTCCGAGACCGACAAGCAGAACGCGCTGGTACATGGCGAGCCCGCGTATCCGGAGGTGACCCACGTCGTCCTATCGGTCGTGGAAGGCAAGGCGGCAGGTGGCGCAGCCTTCGCCTGGAATTCCGAGAAGCGTGAGTTCGTCCCGCTTGAGTTCTCAAGGCGCTGACGTGGATGGCTCTGATTCGCTTTACGAGCGCGGGCGGCGGCTGATTCCCGGAGGCGTGAACAGCCCCGTCCGGGCGTTCCGGGCGGTAGGAGGTCGCCCGTTTTTCGTCGAGCGCGGCGCGGGCGCCAGAATCTGGGACGTGGACGGCCATTGCTACCTCGACTTTCTGGGTTCCTGGGGGCCGCTCATCCTGGGCCACGCACCGGCGCCAGTCGTCGAGGCGATCACCGACGCGGTCCGGCAGGGGACGAGCTTCGGGGCGCCGACCTCGCGGGAGGTGGAGATAGCCGAACTCATCTCGCGGGCGATCCCGTCCATCGAGATGGTGAGGCTTGTCTCCTCGGGCACCGAGGCGGCCATGAGCGCCATTCGCCTTGCCCGGGGCGCCACCGGCGGGGACGTCATCATCAAGTTCGAGGGGTGTTACCACGGGCACGCCGACAGCCTGCTCGTAAAAGCCGGCTCCGGTGGCGCGACCTTCTCCATTCCCGATAGCCTCGGTGTTCCCACCGCCCTCGCTTCCCTGACGCTCACGTTGCCGTTCAACGACCTGGAGGCCGTGCGGCGGACCTTCGACGCCCGCGGCGGCGAAATCGCGGCGGTGATCGTCGAACCTGTGGCCGGGAACATGGGGGTGGTGCCGCCCGCGCCCGGCTTTCTCCAGGGGCTCCGTCATCTCACGCGGCGTCATGGCGCGCTTCTGATCTTCGACGAGGTGATCACAGGCTTTCGGGTCGCTTACGGGGGCGCCCAGGCGCTCGACGGCGTGACGCCCGATCTGACCTGCCTCGGCAAGATCATCGGCGGCGGTCTCCCTGTCGGCGCCTACGGAGGCCGTCGCGACCTCATGGAGCAGGTCGCGCCGATCGGGAAGGTCTATCAGGCCGGGACTCTTTCCGGCAATCCCCTGGCGGTCGCGGCCGGGCTGGCTACGCTCCGAGCGCTGACAGACCCGGGAGTCTATCCGCGCCTGGAGGCGTTGGGGGCCCGGCTAGAGGCAGGGTTGCAGACGGCAGCACGGGAAGCCGGGGTCCCGCTGGTTGTGAACCGCGTGGGCTCGATGCTCACCCCCTTCTTTACAGACCGTCCGGTGACCGACTACGCCTCGGCCAAGCGCTCAGACACGGTCCGGTACGCGAAGTTCTTTCACGGCATGCTCTCCCGCGGGGTCTTCCTCGCCGCCTCCCAGTTCGAGGCAGCGTTCATCTCCCTGGCCCACTCGGAGGCAGACATCGACAGCGCCGGGCGGGCCGCACGGGAGGTATTCCGCACCCTTTAACCCGGACGAGCCCCGCCTCCCGGGACAACGCTATTGACGGCCGGGGAGACCGGGTGATAGGATTCACAAGGTTTCGGCCTGGAGTCACCCCTTCCGACTCCGTTTGACAGCGGCACTCACGTTCGGCTTCGTCGGTCCAGGGAGCGTGTAAAGCGAGATGAGGACACGGGTGGGCGTCGGCGTTCTCGCCCTCGCGCTCCTCGCCATCCTCGGCGCCGTCGCCCATTCCACGCGAGGCCAGGCAGCCGTGCCGGTCCAGCCCATCGCCTTCAGCCACCAGATCCATGCCGGCCAGTACAAGATCGACTGCCAGTACTGCCACGCGGACGCACGCCGCTCTGAGTACGCCGGGTTGCCGTCGGTCGCGCGCTGCATGGGGTGCCACAAGATCACGGCCGCGGACCGACCGGAGATCCAGAAGCTGGCGGGGTTTTTCGCGCAGCAGAAACCGATCCCGTGGGTGCGCATCTTCAAGGTTCCGGAGTACGTCCACTTCCCCCACAAGCCGCACGTCCGGGTGGGGGTGACCTGCAAGACCTGCCACGGGCCCATCGAGACCATGACCGTCGTAAGCGCGAAAACCGGCCAGAATCTCTCCAACGACCTATTAAACCTGGTGACCTTCGCCCCCTCCCCGACGCCGCTCACCATGGGCTGGTGCGTCGAATGCCACACGAGGATGAACGCCAAAGAAGGCAAGAAGGCTCCCCTGGAATGCGTGACATGCCACCACTGACAACTTCGGAGGGGGCCTCGACGGCCCCCTCCGATACCTCCCCCTAGGGAGATTGCGCGGGCAAAGCCCGCGCTCGGAATGCGTGGAGAATGCGGATGATTCCGATGAATCGGCGGGAATTTTTCAAGGTTGTCGGGGCTTCGACGGCGGCTGCCGGGTGCGCGCGGACTCCAGAACCACTCCTGGCTCTGGTGGTGCCCGCCGACAACCTCGTTCCGGGCGTGGCGTCGTGGTTTTCCTCGGTCTGTCGCGAGTGTCCCGCGGGGTGCGGTGTCATCGCGCGAAACCGCGAAGGGCGCGTGGTCAAGCTTGAGGGCAATCCCGACCATCCAGTCAACCGGGGAACGTTGTGCATCCGCGGTCAATCCGCGCTCCAGGGGCTCTATAACCCGGATCGGCTCCGCGGCCCGCTTCAGCGCGACGCCTCGGGCACCCTCAGGCCCGTCAAGTGGGAAGAGACGGAGAAGTTTCTCGCGGAGCGCCTGGCCGCCATCCTCAAGCAAGGCCGGGGTAGACGGATCGCCGTCCTGAGTCAACTCGAAAGCGGGAGCCTCGCCGCCTTGATGGATGCCTGGATCAGGGCACTCGGCGCCCGCCCGCGCGTCGCCTACGAGCCGTTCAACTACGAGTCGATTCGCGCGGCAAGCCGCGTCGTTTTCGGCCGCGACGCGATTCCGCATTACGCTATCGAGGACGCGAACGTCCTCCTCTCTTTCGGCGCCGACTTCCTGGAGACCTGGCTGTCGCCGGTGGCGTCCGCGCGGGGGTTCGCACAGATGCACGCCTTCAAGCACGGCCGAGCGGGAACGTGCATCCACGTGGAACCGCGGCTCTCCCTGACCGCGGCCAACGCGGACGAGTGGATTCGAAACGCGCCCGGAACCGAGGGTCTTCTTGCTCTGGCCCTCCTCAAGGTGATCACAGACGAGGGCCTCCAGGCTCCGGGCGTTGACACGGCCGGGGTACGCGCGGTGGTCAGGGGTGTGGAGCTGGACGCTGTTTCCCGGCAGTCAGGTGTTCCCCCTGAAACGATTAGACGAATCGCCCGTACGTTCGCCAAAGCACGGCCCGGTCTCGCGATCGGTGGCGGCGTCGCTGTTTCCGGAGATGACGCCGTTGACAGTCAAGTGGCGATCCACCTCTTGAACTACGCAGCCGGTAACGTTGGACGCACGGTCCGCTTCGGGCCAGACTCGGCCTTCGGCCAGGCCAGTCCGTACGGCGACGTGCTCGCCCTCACCGAGGCAATGGCCAAAGGGGAGATCGAGATCCTGCTTCTGATCCACGCCAACCCGCTCTTCACGCTCCCTCCCAAAGCGGGGTTCGCCGGGGCCCTCGAGAAGGTTCCACTGGTGGTCAGCTTTGGAAACGAGCTCGACGAGACCACTGCCAAGGCCCACCTGATCCTCCCAGACCTCCATCCGCTGGAGTCTTGGGGCGATTTCATTCCGCGTGAGGGCGTGATCGGGCTGATGCAGCCGACAATGGGTCGCGTCGTTGACTCGACGGGCCGCGTTTTTGATTCCAAGGCGGTCGGCGACGTGCTGCTCTCCGTGGGCCGTCAGGTGCTCCGCTCGCCCGAAGGGAAGGGGCCACTCCGCTGGCCGACGTTCCAGGAGTACCTGACGGAGCAGTGGCGGCGGATCGCCCGGGAGTTTTCCCCTGCGACCCCGTTCGACCGGTTCTGGGAGGAAGCGCTGCGGCGTGGCGGGGTGTGGAAGGACGTGCCAACAGCTTCCGTGCAGGCGCGACCTGCGGCCGTCGCGGCAAAGCCGCCGGCGATGGACGGCCAGCCGCAAGGGTTGGCGCTCCTGACTTACCCCTCACTACGCTTCTACGACGGACGGGGCGCCAATAAACCGTGGCTTCAGGAGGCGCCCGACACCATGACGCAGGTCACGTGGGACTCCTGGGTCGAAGTCCCCGAGGAAAAGGCCAAGGCGCTCGCGCTCGGCGAGGGGGACCTCGTCAGGATCGAGTCGCCCCACGGCGCCATCGAGCTACCAGCCTACATCTCCAAATCGCTCCACGCCGGCGCTGTGGCCGTCCCCATCGGCCAGGGTCACACCACCTATGGCCGGTACGCGGAAAACCGCGGGGCCAATCCCATGGCCCTCGTGCCTGCGGCATCGACGCCGGGGGGTCTCGCCTTCCTGTCCGTCAGGGTCACGCTGACCAGGACCGGGGGCCGGCGTCCCCTGGCCATTCCCCAGGCGACGGCGGACCAGGATGGACGGGAACTCGCCCAGGACGTGGGACTGGCCGCCGCCCGCGAGCTGGAGCTCCGGGGCGCCGTCCCCGAGAAGGCCAGCCACCCGAGTATGTATCCCGATGTGAAGTACCCTGAGTATCGCTGGGGGATGACCATTGACATTGATTCCTGCACGGGCTGCCAGGCGTGCGTGATCGCGTGCAAGGCGGAGAACAACGTCCCGGTGGTGGGGAAGGAGCAGGTCGCCTACGGGCGCGACATGCATTGGCTCCGGATCGAACGCTGGCAGGAGGGCCCCCCGCACCATCCCGAGACGCTCTTCCTGCCCATGCTCTGCCAGCACTGCGAGGTGGCGCCGTGCGAGCCGGTCTGTCCGGTCTTCGCCAGCTACCACACGGACGAGGGGCTCAACGGCCAGGTCTACAATCGCTGCGTCGGCACCCGCTACTGCAACAACAACTGCCCCTACCACGTCCGGCGGTTCAACTGGTGGGATTACGGCTCTCCCACATCCAGCAGCTACGCCTTCCCCGACCCTCTTCCCCTCCAACTCAACCCGGACGTCTCGGTGCGTCAGCTGGGGGTCATGGAGAAGTGCACGATGTGCATCCAGCGGATCATCGCGGGGAAGGACCGTGCCCGCGATGAGGGGCGGAAGGTGAGGGAAGGGGATATCCTGACCGCCTGCCAGCAAACCTGTCCGACGCAGGCGATCGTGTTCGGAAACTTGAAGGATCCCTCAAGCCAGGTCGCCAAGTTGGCCCGATCTCCCCGCGGCTACCACGTCCTGGAGGAACTGGGGACCCGCCCCGGGATCACGTATCTGAAAAAGGTGACGCGGGAGCGCGGCAAGGCATGAGCCAGGAGGCCGTTCGTCAGCCGACCTACGCCGACGTCAACCGGGACGTCATCCGCACACTCGGGGCCCCCTCACCAACCTACTTCGCCTGGATGTCGATCGTCGGCCTGATTCTGACCGCCGGCATCCTGGCCTGGACGTGGCAGATCTACATCGGCATGGGGGCGGCGGGGAAGCGGACGCCCCAGAACTGGGCGATGTACATCACGTCCTTCGTCTTCTGGATCGGCATCGGCCACGCCGGGACTCTCATCTCGGCAATCCTGTACCTCTTCCGGGCTCGCTGGCGCACCTCCATTTACCGCGGCGCCGAGGCGATGACGGTGTTCGCGGTCATGACCGCCGGGCTCTTCCCCCTCATCCACGCCGGCCGCATGTGGTTCGCCTACTGGCTCTTGCCCTATCCGAACCAGCGCTACCTCTGGCCCAACTTCCGATCGCCGCTGGTCTGGGACGTTTTCGCCATCTCCACCTACCTGACGATCAGCGTGGTCTTCTTCTCCGTGGGGTTGCTCCCAGACCTTGCCGCAATACGCGACGCCTCGACCGGCTGGAAGCGGAAGATCTACGGGGTTCTCGCCCTGGGCTGGGAGGGGACAGATCGCCAGTGGCGGCACTACCGGCGCGCCTACGGGCTCCTGGCGGCCTTGGCCACACCCCTGGTGCTTTCGGTACACAGCGTGGTCTCCTGGGACTTCGCGATGGCCCTCGTCCCCGGGTGGCACTCGACCCTTTTCGCCCCGTTCTTCGTGGACGGCGGGATCTTTTCGGGCTTCGCCATGGTCCTGGTCCTGATCATCCCGATGCGGCGGCTGTTCAACCTTTACCCCTACATCACAGACAGACACCTCGACGCCATGGCGAAGCTGACCCTGCTGACCAGCCTGATCCTCACCTACTTCTACGCGTGTGAGGCGTTTACCGCCTGGTACAGCGGCGATCACTTCGAGCGGGCCTCGCTCTTCTGGAAGGCCACGAAGAACTACGCCTGGGCGTTTTGGCTCCAGTACTTCTGCAACAGCCTGGCGCCCCTGGTCCTTTTCTCCCGGCGCGCTCGGACTCACACTCCAACGCTGTACGTCGTGTCGATTCTCGTTTTGATCGGGATGTGGTTCGAGCGCTTCAACATCATCGTCGCCGGTCTCGGGCATGACTTCTACCCTTACACCTGGGGGATCTACTACCCAACGGTGACCGACACCCTCATCGTGATCGGTAGCTTCGCCTGGTTCTTCATCCTCTTCCTCGGGTTCATCAAGGTGATGCCCTCCGTCTCGATTGTCGAGGTGAAAGAAACCCTCCCCCATCCCATGAAGGAGACTCACCACTGATGGCCGGAGCCTGCGTCCTCGGTATCTTTGCCCACGTGGATTCTACCGTCAGGGCGATCCGGGACTTGCGGGTTCGGGGGTTCACCGACTTTTCCGTGTATTTGCCGGTCCCGGTGGAAGAGATTGAGGCGGCGTTGGAGGAAGGCCGACCGGTGAGCCCCGTCCGCTTGTTCACGCTCATCGGCGGGCTCACGGGGACCGTGACGGGATTCGCCCTCACGATCTGGACCTCGCTGAAGTGGGGCCTGGTCACCGGCGGCAAGCCCATCGTTTCAATCCCCCCCTTCGTGATTATCGCCTTCGAGATGACCATTCTCCTGGGGGGCCTGTCTTCGCTGCTGGCGATCCTGGTGCTGGGCAAGCTCCCGTCGTTTCGGCGCTCGCCCACCTATGACCCGCGCTTCACGGTGGATCGCTTCGGAATCGCGGTCACCTGTCCGTCGGATCGGGTTGACGCCGTCCGCACATGCCTTCAGCACGCGGGGGCGGAGGAGGTACGGAGGTGAAGTACCTCTTCGGCCTGGTGCTCCTGCTCATCCTCGCGGCGGGGGGATTGATGGGAGGCGTCATTGTCCTGCGCTGGACTGACAACATGACCGATAGCGTGAAGATTCTTCCCGGCGAACGGGTTTTCACGATGCCGAGCGGGACGCTCCCCCGGTCGGGTGGAGAGCTGACCCCGCCCCGCGAGGAGCGTGATGCCGCGGCGAAGCGCCGGAACCCCGTCCAGGCCACGCCCCAATCGATCGCCGCGGGCAAGGCCCTCTTCGCGATTTACTGCACACCCTGCCACGGGCCCGGAGGAAAAGGGGACGGCTTGGTGTCGCCGAAGTTCATCCCGCCTCCGGACCTCACGAATGCCTCGCTCCAGAAGCAACGAACCGACGGCTACTTTCAGCACGTCATCGGAACCGGTGGAGCCGTGATGCCGGCCTACGGAGAGGCCCTGTACCCTGAGGAGCGCTGGGACGTGGTCAACTATCTCAGGAGCATCGCCCAGAAATGAACGGCATTCAGCAGGCTTCGTTCAAAGGCGGCGGCCTGGTCCTCACGGTGGTTGCGGCGCTGGGGGTACTCGCATTTCTGCTCGGGATGACGCACTCCCCCCAACGGACCTGGGCGATCTACCTGATCAACCTCCTCTTCTGGTCCGGGCTGGCGGTGACGGGTCCCGCCATCGCCGGGATCATGGAGCTGATGGAGGCCCGGTGGTCGCCGAGCGTCAAGCGCATCGCGCTGACCACGGCAGGCTTCCTCCCGGTGTCCTTTGTCCTTTTCCTCATCCTCTTTGCCGGGCGCGCGGTCCTTTACCCCTGGGTCACCAACCCGCTGCCGATCAAGGCTGTCTGGCTCAACGTGCCTTTCATGGCTTCACGGATCGGGATCGGAGTTCTGGCGCTTTATTGCCTAGCCCTCGCGTTCGTGAGGGCGGGCTTGCGGGAGGGAACGGCGGATCCGAAGACCGAGCGCCAGGAGGGTCGGCGACGCGTGGCCCTGGCCGTTGCCATGCTGTTTCTTTATGTCATCGTCCTTTCGCTGTTCGGCTTCGATCTCGTCATGTCGCTCGATCCCACGTGGTATAGCGGCCTGTTCGGCGGATACTTCGTAGTCAGCTCCCTCTACGCCGGGTTTGCCCTCCTAGCCATTCTCGCGGTCAGGGCGAATGCTTCGGGGCTGGCCGCGGTTCCCCCTTCAGCGGTTCAGGACGTCGCCAAGCTGATCCTCGCGACCAGCACGCTTTGGATGTACTTCTTCTGGTCACAGTATCTGGTGATCTGGTACGGAAATGTCCCGGTGGAAACCAAGTTCTTTCTGCGGCGGTTCTTCACCGATCCCTGGCGGGTAGTGGCCTTTGTCGTCCTGGTGGCGGGATGGGTGCTCCCCTTCGCTTATCTCCTGAAGCGGCTGACCGGTAAGCCTCCCGCGCAGCACACCCCCCTCGTGTTCATCTCGCTCCTGGGTCTCGCCGCCATCTTCCTCGAACGGATCCTGCTGGTGGTGCCGGCGCTCTCGGCAACCGCCGCGTTCCCCGCCGGCCTCACCGAGATCCTGATCACCGCGGGCTTTTTCTCCCTGTTCGTGCTGAGCCGTCGCCGCTTCCTGGCCCGCCTCCGGTCGAATGTTTGACCTCGGATGAGGGAGCGAGTTGCCCGCCCCAAGGTGTAAAATATAGTCGTGCTGTCGGTCGAGGAAGCTCTCGAACAAGTCCTCTCCCGCATCGATCGCCTCGGTACCGAGCGTGTGGACCTCCTCGCGTGCCTTGGCCGGGTCCTGGCCGAGCCGATCGTGGCTCCAGGCGATATCCCGCCGTGGCCGAACTCCTCCATGGACGGCTATGCGCTCCTCTCCCGCGACACCCTTAGGGCGACCCTGGAAAGCCCGGCCGAACTTTCCGTCGTGGGAACGATCCCGGCGGGCTTGGCGGCTTCCCGTCGAATCGCCGCGGGACAGGTCTATCGGATCTTCACGGGGGCGCCGCTGCCCGACGGGGCCGACAGCGTGGTCCCCCAGGAAGAGGTTGACGTTCTCGACGGTCGAATCCGTGTGCCGCGGCAAGTGAGTCCAGGCGAGTTTGTCCGGCCGCGGGGGGAGGACATCCCGGCGGGGAAGACCGCGCTCGAAGCCGGACGGGTCATCGGCCCGGCCGAAGTCGGGCTGCTCGCCACCCTGGGCTGGTCACGGGCGCTGGTCTTTCGGCGTCCACGGGTCGCGATCCTTTCGACCGGGGACGAAGTGGTGGACCTCGGAGGGCAAATAGAACCGGGAAAGATCCGGAACTCAAACACCTATGCGCTGATGGCGCAGGTGCTCGAGGCAGGCGGAGAACCGGTCAACGTCGGCGTGGCGCCCGACCGCCGGGAAGCCATCGAGGAGCGGCTTCGCTGGGGGCTCTCGGCAGACGCGCTGATCTCCTCCGCAGGCGTCTCGGTGGGAGATTATGATCTGGTGCGCGACGCGCTGGGCCGCCTCGGGGCGGAGATGCATCTCTGGCAAGTGTCGATGCGTCCCGGCAAACCGATCACCTTCGGCTCCGTGGGTGGTCGCCCGATCTTTGGCCTCCCCGGTAATCCTGTGTCGGCGATGGTGACCTTCGAACTTTTCGTCCGGCCGGCGCTCCGAAAGATGGCGGGACACCTGGTCCTCCATCGCCCAACGCTCCACGCCCGGGCGCTCTCACCGATCCCGAACCCCGGTCGCCGGCGGGGATATCTCCGGGTGACGGTGACCGCCGAAGCCGGAGGTTACAGCGTCCGTCTCACCGGGAGTCAGGGATCAGCGATTCTCACGTCAATGGTGGCCGCCGACGGGCTGGCGGTGGTGCCACCCGATAGCACGATTCCCCAAGGAGGAGAGGTCCCGGTCATTCTCCTGAAGCCGCTGCCGCCGCACGGCGGGGCTTGACAGTATCGTTCGGGTGCATTATAGTGTTTCCCGATCGGGAAACGTAAACATGCTGAACAGAAGGAAGTTCTTAGCCGGATCGCTCGTCGCCGGTCTCTGGCCGGCCCTGGTTTCCCGTGGCTCGTGGGCGCAGGAAAAGGGAAATGGAGCCCACCGACCCCAGATTGACCTCCCGGTGCTGGCGGAGGATCCGGTAGCCGTTCCCCTCCAGATCTCCGTGGATCATCCGATGGAGTCCGACCACTTCATTCGCTCGCTCGAGGTAAGCCTGGAAACGGACCCCGTCGCCTACAAGGGGAAATTCTTTTTCACTCCGGCCAACGGCCGGGCGTGGGTGGCTTTTCATTTCCGCTCGGGGATCGGCGGGGTCGTCAAGGTCGTAGGCGAGTGCACCCGCCACGGTCGCTTCACGGGTGCGCGAGAGGTCCGCGTCGCAGAGGGCGGCTGTACGACGGCGCCGGACCGGACGGCGCGGGAGCGCCTCGGCAACCCGATGATCCGGCTGCCGCGCTCCATCCGGGCCGGCGAGGTGGTAGAGGTGCGGACCAAGCTGGACCACAACTCCTACACGGGTCTGGCCTTCAAGGACGGGAAGTTCGTCCGGGAGTTGCCCGAGTTCTACGTCAAGCAGATGCTCGTGTTCCTAGACAGTGAGAAGATCAGCGAGTTCCAGATGACCTCCGCGGTCAGCCCGAACCCGCTGATCCGGTTCCCGTTGAAGATCAGCGGGGGAGTCACGCTCCGTGTCGTGTTCATCAACAACCAGGGGCAGCGCTGGGAGGCTGCCCAAGCTATTCAACCTGCGGCCTAGCTCGGCCGCGTGATGGAGGAAAGTCCATGCTGCGACGCTCTCTCTCTATTCTCACCGCTTTCCTGCTCGCCCTGACAGTGGTCACGCCGGCAATGGCCTATACGGTCTACGTCACGAACCAGGGGGAGAACTCCATCTCGATCATTGACGGAAAGACCAAAACGGTCATTGAGACAGTAAAGATCTCTCAAGTCAAGCCCCACAACGCGGCCCTGACCAAGGATGGTAAGTGGCTCTACACCGCCAACGTCGGGTCCGGCTCGGTCTCTGTCTTCGATCCGGCCTCCAAGACCGAAGTGGCCGTGATCCCCGCCGACAAGGGGACCCACGGGGTCACGTTGACCCCCGACGAGAAGCAGCTCTGGACGGCCAACGTCCAGGCCGACACCGTGTCGGTCATCGACCTGGCCAGCCAGAAGGTGGTCCGCACCATCAAGGCGGGAAGCAAGCCCATGCTGGTCACCTTCACCCCGGACGGGAAGAAGGCCTACGTCGTCAATGGTGGTTCTGGCGACGTCTACGTGATTGACACGGCGTCGGGCGAGGTGATCAAGAAGCTCTTCGCGGGCAAGGACGCCATGGGGACCGTGACCGCCCCTGGAGGCGGCGAGGTTTGGGTGACCGAGGGGGGCGACAATATCGTCTCGGTGCTCGATACGAAGAAAGACGAGGTGGTCTCCGAGATCAAAATCGGCGCTGACACGCACGGCATCGTGCTTTCCAAGGACGGCAAGCGCGCCTACGTCTCCGTCCGAAAGGAGCACTTCGTGGCGGTGCTGGACGTTCCCAGCCGGAAAATCCTGGCCAAGGTTCCCGTCTCAGAGCTCCCGGATATCCTTGACCTCTCTCCCGACGGGAAGGAGCTCTGGGTGACCAGCCGCCGCGCTCACGCGGTGGACGTGATCGACCTGGCCACGAACACCAAGACCCACACGATCAAGGTGGGACTCACCGCTGAGTCCGACCCTCACGGGATCGTGATTTCTCCGAAGTAGTCGCGGCCGGGGCTACCCCTTTCTGAGGAACATCGCCCAGACGGCGGCGTAGGCGCCGACCCACATGGCGCCAAAGGCGACGAGGCTCCCCACCGCTAATGTGGCCGAGTTCGTCAACCCCTGGGTGATGTTGCACCCTTCGGCGAGGATGGAGGCCGACCCCATGATCAGCCCGCCCGCGAAGAGCTGGACCAGGCTCCACCCGGGCGGCAGCTTCCACCTGAACTCCCCCGACTGCCAGGCTCCCAGGAAGGCCCCGACCGGCACGCCGACCAGAAGGAGCATGCTCCAGTTCACCCGGTTCGGGTACCCGACGAGGGGGTAGGTGAGAGCTTGGCCCGTGTTGATCGCAAAGGTGATCCCCGTGGGCACTTCGCCGAAGGTGGACGTCCACCATCCCACGGCGATCAGGACACCCACCAGCCCGCCGGTCATCGGCCAGCGCCACTTTCCGTGCTCGGGCTCGCCGGCTCCCCGCAGCAGGAAGAGCGCCACCACGAGGCCCAGCACCACGATGACGATCCAGGGGGAGACCCCGAGCAGGTTTGCGAGAGTCGGTGAGCTGCCCTCAACGGTGACAGCGGGACCCTGAAGGATTCTACGCACTGGGGCGAGAATCCCGACGCTCACGGTGGTGGCGCCCATGGCAAACCCCATGAGCACCACCCAGGCTCCCACCGCTCCCTCGCCGACTCGATACCAGGTGCTTCCGGAGCACCCGCCAGAGAGAATCATTCCAACGCCAAACAGGAGACCTCCCAGAAGATTGGAGAGCCAGTGAAACGGGCGAATCGGGATCTGCGCCAACCCCGCGGCCAGCAAGAGATGAGTGCCGATGGTCGCCACCAGGAGGGCGAAGAGGTACGCGCGCACGATCGTGGCGTCGCCCATGATATAGAGGTTGGACACCGCCCGTGTGAGGCAGAAGCCGCCGCGCTGGGTGACGTACCCGAAGGCGAGCCCGGTGAGCACCGCTGAGGCGTAAAAGGGCCAGGAAATCTCGTCCATCGGCGGCATCCTACCGAAAACGCCGCCAAATTTCTTGACTTTTTTTGAAACGCTGTGCTACGGTGCGACCTCTAAGGAGTCGTGGAGATGACGGTCCTTTCACTGGCACGCTGCGGCGCTTTGATTGGTGGCGCGGCCGTCCTCTTGGCTCTGGGTGGGTGTGCCAGCCGCGGGAGCGTGTCGGAACTACGCTCCCGGGTCGCCGCGATGAGGGAGCAGGTGGAAGAGCTGCGGAAGCTGCAGGAATCATCCGGTCTCGAGGTCGCCAAGACGGTGGGCGAGCTCAAGGGTCTCGACAGCCAAGTGGCAATGATCACGCAGGCTGAGAAGGGAACGGCCGAGAAGGTGGAGCGCGTCGAGACCCGGCTGACGGAGACCGACCAGGCGGTCCGGGGGATCCGCAACTCACTCGACGGACTGTCCCACGAGCTCGTCCGCCGGGCCACAGCGGCCTCGCCCCCGGAGAAGCCGGCAGAGCCGGAGCGTCCAACGCGCTCGGGACCGGCGGAGCAGCTCTATGCCTCGGCCCTCGCGAACTTTCGGGCGCGCGAGCACGGGCAGGCGGTCCTCGAGTTTACGGACTTCGTCGCGCGCTATCCTCAGCACTCGCTGGTGGCCAACGCCCAGTTCTGGATCGGCGAGGCCTACTATCTTCAGCGCGATTACCGCCAAGCGCTCGTCGAGTACCAAAGGGTTTCAAATCTGAACTCGAAGGGCGGCAAGGCCGCAGACGCCCTCCTCAAGATCGGCCTCTGTTTCCGTGCCCTCAACGAATCTGGCCGTGCTCGCGAGGCCTGGCAGCAGCTCGTCCAGGCGTATCCAGACAGCGACGCGGCCCGGCAGGCGCGTGGCCTGATCGAGGCGCGCCCCGTTCCCGTCCGCCGCACACGCTAAGCCCTTTCCGGGGCGCGGCGGCGCTGTCGCGGGTCCGCCGAATCTTGACGCATCCAGACGCTCCGGTATACTTGGACACATTCGGTGATGTCGGGATTTTTCGACATGAATGAACAGGACGAGCGAACACGATGGGCCGCGGTCGCTTCCGCCTTGCCGTTGAGCGGGCGGCCAGACACGACGTGGAGCATCGAGGCCGCCGCCACGGAGCAACGCGAACTGGCCGGCCGAACCGACGCACGGCTGATCCTTTCGCGCGACGACGCCTATCCGGCGGCACTCAGGGTTATTCCGTCTCCACCGCCGTTTCTTTTGGTCCGCGGCGAGATCCGGGAGGACGATGCCTTCGCGCTGGCGATCGTGGGATCGCGCCATGCCACGCCGTACGGCCTCGGGGTCGCCGAGCGTCTGGCCTCCGAGTTGGCCGGCCGGGGCGTGACGATCGTCAGTGGACTCGCCCGCGGCATTGACACTGCGGCCCACCGCGGGGCGTTGGCCGCCGGCGGGCGGACGATCGCCGTTCTCGGATCAGGGGTGGACGTCATCTATCCGTCCGAGAACCGGAGGCTCGTGCCGGACGTTCTCGAGCGGGGCGCGCTGGTGTCGCAGTTCCCCATGAGCACGCCCGCGCTGGCGGGACACTTCCCGGTGCGAAACCGCACGATCTCGGGGCTTGCGCTCGGAACGATCGTCGTGGAGGCGGCCGAAACGTCCGGTGCCCTGATCACGGCGAGGTACGCAGGGGAACTCGGCCGCGAAGTCTTCGCCGTGCCGGGTCCGATTACGTCGGAGATGAGTCGAGGCACCAACCGCCTGATCCAGGATGGTGCTAAACTGGTGCATGGATGGGAGGATGTGATCGCGGAGTTGCCCGAGACGTGGCGACGCTGCCTAAAGGAACCGGCGACCGCGCCGGCGCCCGAGCCCGTGCTCGACGCCGATGAGGGGCGACTGCTGAGCCTCGTCGGCGGCGAGCCCGTTCACATCGATCGGTTGATCGCGCGGAGCGGCGTTTCCTCCAGCCGGACGGCGGCCCTCCTCCTCACTCTGGAGCTAAAGGGCTGGGTGCGGCAACTCCCGGGTCAGCGTTACCTGAAGTGTCAGTTCACGTAGCGTCACGGAGATGGCGGTGGCAAAACGGTCCCTGGTTGTGGTCGAGTCTCCGACAAAGGTGAAGACGATCCAGAAATATCTGGACTCGAAGTACATCGTCAAGGCTTCGATGGGACATATCCGCGATCTGCCCAAGTCGAGACTTGGCGTGGACGTGAAGAAGGGATTCAAGCCCGAGTACCGAGTTCTTCCCGCAAAGCGCAAGGTGCTGGACGAGTTGAAGAAGGCGGCCGAGAAGGCGGATGCGCTTTACGTCGCCACCGACCCGGACCGAGAAGGGGAAGCCATCGGATGGCATCTCGCTCACGAGCTCGGGGTGAATGGACGGAAGGTGTACCGGGTGATGTTCAACGAGATCACGGCCAGGGCGATCAAGGCCGCGTTCGAGAACCCGGGTCGGATCGACCAGAAAAAGGTGGATGCCCAGCAGGCGCGGCGAGTTCTAGACCGTCTCGTCGGGTATAACCTCTCGCCGCTTCTCTGGAAGAAGGTCCAGCGCGGCCTTTCCGCGGGGCGCGTGCAGTCCGTCACTGTCCGGCTGATCGCGGACCGAGAGCGGGAAATTCAGGCGTTCGTCTCTGTCGAGTACTGGAGCCTCCACGCGAGGCTTCGCGGTCAGAACCCCCCAGAGTTCGTTGCCACCCTCAAGGAAGTGCGGGGCAACAAGGCCGACCTTTCAAGCGAGGCCGACGTCCAGACCATCCTGGCTCTCCTCCAGGGACGGCGATGGACAGTCGGGGCGGTCAATCGGGGTGAGCGCAGGCGGAACCCGGCGCCTCCGTTCATCACCTCGACGCTTCAGCAGGAAGCCGGGCGCAAACTCCACTTCAGCGCAAAAAAGACGATGATGCTGGCCCAGCAACTCTACGAGGGCATCGAGCTCGGCGCCGAAGGTTCGGTCGGTCTCATCACGTACATGCGAACCGATTCGGTGCGGGTCGCCAGCGAGGCGCAGGCCGAAGCGAGGCAGTGGATCAGCGCGCGGCTGGGCACCAACTATATCCCGGATTCAGCTCCGGTGTACCGATCCAAAAAGAGCGCCCAGGAGGCGCACGAGGCGGTCCGGCCTTCGGACGTGGGAAGAGAGCCCAAAGCCCTGGCAAGGTTCCTCACGAAGGATCAGCTCGCCCTGTACCGCCTGATCTGGGAACGCTTCCTCGCGAGCCAGATGCTGCCCGCGATCTACGACACGGTGGCCGCGGAGATCCAGGCGGACGACTGCCTCTTTCGGGCTCAGGGGTCCACGCTACGGTTCCAGGGGTTCATGGCGGTGTACGTCGAGAGCCGGGAGGAGTCCAACTCCGCCGCTGAGGACGAAAGCGAAGCCGTCGTCCCGACTCTGACGGTTGGCGAGGAGCTGACGCTGCTGGGGCTCGACCCCCGGCAGCACTTCACCCAGCCGCCGCCGCGCTACACCGAGGCGTCGCTCGTCAAGCTTCTCGAGGAGCGTGGAATCGGCCGGCCGTCGACCTACGCACAGATCATGAGCACGATTCAGGAACGCGGATACGTCAAGCGCGAGAAGGGGACGTTGTATCCCACGGAGCTCGGTCTGCACGTGAACGACTTCCTGGTCCCCCTCTTTCCGGGGATCATGGACGTCGAGTTTACGGCGCAGCTGGAGGAGGACCTCGACAAAATCGAGGACGGGGACGCCTCCTGGATCACCACGATCCAGCGCTTCTACAAGCGGTTTGAGAAAGAACTGAAGGAGGCCGGAAAGCATGAGCCGGGCGCCACCGACCAGGCCTGCCCCCAGTGCGGGAGTCCGCTTTTGGAGCGCTGGGGACGGTACGGTAAATTCCTGGCTTGCTCCGGTTACCCGGATTGCAAATACACGCAGGATGGAAGCGGCAACGGCCGCGGCCGGACCGCGGAGGTCGTCCCGGGTCAAATCTGCGAGCAGTGCGGAAAGCCCATGGTCATCAAGGAGGGGCGGTACGGGAAATTCATGGCCTGCCAGGGCTACCCCGACTGCAAGAACACCAAACCGTTGACCACGGGGATCGCCTGTCCTGAGGACGGGTGCGGCGGCCAGCTCGTCGAGCGACGCTCCCGCCGCGGCAAGGCCTACTACGCGTGCTCCAACTACCCCCGGTGCAAGTTCATCCTGTGGCAGAGGCCGATCCCTGAGCCGTGCCCCAGGTGCGGGGCGCCGTTCCTCGTGGAGCGGTACGCCCGCGGAAAGAGGCCCGTGCGTCAGTGCGTGCGAGATGGATGCGACTATGCCCAGAAGTCGGAGGTCGCCGAGGGATGACTGATCCGGTCCAAATGTTCCTTCGGTATCAGACCGTCGAGCGGGGAGCGTCGGCCCACACCATTCGCAGCTATAGGACAGATCTCGATCAGTTTCATCGCTTCCTGGCCGCCCGGAGGGTCACGCGAATCGAGCACGTGGACGCAAGGCTGCTGCGCCAATATTTGGCTCGGCTTTACAGCAGCGGGCTCTCGCGGGCCTCGATCGCGCGCAAGCTGGCGGCCATCCGGAGCTGTTTGTCCTTCCTGACTCGTCGGGGCCGGATCGGGAAGAATCCGGCGCGCGAAGTGAGGGCACCGCGACTCCCGAAGAAGCTCGCCTCCTTCCTGCCCGTGGACGAGGCCCATGCCCTTCTCAACCGACCATCTTCGGTGTCAATGAGCCAGAGGCGTGACCAGGCGATCCTCGAGCTTCTCTACGCCACCGGAGCCCGGGTGGCCGAGCTCTGCGGCCTGGATCTGGCCGAGCTGGATCGGTCCCAGGGTACAGCCCGGGTGCGGGGGAAGGGGAATAAGGAACGCATCGTGCCGGTGGGTGATGCCGCTCTGGCCGCCCTGGACGCCTACCTGGCCCTGCGGGGGGAGGAGGATGGCCCGCTCTTTCAGAATCTTCAGGGCGGGAGGCTCACGCCGAGGAGCGTCCACCGGATCGTCAAAGCGCGCGCGCGAGCCGCCGGGCTCACGCGACGGGTAACCCCGCACACGCTCCGGCATACCTTTGCGACCCATATGCTCGACGCCGGGGCAGATCTCCGACTCATCCAGGACCTGCTTGGCCACAGCAGGCTCTCGACGACGCAGCGCTACACGCACGTGAGCGCCGATCACCTGATGAAGGTGTACGACGCCGCTCACCCGCGGGCTCATCCGGAGGGGGTCGGGGTACCCACCGACGGTGGGTCGCCCTCCGGGACCTCCCCCGGCGGAATAGGAAAGTCGGGAGGCCGGACGTGAACACGCCCGCCATCCGGGGGACGACGGTGCTTTCCGTCCGCCACAAGGGAAGGGTGGCGCTCGCCGGGGACGGCCAGGTGTCCATCGGGCCGACCATCGTCAAGGCCGGGGCCCGAAAGGTGCGGAAACTGTATCACGACCGCGTCCTTGCCGGGTTTGCGGGAACTGCCGCCGATGCCTTCACGCTGTTTGAGAAGTTCGAGGCGAAGCTCGAAGAGTACCGCGGAAACCTGTCGCGAGCCGCCGTGGAGCTGGCCAAGGACTGGCGGACCAATCGGATTCTGCGGCGGCTCGAGGCCCTACTGGCCGTGGCGGACAATGAGCATTCGTTTATCATCTCGGGGACCGGCGAGCTCATCGAGCCGGACGATGGCGTGATCGGCATTGGCTCGGGCGGCCCATTCGCGCTGGCTGCCGCCCGGGCGTTGATGACCCATTCGGACCTGGACGCCAAGCAGATCGTTGAGGAAGCCATGCGGATCGCGGCGGGCATCTGCGTCTACACCAACGACCAGATCACGGTTGAAGAGCTATGACGGTCAGAAAGGGGGCTCCGCTGGCTCCGCTGACCCCCGCTCAGATCGTCGCGGCACTAGACCGCTACATCATCGGGCAGGAGCGGGCCAAGCGCGCCGTGGCCATCGCGCTCAGGAACCGCTGGCGGCGCCAGAATGTGCCCCCCGAACTGCGGGACGAGGTTGCCCCGAAGAACATCATCATGATCGGCCCGACGGGCGTGGGGAAAACCGAGATCGCCCGCCGCCTGGCCAAACTCGCCCAGGCCCCATTCCTGAAAGTCGAGGCGTCCAAGTACACAGAAGTCGGCTACGTGGGGCGGGACGTGGAATCCATGATCCGGGACCTGACGGAGCTTGCGGTGAGCATGATCAAGGCCGAGATGACCGGTGTCGTTCAGGAGAAAGCGGAAGCGCTGGCCGAAGAACGCCTTCTGGACCTGCTCCTCCCGCGTCGAAAGTCGGAGCCGTTCCAGAGCCAGACCTTGGAGGAAGTCTCGCCCGACGCCTCCCGACAGGCGACCAAGGAGAAGCTCCGACAGCAGGTTCGAGACGGCAAGCTGGACGAGCGCCTCATCGAGCTGGAGATCCAGTCCCAGGCCACCCCCATCATGGAGATCTTCTCCGGCCAGGGGATGGAAGAGATGGGGATTAATCTCCGCGAGATGCTCTCGAACGTGCTCCCCGCCAAGACCAAGCGGCGCAGGGTCAGGGTCGCGGAAGCGCGACGGCTCCTTGCGCAGGAGGAGGCCCAGAAGCTCGTGGACATGGAAGAAGTGCTCGCCCAGGCGATCCACCGCGTCGAGAACTCGGGCATCGTCTTTCTGGACGAGCTGGACAAAATCGCCGGGCGCGAGTCCGGCCACGGCCCCGACGTGTCGAGAGAAGGCGTGCAACGGGATCTCCTCCCCATCGTTGAGGGGTCCACCGTCACGACGAAGTACGGACCCGTCAGGACCGATCACATCCTCTTCATCGCCGCCGGCGCCTTCCACGTGGCGAAACCGTCGGATTTAATTCCGGAGCTTCAGGGGCGGTTCCCGATCCGCGTGGAGCTGGACTCGTTGACGCGCGAGGACTTCATCCGAATTCTGACCGAGCCTCAAAACGCCCTGATTCGCCAGTACGTCGAACTCTTGAAGACAGAGGAGGTCACCCTTCATTTCACCCCGGATGCGGTCGCCGCCGTGGCGGAGCTCGCGATGCTGGTCAATCAGCGCGCGGAAAACATCGGGGCCCGGCGGCTCTACACGATCATGGAGAAGGTCCTGGAAGAGATCTCCTTTGCCGCGCCGGACATGCCCGGCAAGGAGCTGAGCATCGACGCCGGCTACGTCCACACGCGCCTCGCCGACGTCATGAAGGACGAAGACCTTTCGAGGTATATTTTATAAGCTGGGGGCAAAGCCCCCCAGGGTGAATACAGATGCAAGACATGGCGGCCATGATCCAGCGGGCCGAAATCCTGATGGAAGCCCTGCCGTACATCCGGGCCTTTCAGGGCAAGACCCTCGTCATCAAGTATGGCGGTGCCGCCATGGAGCAGGCCGACCTGAAGGAATCGTTCGCCCTGGACGTGATCCTGCTCAGGTTCGTGGGGATCAACCCGGTCATCGTCCACGGCGGAGGCCCCCAGATCGGCGCCCTGATGAAGCGGCTGGGGAAGGAGCCCCGGTTTCTGGGTGGCATGCGTGTCACCGACGAAGAGACCGTGGAGATCGTGGAGATGGTCCTCGTCGGCAAGATCAATAAGGAGATCGTCGGCCTGATCAACCACCACGGCGGCAAGGCGGTCGGCCTGTCAGGGAAAGACGGCAACCTCATCCGGGCGCGCCGCCTGGCCCATCGGACCCCGGAGGGTGAGGAGGTGGACATCGGACTCGTCGGAGAGGTGGAACAAGTCAACCCTCAGGCCATCCGACTCCTGGAGGAGAACGGCTTCATTCCGATCATCGCGCCGACCGGCGTGGGCTCGGCCGGAGAGACATACAATATCAATGCCGACTTGGTGGCGGGAGACCTCGCCGCCGCGCTTGCCGCGGAAAAGCTCATCCACCTCACCGACGTGCAGGGGATCCAGGGAGACGACGGGGCATTGCTCTCGACACTCACGCGGAAAGACGCCGAGCGTCTGATCAAAGCGGGCGTGATCGGGGGTGGGATGCTTCCGAAGGTGGAATCGTCCTTGAAGGCCCTGGAAGGCGGCACCGCGAAATGCCACATCATTGATGGACGCATTCCCCACGCCATCCTGCTCGAGATCTTCACCAGAGAAGGGATCGGCACGGAGATCGTACTCTAAGGGGGCACAACCGTGGATACGAGGACGCTGCTCGAGTGGTCGAACCGCTACCACGTCGCCACCTATTCCCGCGCTCCGATCTGCCTGGTGCGTGGGGAGGGGGTGCGCGTCTGGGATTCGGATGGACACGAGTACCTGGACTTCACGGCGGGGATCGCGGTCGTGGCACTCGGCCACTGCCACCCCCGGGTGACCCAGGCCATCCGGGAGGCGGCCGGCACCCTGATCCACACCTCGAACCTCTTCCACACGGCGCCACAGATCCAGCTGGCCAAGCTCCTCTGCGAGCACTCCTTCGGCGACCGGGTCTTTTTCGGCAACTCCGGCGCCGAGGCCAACGAGGCGGCGATCAAGCTGGCCCGCAAGTACGCGCGGGAGCAGTTCTCCAGCGACCGCTACGAGATCATTGCGACTCGGAATTCGTTTCACGGGCGCACACTGGCGACGCTGACGGCGACGGGGCAGGAGAAATACCAGCACGGCTTCGAGCCCCTGATGCCGGGGTTCAAGCACGTTCCCTACAACGACCTGCACGCGGTGGCGCGCGCCTTGGACAATCGCACCGCGGCGATTCTCGTCGAGCCGATCCAGGGTGAAGGCGGCGTCAACGTCCCGGACGATGAGTATCTGCCGGGCCTCCGCAAGCTTTGCGATGAAGCGGGAGCCCTGTTGATCCTGGACGAGATCCAGACCGGGATGGGGAGGACCGGAAAGCTCTGGGCCTACCAGCACTGGGGCGTGGAGCCCGACATCATGACGCTCGCGAAGGCGCTGGCGAACGGCATTCCCATCGGGGCCATGGTCGCCCGCGAGTCGGTCGCCCGGGCACTGACGCCCGGCAGTCACGCCTCGACCTTCGGCGGAACGCCGTTTGTGACCACCGTGGGATTGGTCACGCTCACGACCCTCCTGGAAGAAAAGCTTCCCGAGAATGCAGCCCGCATGGGCAAATACCTCCTGGACCGACTCCAGGGCCTCCAGGCCAAGCATCCCGTCATTCGTGAAATACGTGGAAAGGGCCTTCTGCTCGGCATGGAGCTGAGCCGGCCGGCGGCTCCGGTGGTGACCGGATGCCGGGAGGCCGGCCTGCTGGTCCTCACCGCGGGCGATATGGTCCTGAGGCTGGCGCCCCCTCTCATTATCGACGAGGCGACCTGCGATCGCGCGCTCGCCATCCTTGATTCCGTCCTCGGCAGCCAGCCGTCATGAGATGAACCACATTTGAGCTGGCCTCCGGGCGCATGAACCACTTCATTTCGATCAGGGACCTGAGCCGGGAGGAGGTCCTCCAGCTTTTTCGGGCCACGGCGGCCCTCAAGGCCCGTCAGAAGGCGGGGGACCGCTGGGCGCCGCTGGCCGGCAGGAGCATGGCGCTGATCTTCGAAAAGCAATCCTTGCGCACCCGGGTGACCTTCGAGGTCGGCATGGCGCAGCTCGGCGGAGCGGCGGTCTATCTCTCAGCCCAGGAAATCGGCCTCGGCGTACGTGAGTCGGTCCCGGACATCGCGCGGAACCTGAGCCGCTGGGTTCACATCATCGCGGCGCGCACCTTCCGCCACGCCACCGTCGAGATGCTGGCGACCCACGCGACGGTGCCCGTCATCAATGGCCTTTCGGACCTGGAGCACCCGTGCCAGGCGCTCGCGGACTTCTTCACGCTCTGGGAGCGGGGAATGGACCTCGCGGCGATCCGGTTGGCGTGGATCGGCGACGGGAACAATGTCTGCCATTCGTTGCTGCTGCTGGGGGCGCTCCTCGGCACTCCGATGACGGTCGCGACGCCGCCGGGATACGCGCCGGACCCCCGGATCCAGGACGCGGCGCGGGCCCTTGGCGGTCGCCTGGGGCTGACCACGGAGCCGCGCGAGGCCGCCGAGGGCGCGGACGTCCTCTACACCGACGGCTGGATCAGCATGGGGCAGGAGGCCGAACGGGAGAAACGGCTGGCGGCGTTCCAGCCGTATCAGCTCAACGAGCATCTGGTTGGGTACGCCAAGCCGGGAGCGCTGGTCATGCACTGCCTGCCCGCCCACCGCGGCGAAGAGATCGAGGATTCCGTCCTGGACGGGCCGCAGAGCGTGGTCCTGGACCAATCGGAAAACCGGCTGCACGCCCAGAAGGCGGTGGTCCTGCACCTGCTGGGAGCCGACGATGTTTGACCGGACATTCTTCGAGCAGCACTTTCGCGACCAGGCGCGATCCTTTGCCCGGGAACAGAAGGTCGCCAGCCCTGTGGTTGAATTTCTTTTCGACGACGGAAGCGTCCTCCACATCCGGAGCCTGCTACAGATGAAAGAGAACTGGCTCTGCCTGTCGGCCTACGACGACGAAACGACGCGGCAGATCTACTGCCTGTATTACAACATCAAGCGCATCACGCTGTACCCACACCCGCCGAAGGGCGCCAAGTCGCGCGAGCTGGGCTTTCAGCTTGGGTAGACCTTCCATGCCCGACCGACCGGTGCGGAAGGTGGTTCTGGCTTACTCCGGCGGCCTGGACACCTCGGTCATCCTCCGCTGGCTCATCGAGACCTACGGCTGTGAGGTCGTTGCCTTCTGTGCCGATCTGGGGCAGGGCGAGGAGCTGCTCACGGTGCGGGACAAGGCGCTCAAGACCGGGGCCGCCCGCGTGTTCGTCGAGGATCTCCGGGAGGAGTTCGTGAGGGACTTCGTCTTCCCCATGCTCCGCGCCAACGCGGTCTACGAAGGCGGGTACCTTCTCGGCACCTCCATCGCGCGGCCGCTGATCGCAAAGCGCCAGGTGGAGCTCGCGGCGCAGGAAGGGGCAGACGCGGTGGCTCACGGGGCGACCGGCAAAGGGAACGATCAGGTCCGCTTCGAGCTGACGTACGCAGCCCTGGCGCCGCACCTCAAGGTCATCGCGCCGTGGCGGGAATGGGAGCTCAACTCCCGGTCGGCTCTCATCGCCTTCGCCCAGCGCCACGACATCCCGGTTCCAGTGACCGCCGAGCACCCGTATTCCACCGATCGGAACCTGTTCCACGTCTCCTACGAAGGCGGAATCCTCGAGGACCCGTGGGTCGAGCCGCCACCCAAGATGTTCCTCCTCACGGTCTCCCCCGAGGCGGCTCCCGACATCCCTGTCCAGGTGGAGATCGAGTTCGAGGCCGGGATCCCGGTCTCCGTGGACGGCCGGCGCCTCGCCCCCGTGGAGCTGCTCGAGCGTTTGAATCGGGTCGGGGCTGAGCACGGGATCGGTCGGGTGGATCTGGTGGAAAACCGCTACGTGGGCATGAAGTCGCGGGGCGTGTACGAGACGCAGGGAGGGACGAACCTGCACGCAGCACGCCGCGCCCTGGAAAAA
>Ga0184639_10000102_pt1 | contig 27986 bp, 27 predicted proteins | sample PLM31_170_b2_FD_133155 | JGI IMG/M metagenome (GOLD analysis project Ga0184639, IMG submission 133155) | Groundwater sediment microbial communities from an aquifer in East River, Colorado, USA - PLM3-1_170_b2 | ecosystem: Environmental > Terrestrial > Soil > Riparian zone | place: USA: East...
GGTCAAGAATCCAGAGGCGGGCCCGTCCTCGGAGACTCTTCGCGGCGATGCGCGCCATCTTGCCCGACCCGATCAGCGCGACGATCGGATTGTCAAGGGGCACCGCGGACTCGAGAAATCGGACCGCGGCGTGACTCGCGGATGTGTCTCCGGGTCGGATGCCCGCGATCTTTCGGATCCGGGGAGCGAGATTCGCGGCCTGGATGAAGAGATTCGCCAGGGGACTACGGGGTGAGGACCGGGACCGGTTCTGCGAGGGGGCCTTCCGGACCTGCTCCGTCACCTGCGTCTCCCCCTCCGCAAGGGAGTCTAGACCGCTGGCGACCCGGAGGAGGTGGGCCGCCGCATCGCGGTCCCGCAGGACGTACAGGGCGCGCTCGTCCTCGGAAGAAAATCCGAGGAATTGATGGATGGCGTCGGAGGCCTGCTGAGGGGTCTCCGTAAGGGCGTAGACCTCCACTCGATTGCAGGTCGTGAGCAAGACCAGGTCCGACCAGGGGGGACCGCGGCCTTTCGCCGTCCGGATCGGGACGCGCGACACCTGTCGAAGCAGCCGCTCGCGGGTGTCGAGGGAACATGTGCGATGATTCGCACCGACGAGGAGGAACCGGCCCCCATCGGAGGATGCGGAACGATTCGGATGACCTGGAGAATGACCCGAGTCGAGACCCATCGCCCGCCTGAACCTCCGACCCGGCGAGGCTATAAGAAGGTGCGCGCAGGTCGTTCACATTACAATGATAACGAAGTCTGCGTCTCTTTCTTCGACCGTCTCAAGAGAGCGCCGCAGAGGGGCACCCGGCGCCCGGTCCTCACTTCTTGCGGTGCACGGCGACCACGTGTTGCACGTAGCCCACGAGGCCGCCTGCCGACGCGTAGTTCGCCGGGTTCCGGAAGAACGGGCACCCGAGGGCCGCGGCAGCGGCACCCACGGCGATGAACCCGAGGAGACCCAACGCCCTCCAGTCCGGACGCTTCATAGACATGCCCGTATCCGCGCCGGATAGATATCCTTTGGCCTTTCGTGTCCGCTCCAATGGGCGCGATATGACCGAGTCTCGCCCCTTGCTCCAAGGGAGGAGACGCTCGGGAAATGGCCGGCCACGATCGCCCTTTGGGAAAATCCTTATTACCATTGCGATAGTAATCTTGGAGCGGGTTCCCTCTGACCTGTTTTCTGGAGGGGAGGATGACAATGGTAGCGCGCAGCGCAGTCTCAATCGTGGGCGTCGTGGCGGTTTGCTTCGGAGTTGTTGCCGCGGGCGCGTCCCTTGCGGGCGGCCTTTTCGGGTTTGGAGGCACGGTCGGTGGGGCTCCGGCCGGAACCGGCGGAGACAATCCTCCCGACTCGCCGAACCACGGCGGCGGTGAATTTTCCGACGAGGAGATATTCGAGAGTACGCTCGTGGGACTGCCCGCCGACATGACGGGTGAGGCTGGAACGATCCGCGGCGTGCCAGCCGGAGGCGTCCCCTGGGTCGTCGCCGAGGGCGATGTTGAGATCGAGTCGGACGGCGACTTGAAGGCAGACATCAAGGGGCTGCTCATCACGGGCACGGGGACGGATCTCGATGGGACGACGGGTGTGGTGACCGGCGTCCGTGCGAGCCTGACCTGCGAGGGACAGGACACGGTCGCGACGACGGATGTCGCGCGCCTCAGTTCGGACGGAGATGCCGAGATCGACGAGGAAATCTCCCTGCCGATGTCCTGCTTGGCCCCGATCGTGCTCATTCGGGTCGGCAGCACACAGGAAAATCCCGGGCCTCTCATGGGCCCCTGGATTGCGGCCACGGGGTTCGGAGCCAAGGAAGAGGTCGAGGAGGAGCTGGACCTCGAGGCGGTACCCTTCGAGTTCGATCCGGAGGATCTCGACATCGTGTTCGCCGACTGGGTCGAGGGCATCGGACTTCCGGATGACGATGTGGCCGATCGGGACGGCTGGAGCGAATGGGGCGATTGGCGAGAGAGAGGCGAAGAGGAAAACGAAAGTCTCCTGCTTTCCAAGAACGGTGCGACCGCCGCGAGCGCCTCGGCTGGCGCCGTCATCGAGGGAGTCGACGGGATCATTCTAACGGAACTCGGCTTCGACGTCCGGAGCGGTGGGCACTGCGGCGCGGGAGCCCCGCGATTCAATGTGGTCGTTGACATCGAGGGCAGCCGGTCGCTGTTCTTCTTCGGCTGTTCCGCTGGCGACGTGTTTCCTGTCCCCGGCGTGACCCCCGAGGAAGGCTGGAAGCGCATCCGCTTCACGGACGAGGACGCCATGCCCGCGGACGGGCTATCGGTCTGGCCCGGTTTCGGTGAGGCCAAGGTGGTGGAGATCGAGGTTGTCTTTGACGAGGGCACGGATGCGGGCCCGGACTTCTCCGGCCTAGTCATCCTTGACAACATCGACGTGAACGGCGCCCTCATTGGAAGTTCTGGCGACCGACGGGATTGGTAGGATCGCGGGGGGCCACACCGTCGAAGACCCTTCGACGTGAGCGTGGGACTACTGGGACCGGTCGGAATTGTCCGGGGGCCCCATCGCGTTCAGTTGAGGTTCGAATTTACGAAATGATGACGGTCTGAACCTGGGGAAGACGGACCCGGAGGGATTGCCTTTCTCCATGTAGGGATGTCGGTGTCCGACAGAAAGGCGGACCCATTGAGGTACGCCACGAGCAGAAGGTCGTGCCGTCCCATCATGAGGAGGACCAAACGGTCCTTCTCCCTATTCCCCCACTTTCCGGACCCGGTTCAGACCCATCCGGACCCATTTCTACTCCGTTTACATTTCCTGAGAACGGGCCGGCATGGAAAGCTCGAAACCCTCCCCCAGATGTCCCCATCACGCCCGCCCGCCGGTAGCCGGGCACTTTTCGTTTTTCGAATCGGCTGGTCTGTCTCCCCTCGATTCTGTCGCAAACCCCCGCGAATGAGAGAGCAGTATCTCTGATGTAGGAAACGAACACATGGCGGCGGACTGGTTTCACCTGCTACGACGCTTCATGTCTGCCTCAAGGGCAAAGACGGGATCGCTCTCGCATCAGACAGCAGGGGCATATTTGGCGACCCGCGAGGCGTCACCGCTCAAAACGATTCCTAAGAGAAAGCCGATGTTCTCAGCAATTAGGCTGGTCTCTTGGCCGCAGGATGCGGCGAGGCTAGTGCATACCTAGTGACAGAACTCATCCGGGAGATCTCAGCTAAAGAGCTCGATGGAGTCACTCCCGTCACAGAGCCGGCGGGGGAAACTGTTCCATGCACCTTCTACTTGAACTCTATGAAGATTACATTAAGCGGCTTGTCGAGCCTGTTCTCTGGTAGATGTTCGACCGCAGGAAACCACATGGCCTGCCCGGCCTTCATGTCGACGTCTTCTGTCTTTCCGTCAGGGTAGGTGAACCTCGCTCGAGCGTCCTCCAGAAATACGGCAACTCCGTCGGGATGGTTATGCATGATTGATTTCTCACGCGGACCATACCTTATTCGGAGAGCCCTTACTTTGCTGTTCTCGAACTCGACTTTGTAGTGTTTCGGATCCAACTTAACAGGGTCTTTCACCGTAGCTTTCACCATAGGTATCTCCCTTTCGGCGGTAGCCCAAGTTTCTATAAGAACCTTCTCTAAATTCCCTCCAAACCAATGAGCAAGGTGTCGATTCAGGAATTGTGCGATCACAAAAATTGCCCCGATGGACCCGGTAGAATGCGTTCCTCTTCCGTTCGGCATCTCCCAAAACCTGTCTTCTTGGTGGCATCCGCGGATGCCCACGACTAGCCCTCAGTTCGTTTTGTCCATGCAAACCGGCGAGTTACCCTTGACAATGGTGGCGGCCTTCTCTACCACGGACTCGGCGGAGGTGGCTCCTTTCGCCTGCGCTTCGAATCATGACAGCAACGATTGCGCCTACCAAGAGAACCACGGCGATCCCTCCCCTCAGGGCGAGCACTTTCCCAGTTATTTCGCCGTGAAAATCTCGCAGAGCTCCCCTCTAAGAGGTGGAGAAGCGCCTCGTTGAACTGGAGCCCCGATCGCGTCTCGATTTTCGTCGATATCGTATCAGAGCGAAGTCGATGCATCGCTCGACGCAAGCATGCCGAGCTTCGTGTCGCGTCAAGGAAGGATCTTGACTTGGGAGCCCAAGGCCTGCGGCGGAAACCCGCGCCTCCACCGCACCCGGACCGCCCCCTTCGAACCGTGGCGGGCCACGACCCGGCCTAGAATCTGGAGGCCGTCCTCGCGAAGCCACACCACCCGAGCTCCCAGGACCTTTCCCGCATCGTCGATGCTGGCCATTTGAACGATCGTTTGGTAGCTGTCCTGTTTGAACTTGCTCTGGCGGAACGAGGTCACCGTTCCGGACAATTCGGTTTTCGCCATGTGTGGACCGCCACAGCCCCGTGCCGCATAAGGACTTCGCACAGGCCTCGACGGGACGCAACGACGCGTCCCCGCGCTCGCCTTTACGAATCAGCGCAGGAGTCCGGCGGCCTTCAGCTCGGCCGTGATCTTCTCGACCGCTTGATCGACGTCGGACGGTTTTCGGGCGCCCGTGCAGACGAGCTTGCCGCTGCCAAACAGGAGGACGACGACCTTCGGCTCATCGATCCGGTACACGAGGCCGGGGAACTGCTCCGGCTCATACTCGCCCTTTCCCCCGCCGAGGGAGATCGCGACCGCATTCAGGTCGATCTGCGCGCCGAGGTCCGACGTCGCGACGATGTTCTGGACCACAATGTCCGGGTTCCTGTTGACCGGGATACCGGCGGCCCCGATCTGCTTTGCGACGATCTCGATCGCCTGCTTGACGCGCTCAAGGCTCTTCGCACCCGTGCACACGACCTTCCCGCTTCGGAACAGGAGGATCGCTGTCTTCGGCTCCTTGAGGCGATAGATGAGGCCGGGGAACTGCTCCGGCTCGTACTCGGCGCCGCCGAGGACGCGGGCGATAGCCTGAAGGTCGAGTGCCTCCCCGAGGGAAGTCGAGGCGACGACGTTTTCGATCTTGAAGTTCGCCGAAGCAACACCTCCGAGGGCCGGAGGCGTGGATCCCGGCGCGGTCGGCTCTGACCGGACTCAAGTAGTGCCTTATATAGTTGGGTCATCACGCGGTAGCCTTTCGGGGGGATGCGTCCCGATTCGGCAGTGGAGCACCTGTGGCACCATGTCCCGGCCCAATGCTCACGCCCCTCGGGGCGAGATGGGTGGGGATGGCTATCGGAAGGTTTCCGACTCTTTCGGCACTAGGGACGTCCATTAAGCTCAGAAGTATGGAGGGGGGCGCCTGGCCTTAGGGACGGTTAAGTCCTCTCTAGGGCTACTTGGAACGTTCTCATTTCCGGGCGCATTGACAGAAGGGTCCTCCGAAACTGTATTCGCGCCCCCGCATGTTCAAGCCGGTTGGGATTCGTGTGGTCAAACCCGGACCAGCCGATCTTTTGGACAGATTGGCACGCCGATTGCCTTTTTCGTTCCTGAGCGTGCTGTGCCGGCATTGGACCCGCGACACCTTTGTCACGAAGCGAAATCGATGTATCACCGTTCAGTAGGTAGCGCGATCTGGCGGCTCCCGCAGATTGGCGGAAACCCTCTTCTCGATTTTCGGCGAGACTTGACCGCAGTCAGCTCGGCTTCACTTCGAATCACGGGATAGGATTTCCAGTTCCGACACTCACGCGTCAATTTGCGACCGGAAAACGGGTGGGGCCTCTGATCCGAGGCCGCACAACCCCGCCAACGAGGATCAGTGGAAGTTTCGCAGCTGGCGGCTGTCTTCCGAGAACACCTTCGCGAGGTAGTCCAGCGTTCCCTTCCGGATCGTCTCGTCGTCTGCGCCGGGCATCTTGAAATCTCCGACGACGATGACCTTCGTCTTGTCGCCCATGGGGACGTACACGTGGGTCTGCTTCGTCCCCCTCGTGGAGCCCTCGAGGACCTCGAGATCGTGGCCGAACGGCGGGTCCATCGTCATCTTCCAAATCTGTTCTTCCTTGCCTCCCTGCGCGTTGAACGTCTCGACGCGCAGCTTCATCGTGTTGCCCTGCTGCTCCAGGACTTTCTGGCTGAGAATCGTTTCGTGGACGTGATCCTCGGGCGCCTGAATATACTTCCAGATTTTCTCTAACGGCTCGTCGAATACACCATCATCTTTGACGTACACCATCTGATCTCCTCCGGGACCGACAAACGGCCCCGGCAACCTAAGCTTCGGTGGTATTTCAAGGGAGCGGAGATGGCCAAAGTGGTCCCGTGCCTCCGTGGGGTGTCACCGTCGGGCTCGTTCCTGTGCTTTCGTATGGTCTGGCCCTCCATCTTGAACTCAGTCGGCGAACCCGAATAGACTTTCGTTCCTCGACATCGCTCCCTCGGTCATGGCGAGGAGCCTCGCCAACAGGCCTCTGATATCCGAAACCGAAACCCTCGCCCGCCCGAAAGCGTACAACTCCTCCTTCAAGTCTTTCGCTGAGAGTTCGACATCCATACCTCGAATCTCTTCCGCAAGAGCCTGCAACTGCGTTGGTAGGAAGGATATGTCTCCTTCTGGCCCATAGTCTTCTTCTACCAAACGTGATAGCAGGGGGAAAAAACGTCTTCGGCTGCCAATAACATTTCGAACCGCCGCCGTTTGGAACTCATCCATCTCGAGGCTCATGACAAGCGGTTCCCTGCCCACCGTCTGAAAGTCCCGTCCTGAGTACAGTCGCTTCGCCATCTAGGCCTTCCCATACCAACAGGGCACGCCTGGATACCAAGTCCAGGCCACACCACCCGAGCGAAAATCGATGATGACAGTCCCTCCACGGGTGGGGGAACCGTTACTCGTCCCGGTGAACCGCCCCATATCCTCGACGACGACTGCTAGCCGTCCTTTATGCGTGATCGTTCGCCTGCTTGGGTTTGAGACGACATCGGCAACAAATTCATCAGCCCACCTGGAAGCTGGCAAGAACTTCGAAGCATGAGGGTCGAAATCCAAGGCCCTGACCCGCCCACACGCTTTGGGGGCCTTCATGCAGCCATGAATCAAGAGTTCTCCTCCCGGACCTTCGTTCCCACGACCATCCCGAACCTCGAGGCCTCGTCCGCGGTCACGACGGGGAACCTCGCGCGTACATCGTCGGAGAGTTGATCCCGGCTCAAGTGCACCAGTTGTTGATCCGTAGGAAAAATCCCCCAAGATTCGTCTCGTGGTCCGGTGACCCGCAGGATCGCAACGGCTTCGAACGAGCGACCAAGATCGTAATGGAACTCCTCCGTCGGAGCGCCGTGGATCGTCCGCAACCGAACAGAGCGCCCAACGATTGGACGATTGCATTCGGGGTGCGGACAATTCAGCCGCTGAAACTCGACAAGAACGGACCACGAGATCCCGTCCCAGTCGCCCGTGTACCGGCGTCGCAGGAACCAGCTCACCAACCAGCCTCACCGCCACGTCATCCAAGTGGTCTCCCATGTGTCTACCGGCTTGAGCGGGTCAGATTTGCGGCCTGCCCCATCCCGGCGCCCAATTGCCCCCTGTGGGGCTTTCAATTTGAAGATTGCCGAGCCCGAGGAGGGGGACATGGCCCTGGAACCAGGATGATATGAATCGACTAGGCATGCCGTCGAGGGAAAACGTTATTGTTCCTGAACCTGATTGAAGGACATTGAGGGCGATTGGCTGGGTCCTGTTAGCCGCACTCGCGATTTTGTTCATACCGCTCTGTGTTGCGCACACCGCGAAGAGTCAAGAGACGGGGGACATCCTGTGGGTTCGTCAGTTCGGCACGGTCGGCGGGGATTACGCCAGCGCTGTGGCCGTCGATGTGTCCGGTGTGTACGTGGCCGGGCGTACTCTCGGAGCCCTTCCCGCGGACGACTTCGACGCGTTCCTGCGGAAGTACGACGCTAACGGCATCCTCCTCTGGGACCGCCAAATCGGCACCGCGAGTTTCGACTACGGCAATGCCGTTGGCGTGGACGAGTCCGCCGTATACGTCGCCGGCCACACAGGTGGCAACCTTGAAGGGGGAGAGAGTACGGGCAGCGTGGACGCATATCTCCGAAAGTACGATTCCTCCAGCAACGTCCTATGGACCCGACAATTCGGCTCATCCGACTTCGACACTGCCCTTGCTGTCGCGCTTGACGCTTCCGGGACTTACGTCGCCGGCCGCACGGAGGGCACCTTACCTGGGGAGACGAGCGCAGGTAGCGTGGACGCATTTCTTCGGAAGTACGATCCGACCGGGAACGTCTCGTGGACCCGCCAGTTCGGTACGTCGGCTGCCGATTGGGCCGATGGCCTCGCCGTAGACTCGTCCGGCGCATACGTCGCCGGCCTGACGGGCGGCACTTTCCCCGGCGAGGCGAGTTCGGGCGGAGATGGCGGAGACGCGTTCCTCCGGAAGTACGATCCGACCGGGAACGTTTCGTGGACCCGGCAGTTCGGAACATCGGCGGTCGACTGGGCCTATTCCGTCGCCCTCGATGCGTCTGGCTTGTACGTCGCTGGCCTGACAGTCGGGACACTCGCCGGCGAAACCAGCTCAGGCGGTGGGGATGGTTTCCTTCGGAAATACGACCTCATCGGGAACGTCCTCTGGACCCGGCAGTTCGGCTCTTCCTCCGGCGACGCCGCTTTCGCTGTCACAATCGGCGGATCCGGCGTGTACGTTGTCGGTCAGACGGACGCGGATTCGTTCGTCCGAAAGTACGACGCGTCTGGCGAATTGTTGGGGTTGGAGCGAGTCGCCACGGCAGGGTTCGACAGTGCCAAGGCCGTTGCCGTCAGTGAGGCGGGCCTATACGTCGCCGGGGAGACGACCGGCGCCTTCCCTGGAGAGACGAACGCCGGCGGCGTCGACGCGTTCCTGGCGGCCCCGCGTGAGCCGCTGCCTGCCCCCGTCGAAGGGTCTCCTGAAGGCACGCGCCTCTTGGTCGGCCTCGTTGCCAGCGGGGCGATCTTGATTGCCTTGGTTGCAGGGATCCTGCTCGTCAGATGGTGGATCCTCCGTCCGCGTCACTGATTGACCGAGAATCCTCGAAACTCGTATCATTCCAATGGCGGAGCGGACCCGGAGGGATTCGAACCCTCGACAGCCGGATTAGAAATCCGGTGCCCTATCCGTGCTAGGCGACGGGTCCGGGCGAGGGCACGGAACGTCCAGCCTAATAAGCCATAGTATTGTCCTATCCGAATGGTGAAGCGCCTCACGTAGGCCGCGCTATCGGTCCCTAAATCCCGGGACGCCTCCGAGGGACTTCGCGGTTCGCACGCCATTCACCGCAGCACGCGCCACCTCTCGGACGGCGACATGATGGAGCACATCGAACGCCCGATAGTCCAAGCGACGTCCCCGAGGGGTCGCGGCTGCGAATCCCAGGATCGTGTCCCCGTCCGTCGACATGTGCGCGGGACGAACGGCGAGGGCAATCCCGTCGTGGGCGAGCTCTACGAGCCGAGCGAGCTGCTCGTGATCTAACGGCGCGTCGGTGCCGACGACGCCGATCGTTGTCCCGGAGCGGGTCGTCGATTGTTTCAGGTATTCTCCGAGCACGTCATCCATCTCGAGGAATCCTTTTCCGATCTTGCGGAGGGTCCCGCCGATCGTGCGGTTCTCGAATGGATCGTAGACGTTCCCGACGCAGTTCGTGACGACGATCGCACCGACCGTCCATGGGCCCACGCGGGCGGCGCTGCTGCCAAGGCCGCCCTTGGTCCCGCCCGCCGTCCCGAAAAAGGGCCCGACGGTGGCGCCGGTCCCCGCGCCGACGTTCCCCTGGGCCACGGGCTTCGACGACGCGACCTCGCACGCGGCGTATCCCAGGTCTGTGTAGTCGAAACCCTCCGTCTGCGCGAACCCGAGGTCGTAGATGTTCGTCCCCATGATCCCGGGCATCTGCCCGCCGCCGGAGGGAGACGCGAGTTTGTGTTCCAGGAGGAACCGTCGAATTCCGCGGACGGCGTCGAAGCCGTACACGTCGCCCCCGGTCAGGAGCAGCGCATGGCGTTCAATGAACGTCTTCCCCAGGTCGGACGCCGCCGTATCGTACGTCCCAGGCCATCCGCCGCGCGCGTCCGCGAAGGCGATGGCGGGAGGATCGAGAAGGACGACCGTCGTCCCGGTCCTCCTCCGGAGGTCTTGGGCATGGCCCACCCGGACTCCTCGGATCGCCGTGAGAGTCGTATTTGCAACGATGGATTCCACCCGGGATTGTGCGGAGACCGCCCGAGCGCTATTTAACGGATGTGCGGCGCCCCACGGTTTGGGATCCGTTCGTACCTCTACTCAGAGGTATGTTAGCGGCGCTATGTGGACTCAAGCGCCAGGTCTTCGATCTTGAACTTGACCCCACGGGCCTCGAGCTCGGGCAGGACGAGTTGCGGCGAGAGCTCCTCGGGAGCCAAGACGCCGGCTCGAGGGATGTGCCTCGGCGGGATCAGCGACACGCCGGCCGCGACCGCGGCCGCGGTGAGGAATCGTTCCGCCGTCGTCCCGCGTCGTCGACTCGCTTCCCGATGCTCCATCGTGACCGAAGCGCGCACGGCCCCCTTCTGCCCGTCCGGCCGCGTCCCGTGCACCTCGACAACGATCCCCAAGACGCCGGCAATGGGGCCCATCAACGTCGATGGCTCGGGAATCACCGCGAGGAAAGCATCCCGGAATGGGATTTGCGTGGGGCCGACCTTGACCAACCGCGTGGGGTCGAGGAGGCCGAGGGCCTGGAAGGCAACGATGGCCCGCACGAGGTCGGGCCGGATGTCGTGCTTGTAGTCCACCCAGCCGACCGGCTTGCCGAGGTGAGAAGCTAGCGTGAGGACCTCCTCATGAGGGAACAGGTGGACATGCCTGGCTCCGATCGGGGCGGGGAATTCGTAGACCTCCTCGCCGCTGACGGGTTCCCGGTCCACGAAGGCGGTGCCATTCCACACGACCGGGCGGCATAGCGCGTCTCGCAGGAAGACCTCCCGCGAATACAGCGGAAATCCGTCCATCGCCGGGTCCCCCGTTGTCGCCTTGCGCACGAGGATTCGATCGATTGTCGCGAAACCGTCCGCCACGACCCGGGCCATCAGGTTTGAGATCCCCGGGTCGGACCCCATCGATATGATCGCGGCGATTCCGCGCTCCCTCCACCGGGGGTCGAGGGCGAGCTGATCGAAGACCCCGCCCTTGTCCGTCGGGCCCTCCGTACTGTAGCCGCAGGTGTCCACGTAGGCACATCCAAGCTCGAAGCACGCCTCCATAATCCGCAGGTTGTATTCCGGCAAGGTCGCATTCACGGTGATGTCCGCGTCCGCCAAGACCTTGCGGAGGGCCGTCGGATCCGTCACGTCCACGTCGAGTGCTCTGAGGGTCGAGGCCCGGCCGAGGGGAGTTAGTGCGCGGGCCCGATCCCCTCGGCGGTCCGCGATCACGATTTCATCAATGTGGGGATCCGATGCGAGCTCGAGCGCGATGACTCGCCCCTTTCCTCCGCTTCCCAAAACCGCGACTTGCACGGCCGCATCGATGTGGCGCTCCCGCCTTAGAGATTTCGACCCGATTTGTTCCGCAGGTAACGGCAGCCAAAGCTCGAGGGCGGATCAGCCGGCAATCTGGCCGATCCGATGACGCCCCGCATAAACGTTGAATCGGTCCCCGCGCGCGAAGCCGACGAGCGTCATTCCGAACTCCTCGGCAATCGCGACCGCGAGGTTCGAGGGAGCGCCGACCGCGACGACGAACGGGATGCCCGCGACCGCGGCCTTTTGTAGGATCTCGAAGCTGCCTCGGCCACTCACCGCGAGGACTTGGTCGGAGAGGGGCATGTGGTCCGCGAGGAACGCCTCCCCGATGACCTTGTCGACCGCGTTGTGCCGGCCGACATCCTCCCGGAGGCAGAGAACGGTCCCGCTCGAATCGAATAGGCCCGCCGCATGGAGGCCACCGGTCTGCGAAAAGAGCGTCTGTCCCTCCCGGAGCCGCTCCGGGATTTCAGGGATTTTCACGGCGTCGACGATCGGCCCCTCCTTGGGGATCGGATGATGGACCGCCACGCGAACCGCCTCCAACGCGGTCTTCCCGCACACTCCGCACGAGGACGTCATGTAGAAATGGCGCGACAACCGGTCCGGATGGAAGTCGACATCTGAGCGCAGGATTGCGCTCACGATGTTGTACTCCTGCGGCGCGGCGGCGTCCGTGCAATACTCGATTCGCAGGACATCCCGCTTGCGGCCCACGATGCCCTCCGTGAACAGGAACCCCGCCGCGAGCTCGAAGTCGCTTCCCGGGGTCCGCATCGTGACGGACAGCGAGGTCGTGTCTCGTCGTCCTCGCGGGCCACTCTCGACCCGGATCTCCATCGGCTCCTCCCCGGCGAGGCGGTCTGTCTCCTCTTGGGGACGATTGCCGCGAACCTTCCAGACGGACGCCTCCGTCGTCGGCCCGGGCCGCTTCACTCCCTCACCCGACCTCCCGGGCGGGTTCGATCCGAACGAGCGCGTTGTAGTCCGGCATCTCGCAGCTCGGGTCCACGATCCCGCGGCGAATCAAGACATTCCCTTCAGGCCAATAGATCTGCACGTTCCTCGGTCGGATCGGTGCAAGGCGAATCCGGCGCCGGAGAGAACCCAAATCGTTCGACACGACGACCTCGTCCCCCTCCTGGACGTTCAGCGCGGCGGCGTCTTCGGCGGCGATCAGCACGTCCTGGCGGCGGGCCCCGACCAGCGGATCGAGATTCCCTTGGATCATCGAATTGAACTGCTTCCCGCGACGGGTGCTCAAGAGAAACCGACCTTCCGGGATATCCGTATCCGGGGGCGACAGGACTGTGAAGCGCGCCCTTCCATCCGGCATCGGGAAGACGCCGCCCTCGCACAATCGGGGTCCGCCATACTGGAACGCGTCGCCCTTGTGCCGCAGGTGTTGGATTCCATCGTACGTCGGGATTGCCCGCGCGATCTCGTCGCGAATTGCGGCCGCGTCTTCGAAGTGCACGAGCTCCCCGGCCTCCGGACGCACCTGCTCCGCGAGGTCCATGAAGATTTCCCACTCCGCGCGCGACTCGCCGATCCGCCGGCCCGGGATTTCCGGGGAGAAGTACACGCGTCGTTCCGTGGAGGTCTGCGTCCCGCCCCCTCGCTGCTCGTATCGAGTCTGCGCGGGGAACAAGAGAACGGCGTACGCGGGGTCCACGAGCATAGCGCTGGTAAGGACGATGTCCTGGTGGACCCGCAACGGAATTCGCGAGAGGGCCTCCCGCACATACTCCGGCTCGGGGAGAGTCTCGAGGAAGTTGCCACCCGCCATGTAGAGCACGTCGAGGCCGCCCGCGTGCGCCGCATCGATCATTCCGACCGCCGTCATCCCCGAGGTCGTCGGAGGCCGGAACCCCCAGATCTGTTGGAAGCGTTCCGCGTTCGCGTCGCCGACCGCGAGTCCGAGGCCGTACTCCTTCGGATGCGCCCCCATCTCGGACCCGCCCTGCACGCCGCTGTGGCCTCGGATCGGCATGAGGCCGCATTTCGGCCGCCCGACGATTCCCCTCGCGAGTCCGAGGTTCACGATCGCCTTCACATTGTCCACGCCAAACCGGTGATGCGTGATCCCCATGCTCCAGACGAAGACCGCGCTCCTCGCCTTCGCGCACATTTCCGCGAAGTCGAGCATCGCCTCCCGTCTCAGGCCGGACTGTCGCTCGAGGCCCTTCCATGTCTGCGTCGCCAACGCGGCCTTCAACGCCTCAAAGCCCGTCGTGTGATTCGCGATGAACGTGTCGTCCGTCCAGCCCTTCTCAATCAGGCACTTCAGGACGCCGTTGATGAAGGCGATGTCCCCGCCCGTGTGGATCGAGAAGAAGGCGTCCGCGAAGCGCGTCCCGAAGAGGGCGCTTTTCGGCACGGACGGAACCCAGTATCGCTCGAGCCCGGGTTCCCGCATCGGGTTCACGACGGCGATTTTCGTTCCCTGTTTCTTCGCATAGTACAGATACTTCGTCGACACGGGCTGGTTGTTCGGTACGTCGGAGCCGAAGAAGACAACCAGGTCGCTCCCGATCCAGTCGGAGTAGGAGCACGTGGAAGCCGCGACGCCGATCGTCTCTTTGAGGCCCGTCGTGCTCGGCGAATGACACGGCCGGCTCGAATTGTCAATGTGGTTTGTCCCGAGGAACCGGGCGACCTTGTTCGCGACGTAATACGATTCGTTCGTCATCCCACGAGACGTGACGAAGAACGCGATCCGGTCGGGTGGCGCCGCCCGGATTCGGCGGGCCGCGATGCGCAGTGCCTCGTCCCACGAGATCCGACGGAATCCGGGGTCTCCCCTCCGTCGGAGCATCGGATACGGAAGGCGGCCGAGGGCGCGGAGATCCTTCGACGACGTCGACCGCAGGGACTCGACGTCTTCCAGGAGCCGGGTGTCCAGGGCCCCCATCGTGTTCAGTGGGAGGAGGTTCAAACGGACCGTGCAGAGGTGGATGCCCTTCATCGTGAAGTCCCGAAGGCCGGTCGCCCCGAGGGCGCAGCCGTCGCAGACCCCGTCCCGAAGGATGCGCCACGTGAATAGGGGCTCCCGCTTGTTCTCCCACGCGGAGCGTAGCACGTCGCGGTAATTGTGGGGTTTCGTTTGACCGAGCCCGAACGGGACCGCGCTCACGATCTTCGCATTGGACCGTCGCTCCTTCGAGGCCACATCTCGGGGAAGCGCCTGCGGCTTATCTTTCTTGTCTCCCTCCCGTGGAATCTAGCGAAAGGTAGATTGCATCGAGCGGTCCTCCCGGGGACGTGAAGACGCCGGAATATACGGAACGTCTCAATGAACTCGCATCCCGACGGGAGGCCTTCGCGGTCGCGACCGTTACGAAGACGGAGGGCTCGACGCTCGCGAAGCCCGGATTCAAGATCCTGATCTCGAGCCGCGGGGATGTTGTCCGCGGAACCTTGGGAGGAGGCTGTCCCGAGGGTCCGATTTGCGAGGTCGCCCTGCGCACGATGCGGGAGGGAAGCCCGCGGGTCGTCCGCGTGCACCTCGTCGATGCGGCGAAGGCGGTCGCGGGCACGATGCAGGAATCGAACGAGGACGAAATCTATGTGGAGACGGATTGCGGGGGCGTCCTGGAGGTCTTCGTGGAGCCGATGCTTCCGACGGAACGGGTGATCCTCGTCGGCCAGGGAGGCCGCGACGATGTGGAAGACGCCCTCGTCCACCAGGCCAAGGCCCTGGGATTCGAAGTCGTCGTGGTGGACCCGATGCCAGATCTGCGAGAGGCGCCGGACGCGATCGTGAAATCCGCGGTCGTGGACCCGAAGACGTTCCCGATCGGGAATCGGGACTCGGTCGTCGTCCTGACGAAAGGTGAACGAGACGCGGACGTCCTGGAATCGCTCTCGAAGACGAACGCTCGATTCGTGGGATTGCTGGCGAGCCGGCGGCGATTGAGGAAAGATATGGAGGAACTCGAGCGGCGAGGCGTCTCGCGGGACTTCCTGTCGAGAGTCCACGCCCCGATCGGCTTGGACATCGGCGCCCGGACGCCCCCGGAGCTGGCCTTGGCGATCATGGCCGACGTCCTCGCGACGAAGTACGGTCGGGACGTGCCCCACAAGCCGGACACGGACGAGTCGTCCTCGTAGATCCGATGGGTCCGCTCCCTGAGCGGGAATTCCGCAAAACTATTTAGCGCGGCCCGCTGGTCGTCGTCGGGAGGAGGCAGCGCCGTGTCGGCTCTCGCAGGAGGAACGCGGACGTCGGGGCGAGAGATTCCATGATCTCGGCGATCGTGCTTGCGGCGGGGACGTCGTCCCGAATGGGTTCTCCAAAGCCCCTCCTCACGGTCGGCGGACGGCCTCTCCTGGAGCACGTCCTGGAGACGGTTCGGGATGCCCATGTCGACGACATCGTCGTCGTCCTGGGTCACGAAGCCGAACGCGTCCGTGACCGCGTCTCTTTCGACGGGGCCCGCACGGTGGTGAACGCCGAGTACAAGGAGGGGATGAGCACTTCGATCCGGGCCGGCGTCCGGGCGGCGGACCCGCGCTCGGACGGCCTCCTCATCGTCCTCGGCGATCAACCATTCGTTGCGTCTGCGACGATCGACGCGCTGATTGCTCGCCGGAACGGGTCGGACGCGAAAATCCTTATCCCCACTTACGAAGGCCGACGAGGCAATCCGGTCCTCCTCGATCGATCCCTCTCCGAGGATGTGCAATCGATCACGGGAGATCAGGGATGCCGCGCCATCTTCGGCCGCCACACGCAAGGCATCCTCGAAGTGCCCGTCGAGGATCCGGGCATCCTCGTCGACCTTGACACACCGGAGCAGATTGCCCGTGCCGAGGAAGTCGTCCGGACGGGCCGATCGATCGAGGGGCTCGTCGCGATGACGGAACGACCTCGAGGCCATTTTCACCTTCAAAGAGACACGCCGCGGGTCGACATCTTCCGGGTCGCGGAGGATCTTCGGGCTCGGAACGAGCCATTCGTCCTTGCGACGGTCGTCCGGGTTGAACGCCCCTCCTCCGGCCGGCCCGGGTTCAAGGCGATTGTCCGTGCGAACCGGGAGTTGATCGGCTGGCTCGGAGGGAGCTGCGCGCAGTCCGTCCTCGTGGCGGAAGCACTCCGGGCCCTCCGCGACGGCCGCCCGCGGCTCATGCGGCTCACGCCGAACGCAGGGACCACCCTCCCAGAAGAGGGCGTGGTCGAATACGTGATGGAATGCGAGAGTGGTGGAACGATGGACATCTACGTGGAACCCCAAATCCCGAAGCCGCAGTTGCTCGTCGTCGGCGAGTCGCCGGTCGCAGCGGCTCTGGAAGCCCTCGGGCGCGTGCTCGACTATCGCATTGTGGTGGTGGCTCCCGGGACCACGGAGTCGGAGTTCCCCGGGGCAGACCAGGTTGTCCGGGATCTCGAGCAGATTCCCAACCTCCTCACCCCGGACACGTATGCGGTCGTTGCAACGATGGGCAAGTACGACGAAGCCGCATTGTCGCAACTCGCGGGATCCCGGGTCGCATACCTTGGGCTCGTCGCGAGCCGTCGCCGCGCGGCCGCCGTCCTCGCGGGTCTCGGCGACTCCGGCCTTGATCCTGCGGCCCAAGCTCGCATCCACAGCCCCGCGGGCCTCGACTTCTCGGCCGAAACTCCGGAAGAGATCGCGCTGAGCATCCTCGCACAGATCACGCAAGTTCGGCGGACCTCAGGTCCTCGGGAGCTTCCCGTTTCCGACGCCGTCTCCATGAAGCGCCCAGTGGCGATGCAGAAAGACGTCGTATGCGGCATGGACGTGGAGGTTGATTCGCCGATCCGCGTGATGCACGCCGGACGGACCTACCTGTTCTGCTCCGAGGGTTGTCGCGCGCGCTTCGTGAAATCGCCCGATGCGTTCCTCGCCTAGTCGAGTGATCCTCATTGCGGCTGCGGTTCTTCGACGACTGTCCGCACGCCCTCTGGGAAGCGTTAAATATCCTCCTCTTGCTCCATGCGGTCGGGAGGTCGAGCCATGCAGTTGACGCGTCGAGAGGGCCGGAGCGGCGCCCCCGTCCAGGTCTACATTCCCTACCCGCTTCGGGAACTCACGAAGGGCGTCGGGACGATCGAACTGCAGGCATCCGACCTCGCCGAGGCGATCACGGAATTGAACCGACGGTTCCCCGGACTCGCGTACCGAATCCTGGACGACCAAGGTCGACTCCGGCGATATGTGAACGCGTTCGTGAACGACGAGCCCGTTTCCCATCTCGCTCCGAACGACGTCCCGCTCCACGCGGGCGATGTCGTGACGATCCTTCCCTCCGTGGCGGGTGGTTGACATGTCGGCAGTGAAACGAGGCGATACGGTCGTGGTCGTCGGAACGCGAAAAGGCCTGTTCATCTTCCATTCTCGGGATCGGAAGAAATGGTCCTCCCGGGGTCCGTACTTCGAAGGCGACACGATCCGGCACGCGATCCTGAACCCCGAGGATGGGAAGACGGTCTTCGCCGGCGTGACGAGCGAGCACTGGGGTCCCGTCGTGGCGAGGACGACGGACTTCGGCGGGAAATGGACCATCCCTCACGAAGGTCCTCGGTTCTCCAAGGAATCGGGGCTCACGATCACCCGCATCTGGCAGCTCCAGACGGCGGACGAGGATGGCCTATACGTCGGCGTCGAGCCCGCGGGGCTGTTCCGGAGCGCGAATGATGGAGAGACATGGTCTTCCGTCGACGCGCTCAACTATTGGCCCGGCCGGGAAAAGTGGGATCCTGGGGGCGGCGGTCTCTGCCTCCATACGATCCTACCCTATCCGGGGGATCGCAAGCGCATGTTGATCGGGATCTCGGCGGCGGGCATCTTCGCGACCAACAATTCGGGCGGCTCGTGGAAGATGTACGACTCGGGACTCCGCGGGTATGGCAAGAAGGGCGTGTACGATCGGGAAGACCTCGGCAGCTGCGTCCACAAGATGGTCCGGGACGCCCGCGACCCTGTCGACGTATACCAACAGAACCACACGGGCATGTATCGCCGGGCTCGCGGGGACCCGGCTTGGAAGATCATTGAGAAAGGTCTACCCGTCTCCAAGAGCACGGGAGGCACTTTTGGGTTCCCGTTGGCGGCTCACCCCCACGATGCCGGGTCCGCATTCGCCGTGCCTTTGGTGGGAGACTACAACCGCGTGACTCCCAACGGGGCGATGGCCGTGTACCGAACGACGAATCGCGGGGGTCGATGGGAGAAGCTGACGAAGGGGCTGCCGCAGACCAACGCGTGGTTCACCGTCCTGCGGGACGCGCTCCGCACGGACACGGCCGATCCGGCCGGAGTGTACGTGGGCACGACGACGGGTCAGTTGTACAACTCTCGCGACGCCGGCGACTCGTGGCATCTCATGGCGGAACACTTGCCGCAGGTCCAAAGCGTCGAGGCCGGCGTTGTCGGCGCTCCATAATGGATCTGCCGTCACTGGCGGCGCTTGTTGCAACGGTTGCCGTTCTATGAGCCGGTACGCTAAGCGTGCTCGAGCATCTTGCGGGCGTTCTCGAAGAAGGCGTTCGTCTTCTTCTCCGTCGTCCCTTGTAAGAGGCGCGCGCCTGTCGTCGCGATCGTGCCGCTTATCTGGACGTCTGCCACCCATTTCACCGTCGTCAGGCCCTGTGCCTCGGAGACTCCCAGGGATGCGACGATGTCGAAGGCGCTTCCCATGCCGGACCCGTGGACGGCCATCTGCGCCCGCTCGGGGGGAACCCTCTCTTTGATGGTCGCGGACCATGTGAAAGTGCCCCGGATGAAGGAGATGCCCGCCTTGACCGTCCCTCGGAAGTGGTCTGCATCGATCACCTCGATCGTGTGCGGATCATCGATGGCGGAGGAGAATTCCTGCGGATTGAGGAAGAACGACCAGACCCGCGGTCTCGGAGCCCGGACGGCGAAGGTGCCCTGGAAGTGCACGGCGATCCTCCCCGGTCGGCTTAGGCGGCGCCCTTCTCGTGGAGGATCTTCCACACCTTCCACGGCGTGATCGGGATGTCGATGTGCGTTACGCCCAGATGAGCCAAGGCGTCCACCACCGCGTTCGCGATCGCGGCGGGCGCTCCGACCGTCGCCGATTCGCCGACTCCCTTCGCTCCAATCGGATGGTGCGGGGACGGCGTCGTCGTCTTCGCGGTCTCCCACTTCGGCGTCTCCACCGCGGTCGGAAGCAGGTAATCCATGAACGTCCCGCCGAGGATGTTCCCGTTCTCATCGTAATGGATTTCCTCGAGGAGGGCGGGCGCAAGCCCCATCGTCAGGCCGCCGTGAATCTGTCCCTCGACGATCATCGGATTGATGATGGTCCCGCAATCGTCCACGGCGACGAACCGTCGGATATGGACCTGCCCGGTCTCCTTATCGATGTCGACCACGCAGATGTAGCTCCCGAACGGGTACGTCAAGTTCGGTGGATCGTAGTAGTCGACGGCCTCCAGGCCGGCCTCCATCCCGGGAGGATGGTTCGTGTACGCCGCAAAGGCGATTTCCGCCATCGTCTTCGCCTTGTCCGGCACCCCTTTCACCTGGAATTTGTGATCCTTCCACTCCAGGTCGTCCGGGCTCACCTCGAGCAGGTGCGCGGCGATCTTTTGCGCCTTGTCGCGGATCTTGCGCGCCGCCATCGAGGCGGCAGCGCCGGCGACCGGAGTGCTCCGACTCGCGTACGTGCCGAGGCCGTACGGCGCGGTGTCGGTGTCTCCTTCCTCGATCGCGATGTCCTCGGAGGAGATCCCGAGTTCCTCCGCGAGGATTTGCGCATAGGTCGTCTCGTGACCCTGTCCCTGAGACTTCGTGCCGAAACGGGCGATTACCTTTCCCGTAGGATGGATGCGGATCTCGCACGAATCGAACATCTTCAGCCCGAGGATGTCGAACGTCTTGGAAGGTCCCGCTCCGACAATCTCCGTGAAGCTCGAGATCCCGATCCCCATGAGGTCGCCGCGCTTCCGCTTCTCTGCCTGCTCCTTCCGGAGGGCGTCGTAGTCGACGATGTCCATCGCTTTTCGGAGGGCGGCCCCATAATTGCCGCTGTCGTACTCCCAGCCGAGGGCCGACTTGAACGGGAACGCCTCCGGCGGGATGAAGTTCTTCATGCGGAGCTCCGCAGGGTCCATGCCGAGCTTACGCGCGAGGGAGTCCATGATTCGTTCGATTGTGAACGCGGCCTCCGTGACCCGGAACGAGCACCGGTACGCGATCCCGCCCGGCGGCTTGTTCGTGTAAACGCCGTCGACTTCGACGTGGGCCTTCTCGAACGGATACGATCCCGTGACGATGTGGAACAGTCCCGCGGGGAACTTCGACGGATTCGCCGCGGCATCCGTGTACCCGTGGTCCGCGATGGTCTTCACGCGAAGCGCGGTCAGCTTGCCGTCCTTCGTCGCACCGATCTCCGCGGAGATGTGATAGTCCCGGGCGAACGAATCCGCCTGGATATTCTCCGAGCGGTCCTCGATCCACTTCACGGGATGTCCGGTCTTCAAGGCCGCGACGACAGCGAGGACGTATCCGGGATAGACGGGAACCTTGCCGCCGAACCCGCCCCCGATGTCCGGGGAGATGACGCGGATCTTCTGCTCGGGCAATCCCGCGACGAGGGCGAACACGGTGCGGATCGCGTGGGGCGCCTGGGTCGTCATCCAGACGGTGAGCTTGCCCATCGAGTCGAAGGAAGCGACGCAGCCACACGTCTCGATGGACGCCACGTGGATCCGCGGGAGGTAGATGTTCTCTCGGACGACGACGTCGGATTCCTTCAGGGCCTTGTCGGTCCCCTCGCGGTCCCCGACCTCCCAGTGCCAGATCCGGTTCGTCTGCTCCTTCCGATCCGGCCGCAGGATCGGGGCACCGGGCTCCAGCGCCTTCATCGGGTCGATGACGACCGGGAGCGGCTCGTATTCCACTTCGACGGCGGCGACACCGTCCGCGGCCGCATACCGGCTGTCCGCGACGACCGCGGCGACTTCCTGCGACTGATACATGACCCGCTCGACGGGCAGCACCATCTGCTTGTCGGACATGAGGGTCGGCATCCACGCGAGATTCGCCGCCTCGAGGTCCTTCCCGCGGATCACCGCGAGGACCCCCGGGACCTTCATCGCCTTCTCGATGTTGATGTGCCGGATGCGCGCGTGCGCGTAAGGACTTCGGACGATGTCCAGATAGAGCATTCCTGGGAGTTTCACGTCGTCCACGTAGGTCCCCTTGCCGCGAACGAAGCGGGCGTCCTCCTTCCGCTTCACAGACTGGCCGATGCCGCCGTGCACGGTCATGGTCGTCCACCTCCCGAGGGGCCGGCCATCTTGTTCGCGGCGTACTGGATCGCCTTCACGATGTTCACGTAGCCGGTGCACCGACACAGGTTCCCGGAGATTGCCCGGCGGATCTGTTCCTCCGTTGGATGCGGATTCTTCTGGAGGAACGCGACGGAGCACATCATCATCCCGGGCGTGCAGAAGCCGCACTGGAGGCCATGCTCTTCGATGAAACCCTCCTGGATCGGATGGAGCTTGCCATCGGTCTCGAGGCCTTCGACCGTACGCACCTGTCGGCCGTCCGCCTGGACCGCGAGGACCGTGCACGACTTCACCGCCTTCCCGTCGAGGAGGATTGTGCACGCTCCGCAGTTCGTCGTGTCGCAGCCGATGTGCGTCCCGGTCAGGCTTAGGTTCTCTCGGAGGAAATGGACGAGCAGGGTGCGCGTCTCCACGGTTGCCGACCGCGGGGCGCCGTTCACGGTAACGTGGACGTTCACGAAAGGCCCGGTTTCGTCGTCGACGGCACTCGGCATCTCGGCGAGGACCATGTCACGCACCCCCGCGTGCCCGAGCCGAAGCCCGATGCAAGGCCCTGAGGGCAAGGACCCGGACCATCGCCCGCTTGTATTCGGCGGGACCCCGTAGGTCCGAGATAGGGCTCGTGATCCCCTGCGCCAACTCCGCGGCTCTCTGGAAGGCCGCATCGCCCGGCGTCTTACCGACGAGATGTCGCTCCGCCTCCGTGGCCTTGAGCGCGGTCGGGCCGACCGCCGTGAGCGCAAGGCCCGCGGATTCGATGGTCCCTTTCCCTGTGAGCACGAGGTTCGCGGCGACCCCGACGATCGGGAAATCGCCGATGCGCTTCTCGAGTTTCATATACGCGTTCCCCTGACCGGGCCTCGCCTTCGGAATCTCGATCTCCATGAGGAGCTCATTCGACTGGAGCGCGGTCACGAATGTGTCCTGGTAAAACTCATGCGCCGGGATCGTCCGCGAGCCCTTCGGGCCGCGGACCACGAAGTGAGCCCCGAGGGCGAGCATGCAGGCGGGGAGATCGTTCGCCGGGTCTCCATGGGAGACATTCCCACCGACCGTCCCCATGTTCCGCACGAGGGGATCCGCGATTTCGTGGGCCGCGTCGGATAGGATGGGATAGCGAGTGTGAATGAGTTCGGAATCGTTTAGGTCGTTCGTCCGGGTCGTTGCCCCGATCCGCAGGGATTTCCCATCCTCCCGGATGTGGGCAAGGTCCGGAATGCGATTGATGTCCACGAGAGCACGCGGCTCCGCGAGTCGGAGTTTCATTACGGGAAGCAGGCTTTGGCCTCCCGCAAGGACCTTGGCCTCGCCGCCAAAGCGGTCGAGGATCTGGACGGCTTCATCGACGGACGAGGGCGCAAAATACTCAAAGCGTGGCGGAATCATTCCCCAACCTCCTATGCTATAGAATAGCGCGGCGTCATCGCACGGGAGCGATAAAGGCTTTGCCCCGAGGGCCTGGGCGGGTCAGGGGCCGCCGGGCCGCGAGGCGTTCCGGCGCGAACCCCGTCCGGGTTTCGAAGTCTCCCGGTCCCAGGAGCAGGTCCACGTGAGGCAAGGCCTCGCGCATTCCCGTCGTCGCGGGTTCGAACCGAGGGTCGTCGGCGTACGGGTTCACCCACACCACGAGATGGCAGAGATGGTGAAGGCGTCGGAGGGCGGTCGACAGACGGGCCGTTTCGCCGAGGTCCCAGCCGTCGCTCAGGACGACGAGGGTCGTCCCTTCATGCAGGAGCCGCCCGTATCGTCGGAGGAAATCCTCCAGGCATGGTCCGATCCGGGTCCCTCCCCCCATGGGCCGGAGGTGCCCCGAGGCCGCACGAGCCGCGTGAACATAACTCTGCCCCCCCAGGAGGCCCGTCACCTCGTCGAGCTGCGTGCCGAACGCGAACACTCTGGTCCTCCGGACGAGGCGGTGGAACGCGTGGACGAGGGCGAAGAGCCCCGCCTCATGATCCCGCATCGAGCCGCTCACGTCCCATAGGACAACGAGTTCCGCCCGGCGCTTCCGCGGTTTCCGGAATCGGAACTCGATCAATTCGCCCCCCTGTCGGAGGCTGTGTCTGGCGGTCGCGGGAAAATCGATTGGGCCCCGCCGAGCCGGCGCCCGCCGGCGGCCGGGTCGCGTGGCCGCGTGCCGTCGGAGCCGACGGACGCCCGCCCGGATCGCAACGATCCGCTTTCGGTTGAGCGGTCGAGTGTCATGACCCGATGAGGGAGCGTCCGGGCTGTACAGGCCGACACGGACCATGCCCCTGCGGTCGACTGCAATTCGAAGCCCGGGCGCGGTCTCGTTGCTCGACACCGCGCCGTCCGGAGGCGGACTCGGAGGAGCCGATACCGCGAGTCGCTTCTTCGAATCTGCGGGTTCGATGTACGTGGACCAGTAGAGATTGAACGATTCGACGAGGCGGGCCACTTCCTCCGGAGACTTCGCGAGGGTCACGATGCACGCTGCGAGGAACGTGTCACGGTCGAGGATGGAGATCTGCCGCAAGGCCTGGGCGCAGTCGAGCGCCGCACCGGTGCCTGCGGTAAACCCTCGGAGTCGGAGGAACGCGGCGAACCCCGCGAGCCGCGCAACGAACGAGGGGTCGCTCCGGTTCCCGGGCTTCACGGAGATCCCAGCAGGGCATCGAGACGACCGGACTGCATGGTCTGGAGATCCTGCGCGTCCTTCACGACGAAGCCCAGGGTCTGTTCCACGATGTCCCGGTCCAACTTCGTGGTGCCGAGCGCCATCAGGGCAGACGCCCACTCCAAGGTCTCGGAAATTCCCGGTCGCTTCACGAAGTCGTCCTCCGCGCGCACGCGCTGGACGAATCCCGCGATTTCCTCTGCGAACTGTTCGCCCAGACCAGGCACTTTCACGCGGAGGATTGCGATCTCCTTCTCGCGGCTCGGATAGCCGATGTAGAGGTAGAGGCACCGACGCTTCAGCGCGTCGGAGAGCTCGCGCGTACGATTCGAAGTAATGACGACGTGAGGTACTCGCTTCGCGCGGATCGTCCCCATCTCGGGGATCGTGATCTGGAAATCGGACAGGAACTCGAGGAGCAGGCCCTCAAACTCCTCGTCGGCCCGGTCGATCTCGTCGATCAACAGGACGGGCGCCCTCGGTCCGTCGTGAGTCAGGGCCTGGAGGAGCGGGCGTTTCAGGAGAAACTCCTCGCTGAAGATCTCCCGCTCGAGCGCCTTCGGGTCCTTCCGGGCCTCCTCGATTCGGATCGTGAGGAGTTGTTTCGGATGGTTCCACTCGTATAGCGTCGAGTCCGCGTCAAGGCCCTCGTAGCACTGGAGGCGGATCAGTTCCGTGTCGAGCGCGGCTGTCAGCGTGCGTGCGATCTCGGTTTTGCCGCAGCCCGGTTCTCCCTCGACGAGGAGGGGCTTGCCCATGCGGACCGAGAGGTACACGGCCATGCCGATCGACCGGTCCGCGATGTATTGCTGTCCCGCGAATCGCTCGAGGACGGCGTCGACGCCGTCGATGCCCGGTTTCTGCGGCACGAGATCCCGTCCGTTGGAACGGACATCGCCGTAATCAACGTTTGGAAGAATTGGCGTCCCCTTTTCAAGGAGCCGGTCCATGCCCGGATCCGTGCGGGTCTCGGCCCTCATCCTCGCCGGAGGGACCTCGGAGCGGTTCGGTCGCCCGAAGGCCCTCATCGAGCTCGCGGGTCGCCCACTGATCGTCCACGTGGCGGACGCGATGGGGTCCCTGGCGGACGAGACGATTGTGTCTGTGGCAGGTCCGGAGATGGAAGGGAGGATTCGACCGTTCCTTCCTCACGCGGTGTTCGCGCGGGATCGGCGACCGGGTGCGGGTCCAATCGAGGGCTTCCGACAAGGGTTCCGCGCGGCCGCCGGCGAGGTCGTGCTCGTCGCCCCCTGTGACGCTCCTCTTCTCCGGCCCGCGTTGTACCGTCTCCTTCTCGGTGTGCTCGGCGATCACGATGCTGCCGTCCCGAAATTCGATGTCTTGGATCCCGTCCGAGCCGTGTATCGGCGTAAGCGGGTCCTCGAAGTCCTCGATGCCGCTCCGGACGTCCCGTCCCCATCGGCGCTTGTCGACCGCCTCCAGGTGGTGTTTCTAGGTCCGGACCAAATCCGCACGGCGGACCCGGATCTTGCATCGTTCTTGGATGTGGACACGCAGAAAGACTTGGACGAAGTCGTGCGCCGAACCTGAGCGCGACGGGTTCACCGTCGGGCGAAACCCCGGAAAAAGCCCCGGACGGCCTTGCGCCGCTCGTTCTCCTTGATGTCTTTCGCCTTGAGGATTTCCTCGATCTTGGCGGGCGTGAACTCGCGGAACTCGGCGTCGTCCATCTCCGCGAGCCGTTTCAGCTCTCCCGCATCGAGCCAGACTCCGTTGCAGTCAAGGCACACATCGACCCGGACGTCTCCCGCGTCCTCGCCATCCATGAGTCCGCCGCAATTCGGGCAGACGAGCGGGCTGTCGGAGTCGAGACCGAGGTACTTCGTGAGGAGATCGTGCAGGTTCGAGCCGCCGGTGAGCACTTGGATCTCCTTCGTGTCGAGGAAGACTCCGTTGCACTTCGGGCAGACGTCCGCTTCGACCGTGCGTCGGTGCGCGGAGCGACGCTCCTTGCGGAGCGGTGTCCAGTCTTTCGGACACTCCCGCGCCTCCCGGATCTTGCGGGCCACGGTCGGCCGAAGGGTGGCAGGACCGGAAGAGGCTTTCGCCTCACCCGTCGGCGCCGGGCGGTTCAAGTCAGCTTGACGTTCCGGGTGAGCGGGGCGACCGTCTCGACGTATCCCTTGGGTTCCGTGTTCGCGAGGATATCGCGGAGGAGTTTCGTCCGTTCCTTTTCCGGCACGCCGTCGAGGAACTTCCGCTTCTTGCCCGTCTTCTCCCAAGCGCGGAACTCTTCCTGCTTCGACACATAGAGCGACTTGACCGTGTTCTGCACGAACTGCGTCCCGGTCGCGCCGACCTTGTCCGCGTCGTAGTCCCGCTGGACGAACTCGATGAAGAACCACTCATCGTCGAACAGCTCCCGGGTGAAGGCCTGGAGCAGAGGTCCGAAGGAATCCTTGTCCTTGTAGATCGGTGTGAGGAACTCCGCTCCCTTCGACTCGAGGAACGACTTCAGTTTCTCGAGGTCCGTCGTGCGGAGGGCGAGATGCTGCATGTACGTCTGCGCGTCCTTCTGGGGCTTGCCCGCGAATCCATAGGCGAAGGGCGCCTGGGCGTGGGAAACCTCCCCGGGTGCGCTCATGCCGAGGACGACCGCGAGCCGCTCTCCGGTCAGGGAGCTCAGGCATGCAAATGTGGCCATCGCGGTCTTCTCTTCCCCGACTCGGTCCGTCTCGTAGACGGGGGAGTAGCCGCTGTTCCGGAGGAAATCACGGAGGGCGCGGTACGCGTTCAGGTCTCGGCAGAGGACCGTCTTGTGGTCTACCTTCAGTTTCATGTAGGAGGGAAGTGCCGCCATCGGGCCACCGTCTGCGAAGTGGAACGCGGGACGATAACCCTTTCGTGGCACGAGCTCGCACGGTTTCCACGACGGGCTCGGTCACGCCGAGGCGATCGAGTTCGCCAACACCCCAATCCCCTCGATCTCGATCTCGACGCGGTCTCCCGGCTTCAGGTAGCGCGCCTGGTCGCCTCGCTCGAGTTCGCATCCGCCGGGAATGGTTCCGCTCCCCCACACCTCACCCGCCCGGACCGGCTGGATCCGGGAGAGGCACTCGACCATCTCCGGGAACGACCAGAGGGCACGCGCGCCCTCTCGGACCCACGGGTTCTCGAACACCATGTTCCGATACCGATCGCGGAGCCGCTCCTCATTGTTCACTCGGACGACGATCGCTTGGTCCCGCAGGTCCCCAAACTCATCTCGGGTCACGATGCACGGACCCAACGCGTTCGCCCAGTCCTTCCCCGGGGCGGGGCCCATGCCGATCTTGCCGGCGACCATCTGGATGTCCCGCGCGGAAAAGTCGTTGAAGATCGTCACGCCGAACAGGTGCCCGGGGGCCTTGGCCGCCTCGATGTCCCGACCGCCCTTTCCGAGGACGAAGCCGATCTCCGCCTCGTAATCCATCTTCGGGGAGAGGACGAGCCTGGGCGTCTTTCCGTCGAACGTCTCGTACCGCATCGGCAGGATTTCTTCCCCCGTTCCGACGATGTTCAGGTGGTTCCCGTTGTAGTAACCCGGCAGCATGTCCCATTCCGGAGGGATTGCGGTCCAC
>Ga0184639_10000103_pt1 | contig 27958 bp, 21 predicted proteins | sample PLM31_170_b2_FD_133155 | JGI IMG/M metagenome (GOLD analysis project Ga0184639, IMG submission 133155) | Groundwater sediment microbial communities from an aquifer in East River, Colorado, USA - PLM3-1_170_b2 | ecosystem: Environmental > Terrestrial > Soil > Riparian zone | place: USA: East...
ATGGATCCCCTCTTCAAGGAGGTCGGCATCTACAACCCGCTCGGCCAGCGCTACACGGCGGTCGACAAGGAGCTGCTGCTCAGCTACCTGGAGAAGACAGACGGCCAGATCCTGGAGGAGGGGATCACGGAGGCCGGCGCCATGGCCGACTTCACCGCCGCCGGCACCAGCTACGCCACCCACGGCGAGCCGATGATTCCCTTCTACATCTTCTACTCGATGTTCGGCTTCCAGCGCACCGGCGACCAGATCTGGGCCTTTGGCGACGCCCGCGGACGCGGCTTCATGATGGGTGCCACCGCCGGCCGCACCACCCTTACCGGGGAGGGGCTGCAGCACGACGACGGGCACAGCCACATCCTGGCCAGCACCCTGCCGAACGTCCTGGCCTACGACCCCGCCTTCGCGTACGAGCTGGCGATCATCGTGCGCGAGGGGATCCGGCGCATGTACGGCGACCCCGGCGAGGACATCTTCTACTACCTCACCCTCTACAACGAGAACTGGCCGATGCCGCCCAAGCCGGATGGGGTCGAGGAGGGCGTGCTGCGCGGCCTCTATCGCTTCCGCGTGGCGGAGCGCGGCTCGCGGCGCATCCAGCTGCTGGCATCCGGCTCGATCCTGCACCAGGCACTGCGCGCGGCGGACCTCCTGGCCGAGCGCTACGACACCGCCGCCGACGTGTGGAGCGTCCCTTCCTTCCAGCAGCTGCGCAACGATGCGCTCACCGTTGAGCGCTGGAACCGGCTCCACCCCGAAGCCGAGGCGCGTGTCCCCTACGTGGTGCAGCAGCTGGGCCAGACCTCCGGCCCGATCATCGCCGCCACCGACTACCTCAAGGCGCTGCCAGAGATGGTGGCGCGCTGGATCGACCGACCGTTCACCGTGCTGGGCACCGACGGCTTCGGCCGCAGCGACACCCGTGAGGCGCTCCGCATGCACTTCGAGGTGAGTCCCGAGCAGATCGCCTATGCCGCCCTCCACGGCCTGTGCCTGACCGGCGCCGCGGACCGCGGCGAGCTGGTGAAGGCCATCGCTGAGCTCGGGATCGATCCGGAGCGCACCGACCCGCGCGAGGCATAGCGCCAGGGCCACTCGTCAGTGTCGGGCGGCCGGCGCGGCTCCGACCCCTCTCCCGGGTCGCATCAGACCTCGTTGTGCTGCACAGCCCTCGTGCTGCACACGTGGTTTCGCGCGGCCGGAAGGTGGTCGACGTGCGGGTCCCCCTGGCCTTCGCGGCCATGGCGGCGCGCATGGTGCCCGGCATCCCCGACAACTACGCGGCGCTCATCGAGCAGGCGGTCGAGACCGACATGGTCGGACCGATCGTCGACGCCGAGGACGAGGACGGCGACGCGGTCCTGATCAGCGTGGAGTGACCTACAATCGGCGGTCGTGACCCCGCCCACCCTGCCCCAGCCCGACCCGTGGTGGGCGGGCGCGGTGATCTACCAGGTCTATCCGCGCAGCTTCGCTGACGCGAACGGCGACGGGGTGGGCGACCTTCCGGGCCTCCTCTCCCGGCTCGACCACCTGGCCGGGACCGATGCCTCACTGGGCGTGGATGCCGTCTGGCTCTCCCCCATCTACCCCTCCCCGCTTGCCGACCACGGGTACGACATCGCCGATTTCACGGACGTGGCACCCGAATACGGGAGCCTCGCCGACCTCGACCGGCTGCTGTCGGCACTCCACGCCGGCGGCGTGCGCTTGCTGCTCGACCTGGTGCCATGCCACACCTCCGTGGCGCACCCCTGGTTTGTGGAGAGCCGCTCGTCGCGCTCCAGCGCGCGACGCGATTGGTACACCTGGGCCGACCGGTCCGCCGATGGCGGGCCGCCGAACAACTGGCGCGCCGCCTTCGGCGGCTCCGCCTGGCAGCTCGATTCGGACAGCGGCCAGTACTACCTGCACTCCTTCTACCCCGAGCAGCCGGACCTCAACTGGCGCAACCCGGCCGCCGCTGAGGCGATCGCCGAGGTGATGCGCTTCTGGCTCGCCCGCGGCGTGGACGGCTTCCGGGTGGACGCCATCGCCCACGCCATGAAGGACCCGCTGCTGCGCGACAACCCGCGGGCCGTTGAGCCGATTCCCCCCTTCCCGCGGGACGCCACCGGGCAGCATCGCATCTGGAACCTGGACCGGCCCGAGGCGATCGAGGTGGCGCGTGGCCTGCGCCGCGTTGCGGACGAGTTCGAGGGACGCCTCCTGATCGGCGAGGCGTATGTGCCGGCCGAGCGGCTGGCGGCGTACCTGGGCGGCGGCGCCGACGACGCCTTTCAGCGCGCCTTCGACTTCGAGCTGGCGCTGGTTGACTGGGGGGCCGACGCCTTCCGGCTGACCATCGAGCGCGGCGAGCGCCTCACGCCGCCGGGGCTGGAGCCGACCTGGACCCTCTCCAACCACGACCTGTCGCGCCACGCCACCCGCTTCGGGGAGGGACGCTCCCGGCTCGCCGGGCTCCTGCTGCTCAGCCTGCGCGGCACCATCTGCCTGTACGCCGGCGAGGAGATCGGGATGGTCGACGCGGTGGCTCTTCCCGGCGCCCCGCATGACCGCGCCGGGCGGGACGCGGCGCGAACCCCGATGCAGTGGGACGCCTCGCCGGGCGGCGGCTTCAGCACCGGCGAGCCGTGGCTGCCGCTCGTCGACCCACAACGGCGCAGCGTGGCCGCGCAGACCGCCGACCCCGAGTCGCTGTTGACCCTCTACCGTCGCCTGCTGGCGCTGCGGCGCAGCTCACCGGCGCTACGCCACGGCACGCTGGAGCTGGTCCGCGACCTGCCGCCCGACGTGCTGGGCTGGACCCGCGAGTGGGGCGGCGAGCGGCTGCTGCTGCTGGCCAACATGGGGGATCGCACTGCCGTCGTCGACGCGACCACCATCGCGCCGCGCGGGGAGGTGCTGGTCGGGACCGTGCACCGCGCGGGCTCCGTCACTCTGCGCGACCTGGCCCTCGCCGCCCGCGAGGGACTGCTGCTGCGCGTCTGAGGCCCGGCGGCGCACCCCGATCGGTGCTGTAATACCCGCCGCATGGCAGGCAACCGCCCCCCCGATCGCGGCCGCGCGCCGGAGGCGCCGCGCGTCGACCCCCTGCTCGAGGTGCGCGAGAAGCGCCGCGGCCAGCGACCGGGCGACAGCTACGTGCGCATCGTCCGCCCCTTCGAGGACGAGTTCGAGCGGGAGGAGGGGCACCTGGTCGCCACGGAGCGCACGGTGCTGGAGCGCAGCGGCTGGAAACGCACCCTGCGCGGCATCCGCACCGTCCTGATCGGGCGCCCGATCAGCTCCGATCACGAGCAGCACGAGCGGCTGACCAAGGTCAAGGCGCTGGCCATCTTCAGCAGCGACAACATCAGCTCCAGCGCCTATGGCCCGGAGGAGATCCTGCGGGTGCTGGCCTTCGCGGGCGCGGGGGCGCTGAGCCTGACCCTGCCGATCGCCGGGCTGATCATCGCGATGCTGGCGATCGTGACCATCTCGTACCGGCAGACGATCAAGGCCTACCCGCTCGGCGCCAGCAGCTACATCGTGGCCGGCGACAACCTGGGCGATCGGGCGGGGGTGCTGGCCGCCTCCGCGCTGCTGATCGGCTACGTGGTGACCGTGGCGGTATCGGTCTCGGCGGGGGTAGCGGCCATGACCTCGATCGTGCCCGACCTGTATGAGTACCGCGTGGTCGTGTCGGTGGCAATGGTCGTGCTGCTGACGCTCGGCAACCTGCGCGGCATCCGCGAATCGGGCTCCATCTTCATGGCGCCCACCTACCTGTACATCGTCACCATGCTGGCGATCGTCGGCTATGCCGTGGTCCGCAACCTCCTCGGCGACCTGCCGGCGTATACGCCTCCTCCCGGCTGGGCGCTGGAGAATGGAACCCAGGCGCTCGGCCTCTTCCTCCTGCTGCGCGCCTTCAGCCAGGGCGCGGTGGCGCTGACCGGGGTGGAGGCCATCTCGGACGGCGTGCCCGCCTTCAAGGCCCCGGAGTGGCGCAACGCGCGCACCACCCTGACCTGGGCGGCGATCATCTTCGGCGTCCTGTTCCTGGGGATCGCATACCTGATCACGACGTTGGGGATCGTGCCCGATCCGGACGAGCAGCAGACCGTGCTCTCCCTGCTGGTGCGCCACGTGGTCGGCAGCGGGCCGATCCTGATCCTGGCCCAGGTGGCGACCGCGCTGCTATTGGTGCTGGCTGCCAACACCAGCTTCGCCGACTTCCCGCGCCTCTCGTCCTTCCTGGCGCGCGATGGCTTCATGCCACGCTCGTTCGGCTTCCGCGGCGAGCGGCTGGCGTTCACCACCGGGATCGTGGCGCTCGCGGGGCTCGCCATCGTCCTGCTCATCTCGTTCAGCGCCAGCGTCACCGAGCTGATCCCGCTCTACACGCTGGGCGTCTTCCTGGCGTTCACGCTGTCACAGGCCGGCATGCTGCTGCGCTGGTGGCGTCGCCACGAAGCGGGCTGGCGGCGGGGGATGGTGATCAACGGGCTTGGCACCGCTACCACCGCGGTGGTAGCGGTGGTGGTGGGCACCAGCAACTTCTTCGAGGGCGCGTGGATGGTGATGGTGCTGGTACCGGCGCTGATGGCCATGCTGATGGGGATCCGCGCCCACTATCGCTCCATGGAACACCAGCTGGACGCGGTCCCCGGCGCCGATGACGACGTCGAGCCCGACCCGATCGTGATCGTGCCGCTGGCACGCCTCGATCGCCCTGCGCGCCGCGCACTGGCCTTCGCCCGCACCATCTCGCCGCACGCCACGGCGGTGCACATCACCAACGATCCGCATACCGCCGACAAGCTGCGCGAGGACTGGGCAACCCTGGGCGGACGGATGGAGCTTGTGGTGGTCGAGTCCCCCTACCGTGCTCTGGTCGGACCGTTGCTGCGATACATGGACGCGCTTCAATCGCTGCATCCGACTCGCCCGATCGTGGTGGTGCTGGCCGAAGTGGTGCCACGCCACTGGTGGGAGAACCTGCTCCACAACCAGACCAGCCTGCGGCTGAAGCTGCGTCTCTTCGGCCGCAAGAACACGATCGTGGCCGATGTTCCGTTCCACCTGGACGACTGACCGCGCAGCTCACTCCACGAAGTTGAAGACGTTGATGGCAACGATCCCGTACAGGTGCACGGCCACGCCCACCGCTACGGCCGTGACGAGGCTCCACGACGCCCGCTCACGGTAGGCCCAGCCGAGCAGCAGCAGCAGCAGCGGGACGGCGTCGAGAATGTACCGATAGCCGAACTGGGCGAAGCCCCACGCTCCGTGCATCAGGTCGGGGAGCATGACCAGCGCCACCGCCAGCCAGGTGATCGCCACCAGCGGACCGCGCGCCCGCACCGCCCAGAACAGGAATGGTGCCGAGAAGGTGAGCGCCAGGCCGCTGTACGACGGCTTCAGGTAGGGGAAGGCATCGGTCAGGACGAAGCCCTGGTAGAAGATGACCTCCAGGCTGTGCGGGATGTAGAGCGGGGAGATGAGTCCGTGGCGGTACCAGGGCTCATCGGTCACCAGGCCGGTCGCGCCTGATGGGATGTGCGCGTAGCCGACGTCGAACGGCGAGCCGAATCGGGCCAGGTTGTACCAGGCGAAGAGCGCAGCCGGCGCGGCCAGGCCGATCAGCAGCCAGGCTTGCGCCCGGGTCGGTCGCCATCGGTCTGCGTAGAGGACCAGCAGCAGGGGGAGTGCCAGGCCGGTCGGCAGCCGGCTGCCGGCGGCCAGCCCCAGCGCCAGGCCGGCCAGGATCGGCCAGCGGCGCCGCACGGCGAGGTTGAGCGCCAGCAGCAGGAAGAGGGTGGCCACCACCTGCGCGTGGTGGTGCGTGCCGGCCATGCCCGCCACCCACCAGTGGGTGGTGAAGGCGAAGCCGATGGTGATCACCAGGCGGGGGCGCAGCGTGACCCCGATCGCCGCCAGCAGGTACCAGGCGAGGGCGACATTGACTGCGCCCAGGACCGATGCCATGACGTTGGCCGGCAGCTCGCCCGCGCCGGGGAACAGGCCCCAGGCCAGGATGGCGGGGATGAGGGTCAGCGCCGGGACCGGCGGAAAGGGCGAGTACTGCGCGCCGCTGCCATCGGCGACCGGCACCAGCTCCAGCCACGGCCGGTCGACGGGGATCGAGAGGCGGCCGTGCAGGAAGGCGTCCGCCAGCGGGACGAACGAGTCCGCGGAGGGGCCGGTGGGACCTGTGACCCAGTACACGGCGAAGGCCATGAGCGCAAGGCCTATGCCGATCGCGTGGCCCCGCTGGGCCTCCTCGGCGGTGCGTCCGGGCGCGACGACGGCTTGGGCGGTCACGCCCGGAGTCTAGGACTCGAGCTGGAGTGGTTGTGGCGCGCCCGGCAGGAGCCGAGCGCGGGGGCGCCATACGCTACCGCATCCGGATCCTTGGACGCGCGGAGGAGCTCGAGCTCGATCCTATCCGCGCCGTCGAGCACGATTAAGGTCCGGGGTTCTCAGCCCGCGAGCTCCTGCATGTCAAGGACGTGCTCTAACCAGCTGAGCTAGCCGCCCGCGGTTTCGTTGCTCAGGTGAGACCTGCCGCTAAGACACGGTGCTCGAGTCAGGTCGTCGTGGGCGCCGTGACGATCAGCAGACCCCGCCCGTGACGGCCACCGCATGAAACATGCCGAGGTTTCCATTCGGGTTATCGCGCGACATCGCGTTCGCCATACCGCCTTGTGCGCCGACGCCCCATGCCTGCACCATGTTGCAGGCTCCCGTAAACCCGTTGGGGGTCGGGCTCGGAGCTGCTGACACGCTGCCGGCGAAAGCGCCGAGGCACAGCATGACGAGGCCCGTCACGAAGACCACCCGAAACCGCCTAACTGTTCGATCCACCACGTTCTCCTTCCCGTATCCGGGAGTGGCAACGGCCACGTGCTCGATCTCGTGGAACTCCTCCTCGTTGCCGAGCTGGATTCTCGGTTACGAGGCGACAGTGTGCGCCCTCCGCAGCCGAATGGATACAGGGTGCTGTCGCATGGCGTTCGCGTCCATGGACGCCGGCAATCTCGGCGCGTGCCCTTAACCCTCCGCGTTCCCTAGCACCCATACCTGCTCGCGGCCGTAAGCCGGCGGTCCGCCCCTGAAGTCGCCGTAGTCGGCAACGACCTCGAGGCCGGCTAGCTCGAACAGCAGTCGCATTTCGCTCCGCAGCGACCAGCGCAGGGTCAGGCGCTCGGTGTCGGTCCGAAGCACCTCGCCAGATGCGTCGAGCTCCCTCGCGGTCCAGTCCTCGACGATGAGCTGGAGGGCCGGATCCGGGCTCCGCCCCGTAACCTCCCAGGTGACGCGGTTTCCGGTCGTTGGATGCACGACCTCGCCGCCGCGCGCAGTAACCTCGGCGCTCGGAACGACGCGGTCGAGCAGCGGGTCGAACAGGTCCAGGACGAGCCGAGCGCCGGGGCGCAGGTGGGATCGCAGCGCCGCCAGGGCCTGTCGTTGGGCGTCGGTCGTGAGCAGGAACTGGAAGACCCGAGAAGGCGCTACAACGAGCGCGAAGTCGCGCCCGAGGTCGAGCGTGGTCATGTCCGCCTGATGGAACGAGAGGCGGGCCGCTACATCGGCCGACAACGCCTCTCGCCGTTGTTCTGCAAGACGCAGCATCGGCGCAGAGAGGTCGATGCCCACGACCTCGTGACCGTCCGCCACGAGGGCCGTGGCCACCCGACCGGTGCCGCACCCGACGTCAAGGATCGGTCCGCCTGTCTCCCCGGCCAGTCGGCGGTAGAAGTCGATGTCGCCCTCGACGGAGCTGCCCGGGATGATGCTCGCCGCCAGGGCGTCGTAGATCTCGGTGCTCAAGCTGTCGGTCTCGTAAAAGGCGCGCGGCTGGCGCATGTTGCTCATACGCGCAACGTAGGTTCGAACGGCGACTGCGTCAAGGCTTTCCGCCTCCGCCCGCCGCCGGGTTGGCATCCAACTGGAGGACAGCGGGCGCCTCGAGTTAGCTGCGGGTTCTGGAGGAGCCGGACACGCGGGCGCCATACGCTACCGCATCCGCATCATTGGACGAACGGAGGAGCTGGCTGCGATACGCTTGCTCAGGCTCGCCTGAGCAAGCGGCCCCCAGGAGGGGTCACGACGGGACTGGAACACGCGTACGCGGTTTTGCAGTCCCGGCCATCGCGTCCACGGGCGTCCGTCGACGCCTGTGCCACGGTCAGACTAGCCCATGCGAACGAGCCAATAACCGCGGTTGTTCGCGCCTGTTGCTACCGGGCGATGCTACCTGGCAATCGCGCACCGGGCAGGGTAGCCTCTAGCAGTGGGCCGCACGTGTCGGAATGGCTTTGGTGGTGTCGGCTGGAGTGATGGGAGCCTGTGACGAAAAGCAGTGACGCGCCGTCACCTGAGACCCCGCCAGCCGAGCCAGCACCTGCTCCCAACGGCCCGGAAGACGAACGGTCCGAAGGCGGCCCCGGCGTCGATAAGGACACGGACTACCCCGCGGGTATCTGGCTCGCCCGACTCGAAAGGGTGCGGCGGTTTCTGCCTCGTTCCGCGTACTTCTGGATCAGCGCGCGGTTTAGCGCGAGCTTCGGCGACGAGTATCAGTGGAGGAACTCGGACGACGAAGAGAATGACCGCGGGATCCCACCACAGAACGAGCGTGTTGCCTGGCACGGCGTGTGGGTGGTCGAGGCCTTTCTCCCGTCAACGGTCAGTGCGCTTGTCGCAGGAGTCGAGCGGCTCGGCTGGTGGGAGTCGCATCGTGATCAGTCATTTGCACAGAACGTGGCGGCTGGGCGTTCTGGCAGAGGGGGCGGATGGGCCAACCTGCCGATCTTGCGGCGGCGGACTAAGCGGCGGACTTACGGGTTGCCGACGTATGACCGCGAACTGCCTGAAGGAGTCGAGTACGTCGCAGGTCATATCCATTACGTGACTCCGTCACTGACAGTGCTTGTCGCGGGCTTTCGCTTCGACCCTTCCGTCTCGGTCGCGCTGGATCAAGCATTACAGCGCCGGTACAGGTCGTACCACGAGATGATCGGCTGGACGGCCTCCCGGTCCATGACACCGATGTTCCAGCGACGTGACGCAGTCCGCGACCTTGAGAAGGCGCGCATTGACGCCTGTCGCGCGTGGCTGGCGACGCATCTGCCCGGCTACTTTGCTTCCGGCGACGACTCGTCGGCTCCACCGGCAACCCTGCTGGTAACGACGCAGGTGGTAGTCCCGTTTGAGAGAACCGAGGAGTCCAGGTTCTGGGCTCAGGAGGCCGGCATCGACTTTGCCCTGGAGCGGTGGGAAACGGGAATCGACGGCCTCCAGTACGCATTTCGCCCTCGCGAGGACGGTGTTGCAGTTCTTGCTGGTCGAGAGTCCGACATCTTCACAAACCCGGATAGGTGGCGAAAGTATGGGCACGAGAACACCATCTGGTCCCTCATGTACGTCATCGAAAGCAACCTCGGGCCTTTGATGGCATTTCGAGCAGTCGACGCCGTCCTTTCCGACATTCGGAGGCGGCTCGGACGGCTTCGCGATTCCGTCGCACTTATGGCGAGGGCGTCATCTAAGGAGCAACTATCGTCGGTGCAAGCGCAGCTTGGCACTGTGAGCTCTGATCTGACGGCCATAACTTCGGAGGTGCGCTCCTGGCCGGGTCGTGAAGCATGGGTGCTCCACGATATTCCCGACATCGAGGCAATCGACGACTTTCCGAATCCGAACGCGGCCAGACCGGCCGACCCGAAGTCTCTCAAGCGCCGGTTGCTGGATTGGTGCGTTGAGCAGGCGCGCGACGTCCGTGACTTTGAAGCGGATACGCGCGCATTGCTGGTTGCGGCCGCTGAGATTGCCGGCGCGCTTGAGACTATCAAGCTTCAGAGTTTCGTCCGTTGGGTCTCTGTGCTCGCACTCCTCGTCTCGCTCACCGCACTCATCGTCGGGGGTCTGTCTAACGCCGGTGGTGATGGGGCCGCGACGCCACTCCCATCGTTCCTGTCCCCGCTGCCGTGACTTGGATCCCGCACCGCTATGCTTGAGCCCGACCGTGACGCTCGAGGCGAGGGCGTGCCAAGATCGCGACCGCGAGTCCGACGCTTTACTCTGGCCTGCGGCCGTCAATAGGAGCGGCGCGGCCCCACCGCCACATTGTCTTCCTCCCCGGCCCGAAATGGGAGGTCGACACGCAGAACGTCCTCCTGCTCAGATCCGATAGGCTGGCGACCTCCCCAAAAGGAGGTCCATTCGGACCAGGCTAGCCGTCACGATACTCCGGCTACGCGCTGGCGATAGTCATCCCAGAGCGCACGCGCTGGCCCTGCTCGAGAAGGTCGCTGGAGGGCAGCGGCCGCCCGGGCGCGATCCAGGCGCTTTCTACGGAGCGACGCGGTATCGGACTCCTCCATCGAGCACCCATTTTGGGTCGGGCAGTCCGGACCCGCCGAGTATGCCGTCCGGCCTCAAGTATTGATGGACGCCTGCGACGTGTACGCCACCCTTCAAGTAAATGACGTACTGACTGAGGGTTCCCCGTGGCTGCCAGGCACGCCAAGGGGCTGGCTTGGACCGCTTCACCACAGCCTGGACCGTCCCTACTTGAACTTCTGCCCACAATCCGGCATTGTTGAAGCGGCGTCGCACGTCGCCTTTGGACACGTACAGGACGCTCGGAGGTGCCCGGCTAGCCATGCTTCCACTTGATCTGATGATTCGAGCCGAACTTGCCCGCTACCTTGCGGGCGAGATAGCGCTGCCTTCGTTCGAGCGATCCTTTGGCCGAATGACCGCAGGACTTGATGAGGACACGCCCCAACGTGTCCAGGATCTTGTTTTCGACGTGGAGTTGGCATTGGCTGAGCGGGCGGCTGGCCATAGGCAGGACAGCGAGGTCCGAGACGAGCTACTCCCGTACGTCCAGAGATATGAGGTGACGCAAGCCGACACCCCCATTCTGGTCGGCCTCAACTTGCTTCTGCCGGTTCGACGACGCGCTGGTACTCCACTTCAAGGGGGATCCTTGTCAGTCGAGCCCCATCGCACAGGACGTCAATCCAGTGGTGGCCTGGTAGCCGAACTCGGAGCCTAGCGTGAATGGTGATCCGAGCTTCCTGAGCCGGTGTAGCGAATACGATCGGTAGTCGGAATCCGCGGGGTCCGAACCGATTGTCCGGATGCTGAAGGCGCAACTGAATGGTATGCGGCCCGATGGCGCCGCCGGCCCGCAGCACGAGGAACACCGTAACCTCGACAAGTCCCTCTGGCATGTCCTCAGGCGGGTCGATCCCGAGACCCTGAACAATCATCTTGTTGGTGATCCGGACGACTGTTGGGGTGTCATCCTTCTCCAGGAGCACCTGATCGCATAGCACGGCGGCGCCGACTAATGGCAGCGTCTTGATAGAGGTACGCGCCCTGCTCTTGCGAGCGCGCGCGGCTGGAATCGCGTTGGCCATGTCGCCGACACTTTACGACGCCGATAAGGCGCCAGTAATCGGCTGAGCGCTACGCTACTGATGGGCCGGGCGAGCGTTGACGGCGCGACGAGCTTGAGCGGCGACGGCCGCGCCGATCGGTAGCGTGCAGGCGACCCCGGCCCCGCGCAACTGGACTGAGCCGCTATTCTCGGCTGGTGGAGACCAACGCCCTCTATTTCGGTGACAACCTGAAGGTCCTGAGCGAAAAGTTGCCCGACGGGACGTACGTCTTCCCGTCCGAGAGCGTGGATCTCGTCTACCTCGACCCTCCGTTCAACTCCAACCGCGACTACAGCGTCATCTTCAAGGAGGCCGGGGGCGAGGGGGCAGACGCGCAGATCAAGGCGTTCACCGACTCCTGGCATTGGGGACCGGGCGCCCGCGACACGTTTGAGGATCTGACGACGACCGCAGTGAACGAAGGACGGATGCCAGATAACGTGGCGCGGCTGCTCGCATCTTTGGTGGATGGAGTCGGCCACAACGACATGTCTGCCTACCTGGTGATGATGACGCCGCGGCTAGTTCAGATGCACCGCGTCCTGAAGCCAACCGGCTCGCTCTACCTCCACTGCGACCCCACCGCCAGCCACTACCTGAAGATCGTGCTGGACGCGCTGTTTGGACCGATGAACTTCAGGAACGAGATCGTCTGGGAGCGAACGGTCTCACACAACCTTCGGACAAAGGGCTGGGTGCGCGTCAACGATGTGATCCTGTTCTACTCGAGGACCGATCGGTTCACCTTCAACCAGCTCTACACCGAATACGGCGAGGCTCAGATGAGCCGCTACAAGGTTGACGCGGCGGGCCGAAGGTACAAGGCAGAGAATCTGACCTTCTCGTCACCCAACGCGTCTAGACAGTTCGAGTGGCGCGGAGCGAAACCACCTTCCAACCGTTCCTGGGGCGCCTCACTGGACCAACTCGAGGGGTGGTATGCCGAAGGCCGAATCCTCCTGAAGCGAGATGGCAGCCCGCGTCTGGATGGGCTGAAGATCTATCTCGACGACACCAAAGGCAAACCGATCGGGTCGAACTGGACCGATATTCCGCGGATCGGCAATACCTCCGGTGAGCGCCTCGGCTATCCGACCCAGAAGCCGCTCGCTCTCCTGGAGAGGATCGTCAGCGCGAGTAGCAACGAGGGCGATGTCGTGCTCGACCCGTTCTGCGGCTGCGGCACGGCCACGATTGCGGCGGAGAAGCTGAAGCGAAAGTGGGTCGGGATCGACATCACGCATCTCTCGATCGCGGTCATGCGTAGCCGCCTGTTCGACAGCTTCGGCCTGGCCGACGTTCCGGTTCATGGCGTACCTGCCGATCTTGAGAGTGCTCGGTTGCTGGCGGCGGAAAGCAAGGACGGTCGCTACGAATTCCAATGGTGGGCGCTCTCCTTGATCGAGGCCCGGCCGGTGGGCGGCGAACGAAAGAAAGGCGCTGATCGCGGGATCGATGGCGTCATGACTTTCTCCGAACACGACTCGATCCAGCGCATCCTGGTCAGCGTGAAGTCGGGACATCCGAGCCTGCTCCATGTCAAGGAGCTGATCGCCACGCTGGAGACGGAGAAGGGCGCCATCGGGGTGCTGATCGAGCTGGACGAAGCAACCAGCGAAATGAAGCGTGCCGCGGTGGAGGCCGGGCAGTACGAGTCACAGTTGTGGGGTGGGAAGTTCGAGCGGGTTCAGGTGCTGACCATTAGTGAGCTCCTAGCAGGCATGAAGCCAAACGTGCCCAAGTTCCTCGCGGCGTATCAGAAGGCCGCGAGGATCGCCGCCGCCGCGGGCGCGCAGCAGGAGCTATTCGCGGATTACACCGGCTAACCGCGGGCGAGGGCCTGCGGTGGGTTTCCAACTGCAGCCGACGCCTCGCACGACGCGGTGGGGCTACGCGTCGAACGTCAAGTCCAGGGAGGCCGCGCCCGACAAGCTAGGCTGGATCTGGAGCCTCTGCAGGTGCCACCAAGTCGGGTGCGGCTCGCCGCCTCCTTCACGCAGGTTGTCCCTGATCCGCCATACGTATGTCTCGACCACCCATTGGCCCAGGAGGCCGTGATAGGTGAGTTCGACCTGCCAGATGTCCTCGTACGGTGTCGGCCGTGGCGGGCTCGTCGGTCTGGCCGGCTCCAGGAATAAGTCCAACGGGATGCGCGCGGTGACATGGCTCGCTGGGGCGTACGACCCAAGACCGCCGCTGTCTGAGCCCCGGCCGTCAGTCGAGTCGGGATCGGGAGCAGCCATCATCGCTCGCAGCGTGACGGTGAGGTTGAGGACCGGTCGCTCACCGACGTGAATTGCGACGGTCGCCAGCCGCTCGGAGACGTATACCAACGGCATCGGTATTAGGAGCGGCTCCACCGCCAGGATCTGCGCCTCGCGCTGGCGCGCGAGATCAGCCCTGCTCGCCTCCGCGACCTGTGTCCGCATCGACGCGGACATGTCCAGCGTCTGTAGCGCGTAGTAAATGGTGGCGATGACCAGCGCGACGGTGAGGACTGTCGCAGGTTCTATGACCGAACGGCCGTCGACCTTGAGCAGGGCCGCCGCCAGCGCGAATGCGGCCGCAACAACCCCGCCTACCAGCGTCTTCTGTCCGTTGGTCACAGCAGGAGGCTAGCAGTGCTCAGGACGCGGCAGCAGACATAAGCGCCGACGAACCATCAGCCGTGCAGATCCTCTGCCAGGGTCCGCCGAAAGGACCTCCTTCCGGTCAGGGTGCGTCGCGACACCAGACGAGCCTAATCTCGGGTCGTCTTATGCAGTTGCCCTTTTGGTCGCTCACCGCAGGATCGTGCCGGGCTACTTGGTGGGAGTCACTTGTAGCGCGCTGTTGATGCGATACAGGCGGCGAAGAGTTACGGCTTCCGGCTCGGTCCGATAATCCTCCGGCCACATCTTCCGCCAGTGCGCCGCGAGCGCCTTGATCGTGTCGGGGCGCCCCTCCAGCCGCTCGGGTATCCATCGGCTGCGAAAGTAGAGCAGGAATGCTTCGTGAGCCCGTCGCTCATCGCCGAATCGCCCCCAGGGCGCCACGAAGTAGTCGAACAGGTAGCGCAGGTACCCCGCCAGCGGCCTCCGATAGGGTCGTAGTTCGGCCATCCCCGGATTCCATTGCGCATAGCCGACCACGCCCAGGACCCCGAGATCGATCACGGCGACCGAATCGAGATGGGCCTTTGGGCGACGCCAGTTCGGCGCGGCGCGGACCAATGGGTGGAGGAATTCCGCCAGCGGAAATCCGCTGAGATCTCCCTCCGTCGACAGCATGTAGCTCGCCAGCGGACCGCCCACGCGACCCTCGAGATTCCGGTGAATGACGTTGGCAAACGTTGGGCTTCGGAGTGCAGCGCCTCGGCTGATGCGATAGAGCTCATCTGCCTCGTCGATACCAAGGTCGAAAGCCTCTTGGACATCCTCAAGCGCGTCGATGCGGGGCGGCAATGCAGGGGCCCGGTACACATAGCGGGGCCGCCGTGGGACTTGGCCGAGCAGCTCGGACAGAAATGCGTCTCGGTCCGTCGACCAGACGAAGACACCTGCGCGAAGGCGGCCATCGCGTCCGGTTCGAAGAACGAGGGGTGGAGTTGGCGTCCGCCAAGCGTTGAGGTTACCGGCACGCTCGATCGATTCGAAGAGGACGGCGACCGCCGCATCAAGTTGCGCTGTGCCAGCGCTCAGCGCGTCGAGGCCTGCTTGCCAATCCCCCTCTAGCTTGTTCTCTACCCATCGAGCCCCACCGGACACGAAGCCTTTGGATGCGCCGAGTCCGTCGATTACCTGGCGACGCATCGGTGGCGGGTCCATGTCCGAGAGTGCTTCGACCAGAGCCAGGCGGATCTCGCGGCCTCGAGCCAGGCGTTCTTCGACGCGAGTGGAAAGGTCTTCCGCGCTCAATTCTCGATCTCCACGCTGAGGCACTCCGAGCGCTCCGAGGGCTCCAACGCGCAGGGTAGCCGCGATGACCGCTTCAGATACAACTGTCGCAGCCCTCATGTTTCGCCCGCGGTTACGCGTGTGGGTCGTGTGCGAGCGATGCGGGCATGCCTGGAAGACTCGCGCTCAGCGCGGCAGCCCACGCTGTCGGCATTGCGAGAGCCACCTCCGCCGACAGGCCCATGAGGCGGCTCTGACGCTCCAAGCTCGGCGTCCGGCTAAGCCGGAAGCCAGGCGCTGATTCTTGAATCCGAATGACAACCCTCCGGCTGGACTCGTCTCCTTCACTTGATACAGCCGACCCGAACCCGCAGGGGAAGGGGAGGGTGACTGGTGATCAAACTCACATCCACCGTCCAAGGAAACCTGCGATTCCGGATCGGCCGAGTGCCGCAACCGTGCGTCGTCGCCTCATGGCGATCGCCCGCGATAGGCTCGCTCAGGTTGTGGGCTCCCCGCTGGAGGAGCTGTGGTCGAAGATTGGCGCCGGCTGGGAGGGCTGCGGTTGGTCAGCTCTGTTCCGCAATGCAAGCACGGGCACCGTGGTCGGCCTGCCCGACCATTGCGACAAGCTGGCCTGCCCCTACTGCGAGCTACGCCGGGTGTCGAAGGTCCGGGACCGCTACCGCGAGCGGCACGATGCGACTCTGGCCGAGGGCCGCCTCTACCTGGCGACCCTGACCATCCCGAATGTCGGCCCCGGCGAGCTGGCAGCCTCCCAGAAGCGACTGCGCAAGGCGATCGCTAAGTTGCGCCGGCGCCGTTGGTGGGCGGAAGCGGTGAGCGGCGGCCTCTGGCGACTAGAGGTGACGGTCAACCTTGGTTCGCGCACCTGGCACCCGCACGCCAACCTCCTGTTTGAGGTACGCAGCCCAATACGCATGGCCGAGTTTCAGCCGCTGCTTCAGGCTGAATGGCGGTCAGTGCTCGGTGAAACGGAGGGCCAGTGGGTTTGGCTGGTACCGGGCTGGGACGGTGCACTGCCGGAGGCCGTCAAGCGCCAGGTGGCCGAGGCCCGCGACGAGCTAAATGAGGAGCGTGACGGCCGCAGCTCGATCAACTACACCGTGAAACCGGACCGTCATTGGATCGACCCCACCGACCCAGCCTGGGTTGTCGAGTACATCGAAGCGCTGAGTGGCAGCCGGACCGTCTCGAGCTTCGGCGACTGGCGCGGCATCCCCGAGCCAAAGCCCGCGGCCACAGAGGCCCTCGTGGTTGCGCCCTACGCGGTAGGCGACGACCCGTTCGCAATTCGCTACCTGCCTGAGTTGGACCCGCTGACCTCCACTTGCGCTGCCTGGCAGTTCTGCGGGCGCGGGCCGCGCTGGGCACTCAAGCCGCACAGGCCTCCCGGGGACGACCGCCAGGAATGGCTCGTCTGGCACCCCAACGACATGACGCTGGACCCAGCGCTAGCCGAAGACGACGCGCCGCTGGTCTATCAAGCGCGGATGCCGATGGGGGCAACCAGAAATGCCTGACACGGCTACGCCGACGCGTAAAGCGATGCCTGCCGCTGAGCGCGTCGCGGAGCACGGTCGTGAGCTCGGCTATCGGCCCGTGGCGGGACGTCAGTCGGCCGCGGGTTACCCCGACCCGGATCCCCTTCTGGCAGCCATTGTCGTCGGCCACCATGCGCCGCCAGTCGTCCTGGCGCCCGACCCCTTCGGGGACTTCTGCGTCCATGCCAGCCTGTTCGAGAGACTGACTGCCAACCCCGTGGCATCAGCTCCCGAGCGCCAGTACCTGAGCCGTGTCCTCCGCTCCCAGGACGCTGCGCGCGCTGGCGGCCGGCTGGCCTACAGCATCCCGCGGCGGGTCATGCTGGGTGTAGCCGGTGAGCCGGACGGGTTCGGCCGGCTCCGGGCGGGATCGGCTGACCCGGACGGAGAGTGTGAACTCGCAGTCGGTCACGCGGACGGAATCGGCTGGCTTCGGTCGGGATCGGCTGGGCCGGCGCTGTGAGCGGCCCGCCGTTTGCCCGCGATGACGCCATCCTGGCGATGCTGCGCGACAAGGGTCCGATGGGTAGCGTCGAACTAGCTGCCGGGCTCGGGTCGTACGAGCGAAGGACTCGTCGCGGGCTCCGCAACCTCATCAAGGGCGGATATGTTTTCTCGCCGGAGCACGGCCTCTATCGAATCACGGCGGCGGGAGCGGCTGCAATCGCGCCCATCGTGGAGCAGATCGGGCCGACAGAGCAGCTCGAAGTAACTGATCCCCTCCCGACGCCGGCGAAGGATCGACCGCGATCGAAACTCCACGCTCGCCTTGGGAGACGGCGGTGACGTCGGCCATGGCGACAGGACAGGTTGGGATCTGCGCCTGCGAACTATGCCTGGCCCTTCTGGGATTGGCGGCGTCGGCTGCCAAGAACCAACAGGACGTTCTGAAGCGCAGGCGTAGACTCGCCGTCGTCGTCACCAACACCGCGCGCAGCGCACGAGGCGATCCGCCGAGATGAGGTCTCTCCCCCGCACCTTGGACGATCTTCGCGGGTTGCGCGCTGCCCGGTGGGTCCGTGAGAGCACCGCCAGTCAGGTGGACCGTTACGGACCAGCCGCGCAACGCGAGCAGCAAGATCGCGCCATCGACCAATGGGGCTTGATGGATACCGGCCTCATTTGGCAGGTGGCGCACTCGGGCCGAACGATTGGGACGACCCAAGCGTTTGCCGACATGTCCGCGGCCGCGGGCGAGACCTACGACGTGCTCCTTGTTGGCTACGTGAGTCGATTCGCGCGCGACCTGCGGACGGCCGTCAACGCTCGCCACCATTTCCACGACCGAGGCGCCGTCCTTCTCTTCTGTGACGAGCGGCTACTCAGCTCTGACGAGACAGGCTGGGAGACCTGGGCTCGCGAGGCCGTCGAAGCTGAGGGTTACAGCCGTCGGCTGGGACGCCGCATCGGAGAAGGTTTCGCCGCGAAGTTCCGGGCTGGCGACCAGGGCGGCTCACCGGGGTTCGGATTCGTCCGGACGCTCCCGCCGGAGTCACGTTTGGCGATCGACCCCATCACGATGCCCCGAGCCGTAGATCTCTTCGAGCGATATGAGACCGGCAGTGTCAGTTACCGCGACCTGGAGAGCGAGACCGGCATCGCCGCCGATGCAATTCGCGCGATCCTAGGGAATCCGCTCTACAACGGATGGGCGGTGCGGCACAGGCGGTCAGCTAATGAGCGCCGTTCGGCAGCTCCGTGGCGCCTGGACCCGCCCGTCAACGACGATCTTTGGGCCCGAGTCCAGCGATTGCGGGCCGAGCGCCGCACCGGCGGCGGGGGCCAGCCAAAGCGGATCCACCCACTCGCCGGGCGACTCTGGTGCACCTGCGGCCGCCGCATCCGCGCCGACGTCGCAACACCTCGCGGGTACGTGTATCGCCGGTACCGTCACGACGTTGGCTGCGGCGTCTGGTCGCAGAAGACGTACGGGGCTGAAACGTTCGAAGGGCCGATAGGCAGGCAGATCGCTGGCATCCGCCTGGATGCGGCGATGCTCACTCAACTGAGGTTCCTCGCCAGCCGCACTGCTCCGGAGCGAGACGCTGCTGACCTCCGCCACCGGGAGCTCGAGCGGGCGCTCGAAGGAGCTGCGAAGGCCTTCGCTCAGCGCCGCTTATCTCTCGAGGCGTTTACTGCCGAACAAGCGCGGCTGAATACTGAGATCGATGCACTCCGCGCGCAGCCAACCCAGGCAGCCGTAACGAGCGCGGACCCGGATGCGGCGATCGCGGCACTGCAAGACCTGAAGGCGACCTGGCGCGATGCGGACGACGCAGCGCGCGCTCGGCTTGCCGCGGCCATCTTCGAGCGAATCGTTGTCACGGACAACAGGATCCTAGAAGAGGCACTGACGCCCTATGCACGCCGGCACGGGCTAGCGATAGCTCTCCCGGAGTATATGGAGCTGGCGCGCCCGGCAGGAATCGAACCCGCGACCTGATGGTCCGAAGCCACCCGCTCTGTCCGCTGAGCTACGGGCGCACATTTCACGCTCAAACAGAGCGGAAAAGTGGAAATAGCCTTGACCACAGCGCTCGGAGAGCGTGTTTGGCGCCGATCTTCGGAATCCCGCCAGCGGAGCTAAGCCACGCAGCCGGCCACTCCCACCGCTCCTATCCTAACCCGCGGCGACCTGGCCGCCAAACCTCATGGGCCGTGGCCGAGCTGGGTCCATGCCCGTTTCGGTCGACTGTGGGCAGCGGTACCATCAGCCGCATGCCAGCCAAGTCGGCTCACCGCCGCCGGGAGCCACGACCGCCGGAGGCGCCGACCGGGACGGTCGCCTTCCTGTTCACCGATATCGAGGGCTCGACCCGCCTGGCCCGCAGCCTCCCGGCTGACTACGAGTCGCTCCTTGAGCGCCATCGGTCGATCCTGCGCGAGGCGTTTACCCGCCACGCTGGCTTCGAGGTGGGCACCGAGGGCGACTCGTTCTTCGTCGCGTTCGGCAGCCCGCTCCACGCGTTGCGCGCCGCCGCGGAGGGCCAGCGCGCGCTGACCGGCGCGGAATGGCCGCCCGGCGTCGATCTCCGCGTGCGGATGGGTCTCCACGTGGGCGAAGCCACGCGCCGAGACGGCGGTTACGTTGGGCTCGAGGTCCACCGCGCCGCCCGCATCGCGGCAGCCGGCCATGGCGGCCAGGTGCTGGTCTCGCAGGCGATGGCTGCGGTCCTGGGGGATCGGCTGCCCGAGGAGCTGGCGCTCCGTGAGCTCGGAGAGTTTCGCCTGAAAGACTTCGATGCGCCGGCACAACTGCATCAGCTCATCGGCCCCGGCCTGCGAGCCGAGTTTCCGGGGCTTCGGTCCGTCGGGGTGGAGCTGACCAATATCCCTGCGCAGCTGACCTCCTTCGTCGGCCGCGAACGGGAGCTCGCGGATCTTGCCGCCCTGGCGGAGGCGCATCGCCTGGTGACCCTGATCGGAACCGGCGGCACGGGCAAAACGAGACTCATGCTCCAGCTTGCGGCTGAGCTCCTGGGGCGCCGGGCGGACGGCGTCTGGCTGGTCGAGCTGGCCCCGGTCCCCAGCCCCGATCTCATCGTCAGCGAGGTCGCCCGGGCGCTCGGAGTGCCTGGCGAGCCGGGACGGGCGGTCCTCGACACGCTGGTTGATTTTCTCCGCTCGAAGTCCCTCGTGCTGCTCCTCGACAACTGCGAGCATGTCATCGGCGCGGCCGCGGATCTGGTCGATCGCCTGCTCGCCAGCTGTCCATCGTTGGCCGTGCTTGCGTCGAGCCGTGAGGCGCTCGGAGTGTCCGGGGAGACGGTCTTCCAGGTCCCGTCGCTGGTCGTACCTGGCGCCATCGGCGAGGGCGAGGATCATGACGAGCCGGCGGCGGGCTGGTTCGAGGAGACAGCCGCAGCTGACGCGGTCCGCCTGTTCGTCGATCGAGCGAGCGCGGTGCTCTCGTCCTTTTTGCTGACGCCTGCCAACGCGCCCGCAGTGGTCGAGATCTGCCGTCGCCTTGACGGCATCCCGCTCGCGATCGAGCTCGCCGCAGCGCGGGTCACTCATCTTTCGGCGCAGGAGATCGCGCGGGGGCTCGGCGACCGGTTCCGGCTCCTGACCGGCGGCCGCCGCAGCGCCGTACCCCGCCAGCAGACGCTGCAGGCGCTCGTCGACTGGAGCTGGGACCTGCTGACCGAGACGGACCGCCAGTTCCTGCGGCGTCTCTCAGTCTTCGCGGGGGGGTGCACGTTGGAGGCGGCGGCGGCCGTGGCGGGGCTGCACGAAGACGATGGCGGCGCGCGTCACGACGAGGCGAACATGCTGCTCGAGACGCTCGACGGCCTCGGCCGCCTGGTCGACCGCTCGCTGGTTGTCGCCGACCAGGGTGGACCCACGCGCTATCGGCTCCTCGAGACGATTCGGCAGTACGCCGGCGACCGGCTCGCAAGCGCTGGCGAGGTGTTGGCGATCCGCGGCCGTCACCTTGCGTTCTACCTGGACCTCGCACGCGAGGCCGGGCCTGCACTCCGGGGCCCGGACATGGTGGCATGGCTGAGCCGCCTGGACTCCGAGGCGGAGAACCTGCGCACCGCGCTGGAGTGGTCATTCGAGGCGGACCCAGAAGCGGCGCTGCGCCTGTCGGTGGCGATGGCCGCCTACTGGAGATCCCGATCGATTGGCTTCGAGGCCATCGAGTGGATGGCCAAGGCGGCCGAGCTCGCATTGAGGCTGCCGCCTGCTGAGCCATCCGCCGCTCGCGAGCGAACGATTCTGGTCGCGAGGGTGTTCGCCTCCGCCGCCAATGCATCCTCGTTGGGTGCGGAGTACGCCGCGGGCGCGCGATGGGCCGAGGAAGCCGTGGCGCTGGCTCGCCGAGCCGAGGACGACGAGGCGCTGTCGGAGGCGCTCGCTGCGCTGGCGACGACGAGGGTCTTCTCAGGGCGGTTGAGCGAGGCGCGCGAATTGGGAGAGGAGATGGTCCGGCTGGCCGAGTCGAGGCACGACTGGTTCGCGCTTGCCACGATCGAGGCGAGCCGCGCCTATTTTGAGGCGACAGAGGATGGTGACATGGCGGGCGCCGAAGCCCGGCTACTCAGGGCGTCCGAGGCGGCCCATCGATCCCGCAATCCGCGTGCGATCGCCTTGATCGCATGGAGTCGCGGCGAGCAGAGCGGTTTCACCGGTCGGTTGGCCGAGGCGCGAGAGTGGCTGGGCAGGGCGATCGCGGGTTACGAGGAGATGGGCGACCGCAGGCTCGTTCTCATGACGCGCAGCGAACTCGCTCACACGCTGCGCCGTGGCGGGGAGATCGACGAGGCCGAGGAGCTGTACCGGGAAACGCTGCGCGGCTGGCAGCACGCGGGCAACCGCGGCGCGATCGCCCACCAGCTGGAGTGCTTCGGGTTCCTGGCGACAGCAAAGCACGACTTCGTACGTGCGGCCCGCCTGTTGGGTGCGGCGGAGGCGATCCGCGAGGTCGCGGAAATAGTGATGCTCTCGGACGAACGGGCGGAATACGACGCCGCGATTGGCCAGCTCCGCAACGCGCTCGATGCGACCGCTCTCGACTCGGCGTGGGCCGAGGGCCGCCGTCTGACGACTGACGAGGCGGTTGCCCTGGCCCTCTTGGCCTCAGTGCCAGGCTCCACCTCGTGGATTCCCACCTGAGCCGCTACGCCAAGCTGCGCAATCCGTCTGTCACGGCGGCCGTTGCTGACGAAGCGACGGAGCTTCCCGACAGCGGAAAACTAGGGCACATTTGGTCGGCACGCCACGCTCATGCCACAGCGCATCGGGGTTTCTGGTCCGAAGCCACCCGCTCTGTCCGCTGAGCTACGGGCGCGCGAGCGGCCATTGTAGACGCGGGACTACACAAGCCCGGCCCCGACCGGTTCCAGGGACTCCACTATGGGCCGCGCGTCGAGAATTGGGACCGTTGGCCAGCGCAGCAGATGTCATTGCGAATGCCTTGCCGCACCGATCGTGAGGGAGAATCTCATGCCCGACCTGATCTACATCGTAATCGTGGTGCTCGTGGTGCTCGCACTGCTCGGGTACTTTGGGCGCGGGCGTTTCCGCGGGTAGGTAGCCTGGCGGACCTGCGTCCGCCTAGTCCGCTGAGACGCGCCCGCGAAGCGCCTCTGGGTTGAGCCCTACCACAGGGAGAGGCCGCTCACCTCATCGGGCGTCCGAACCAGCTCCACGCCGGTCATCTCGCGGATGGTGACCTCGGCGGCGAAGACCTCGCAGCCGGGCAGCAGGTGGCCACCGACGGCCGAGCCGTTCTGCGCGCAGAAGGTGGCGTGGGCGTGCAGGAAGGCCCTGCCATCCCGAACCGAGACGTTGCCGACGAAGCCGGTGATCTCGTGGTGCTCGCTGCTGTCGAGCTCCAGGTAGCGGTGATCCGCCTGGTCGTAGTAGGCAAACGAGGCATGGCGCACCGCGCCGACCACGCTCACCCAGGCGGCACGCACGTCGTGCTCCGCGCAGAGGTGCTCGATCTCCTCGACCAGGTCGTCCCCGGTCTCGAGCCGCCCCACGAAGGCCCGCCCCGCCGATGCCTCCCACAACTGACCCGGCACGCTCGCTCCTCCTACTCGAAATGCCCGATGCTGCGCACGATCGAAATCCGCGCAGCCAGCCGCGCGGGGTAGATGGCGGCCAGCGCGGCAATCCCCGTGCCCAGCAGCACCACGCTGATGAGCAGCGGCCACGGGATCGCCAGGCCGGCCCCGAAGTCGCGCGGGGTCGTCCCTCCGACCACCGCCCAAGCCACCGCCAGCCCGGTGACCACCGACGCGATGCCACCGATGGCGCCCATGATCGAGGCCTCCGCCACGACCATCGCCTGCACCTGGCCGGTCGTCATGCCGTGCGAGCGCAGGATGGCGATCTCGCGAGTGCGCTCCACGACCCCCACACCGAGCGTGTTCACGATCCCGAGCCCGGCGATCACCACTGCCAGCAGTGCCAGCACGTCGAAAAGGCCGATCAGCCGATCGAGCGAGCGCTCCAGCTCGCTGGCCAGGTCTCGGGCCGTCAGCAGCTCCGCTGCGTAGGCCTTCGCCTTGGCGGCCGCGGCCGATCGGAAGGCGGCCTCGGTGACCCCCTCCTGCGGCACCAGCGCCCACAGCGATGAGGTAGTGGCGCCGAATCCGTCACGCGCATCGGCGAGGCTGATGAGGAGGGCGCCGTCAGCTGATCGAGCGGGCAGGGTGTAGGCGATGATCCCGGCCACGCGAAACGCCTGGGCGTCGCGCCCTGGCAGCCCCAACTCCACCATGGAACCGACCCCCAGCTTGTCGCGCTCAGCGACCGGTTCGGGGACGAGGATGGCACCTCCCTCGCGCAGCGCCTGGAAGGCGGAAAAGCGCGAGCCGTGCACGAAGATCAGGGAACCTGTGCCCGCGAAGACGTCAGGGTCGATGCCGGCCACCGACGCCTCGAATTGCCGGTCACCCTTTCGCACCACGGCGGGGAACTCGACGATCGGCGTCGCCGCCGCCGCACCGGCGATTGACTCGAAATCGGCCCGCTTGGCGTCAATCTCCACCGCGATCCCGATCCGGATGGCGAAGCCGCCTGGCAGGATCGAGCTCACCCATCGGTCCGCGGTCGCTCGCGCACTCTCGGCCACCGCCCCGAGCGTGACCACCGCGGTCAGCGCGATGATCAGCGCCCCGACGGTTAGCCCAGTGCGAGCCCGATCGCGCCCCAGGTTGGCGCGGCCGAGCAGCCCCTCCGCGCCGAAGAACCACTCGAACGGCCGGCCCACAACGCGGCTCAACGGCTGGAGGGCGAGGGCGGTCAGCACCGTGCCGCCGACCAGGATGGCGAGCGCCGTGACAACGCCGGCGGGCTCGAACTCCCCGCGGTCGAGCGGGTAGAAGACGACCCCCAGCAGCACGACCAACAGCTCAAGCACGACCAGCCACCGCAGCCGCCCCCACAGCGTGCGCCCGGGCTGTCGTGACGGCCGCAGCGCATCGAGGGGCGAGATGCGAGACGCCGCCAGCGCCGGCAGCGCGGAGGCGACGAGCGTCACGGCCAGGCCCATGCCGAACGCCAGCAGCAGCGCCAGCGGATTGAGCGGAAGGCCGGTGATCAGGACCGCGCGGGTGCTGCGCAGGAAGCCGATCATCAGCGCGGCCAGGCCGACCCCCGCGCCCACGCCGACAAGCCCGCCGAGCACAGCCACCGCAGCGCCCTGCCGCAGGAAGAGGCCGATCACCTGGCCCCGGGTGACGCCCGCAGCGCGCAGCAGGCCGATCTCACGGGTCCGCTCCGACACGGTCATGGCCAGCGTGTTGGCGACCAGGAAGGAGCCGACCGTGAGAGCCACCAGCCCGAACAGGAAGCCGATCCCGGCGAACCCCACCTGGGCGCGAGCCAGCTGCCGCTCCGCGTCCGCCACCGTCTCGACGATGAACGGCTCCACCATCTCCCGGTTTAGGGCAGCCTCGACGTCTTGGGCGCGCCCCTCGGACACCACCAGGTCGACATAGATTGTTGGAGCGGGGGTGAGGAATGATTCGTTCAGCGTGGTGCGGCCAAGGACGAGGACGTTCCCCTGTGCCAACGCGCCGACGCCAAGGTCGCCCAGCAGTCCCACGATCCGCAATGGCGGAACGCCCTCTAGCGGGCCGTCGAAATGCAGCTCGTCGCCGACGCCGAGGCCGTTGCGGCGCGCCCAGGCGGCGTTGAGCAGCACGTCGTACGGGCGGTCCGGGGAGAGGAACGAGCCTTCCACGACGTCGTACGTTCGGACCCTCGCCTCGTCCACCGGGTCGATGCCATAGGCAAGCAGCGGGCTGAAGACGATGTCCTCATCGCTGGGTGGGGTCGACAGCGTGAGGCGCCGCTCCGCAACCGCGGCGGCGTGCACGACGCCCGGGATGCGCCGCAGGATCATGACCGCGCGCGGGCTAAAGCCGGTCGGGTCGAAGGCGCGCACCCGCAACTCGGCGCGTCCCATGATCTCGGCGGCGGCCTGCTTGATCGCCTCGCTGGACGCCTGGTTGGCGAGCAGCGTGCCGGTCACCAGCGCGACCCCAAGCGCCACGCCGATGACGGTCAGCGCCGTGCGCAGGCGCCGGGCGGCGAGGCCGCGCCAGGCCAGGGCGGCCAGGCGCATCGGGCTAGAGCCCCAAGGCGGCGAGGCGAACGATTAGCGGCCGCGCCTCGTGGTCCCGGCGCCGTCCCAGGGAGATCTCGTCGCGGATGCTGCCGTCCCGGACCACGAGGACCCGGTCCGCGTACGCCGCCGCCCGCGCGTCGTGGGTGACGAGCACGATCGTCTGTCCGAGTCGATCACACGAGTCCCACAGCAGGTCGAGGATCTCGGTCCCGGTGACGTAGTCGAGGTTGCCGGTCGGCTCGTCGGCGAGGAGGATCGCGGGCTCGGTCGCCAGTGCACGGGCCAGTGCCACGCGCTGCTGCTCCCCCGCCGAGAGCTGATCAGGGCGGGAGCTTGCCTTGTCGGTCAGCCCGACCAGCTCGAGCAGCGCGTCGACGCGCGGGCGATGGACGCCCATCGAATCGCCGGCGATCAGGAAGGGGAGGGCCACGTTCTCGGCCACGTTCAGCATGGAGATCAGGTTGAAGAACTGGAAGACGAAGCCTGTCTTGGCTCGGCGAGTGAGGGTCGCCTCCTCGTCGCCGAGCTGGCTGATGTCGATCCCGTCGATCACCACGCTGCCGCTGGTCGGGCGGTCCAGCCCGCCGAGCAGGTGCAGCATGGTCGACTTCCCCGATCCCGACGACCCCATGATCGCCACGAACTCGCCCTTGGCGACCGAGAGTGAGACGCCGCGCAGTGCCTCGACGGAGCCTTCGCCGAGCGGGTATCGCTTGACGAGGTCGTGCGCCTCGAGGATCAGGGACATCGTCGATGAGTCTAGCCCGCTCGCCGCGACCGATGCGCGCGCCGTCGGCGCGCGGCAGCGAGGGTCCGGGTCAGCCCAGGAAGAAGCCCAGCAGCGCGCCGATCACCGACTCGAAGATGCCCCGGTCCGCGGCTTCCGCGGTCTCGACCCGCATGCTGCTGACGACCGCCGCGGATGTCTCGGCCGGGCTCGGCGAGGCCTCGCTTGACGGAGCGAGAGAGGCCTGGCTGTCGGTCGGATCGCTCGGCGTGGGCGATGGCGCTTCCTCGCTGGGGAACGCCGTCGCGGTCGGCAGCGCGGTCGGCGGCGGCGTGGGCTGAGCGGTCGGCTGAGCCGTGGGCCTGGGGGTCGGCTTCGGGGCCGGCTTGGGTGTGGGCGCCGACGTGGGCACGGGCGTTGCCGGAGGTTGGGTGGGGGCCGGCGTGGGAGGAGGAGGCGGTGGTGGTGCCGACTTCAGCTTGATGAACAGCTCGGTGTACATGCGGATATTGCGCACCTTGCCGCCCCACATGACGCCATCGGCTCCGTACGCGCCCACGCCACCATGCGACCAGTTGGCGTTCAGCAGGTTGGCCCGGTGGCTGGCCGAGTTCATGAATCCTTCGTGGATCTTCACCGGCGAGTCGGCGTCGGCGTAGCCGTTGTTGTAGCCGATGTTCTCGCCGCCCGATGACCAGCTCAGTCCGTTTGAGTCATACCAGTGGTAGACCTGCCAGCTGGTGCCCAGGATGGTGTGGTTGAAGTAGTCGCGGTCGACCATGTCCTTGCTGCGCCAGCGAGCCAGGCTGACCAGCGTGCTGTGCTGGGTCAGCGGTTGGAGGCCATTGTTCACGCGCGCGCCATTGAGCAGCTGCCAGAGGGTTGCCTCAGCGCTCGACTGGTCCCAGCCGGTGGTCGGCTGCGGCGTCCAGGCGAGCAGGGCCGCGGCCAGCAGGGCGGTGCCCGAGAGGGCAATCGCGCGCGCAACCACGCGGCGGGGCTGGCGTCGTTGCGACGTGGAGAATGGCACGCCCTGACACTACGGGCGCCGCCCCCGCAGGTCTGTAGCACGGTGGTCCCGGCGACGGGGCAGGACCCGGGACGCGGCCGAGTCCCACCCGGTGGCAGGACCATCGGCCCCGCGTCGGGCGGATTGGTGGGGTCCGGTGCAGTCGCGGGGTGGGGTGGCCTACGGGGGTCGAACCCGTAACCTTCGGATCCACAATCCGATGCTCTGCCGGTTGAGCTAAGGCCACCACGGG